>MDTA01099806.1_pt1 | contig 10326 bp, 12 predicted proteins | sample 811151 | NCBI WGS metagenome assembly MDTA01 (sample SAMN05326648, study PRJNA326480) | marine metagenome | isolation source: seawater | place: Indian Ocean: South | collected 2010 | reverse complement strand
TAAAGCAAGAGAGTGTTATGGTTTAACTTGTAAAATTTGCACTACTTGTTATCCTAATAGAAAAAAACCAGTTAAAACAAATAAAGCATAATGAAAATAATTAATCTTTTTCCTTTAAGTCTTATAAAAGAAAAAATCTCATTAGACATAAAAAATAAAATAGATATGAAAAATGAAATTTTATCAATAGTTAAAAATTCAAAAAATAGTGAATTATTAGAAAATATGCTGCCACCATTAAAAAATTGGGACAAAATTTAAATGAAAATTTTGGGGATTGGTAATGCTATAATAGATGTTTTATGTAAAGTTGATGATGATTTTTTAGTAAATAATTCACTAAAAAAAAGTACGATGAAACTTATAAATGAGAATGAACTTAAAAGTCTACTTTCAAGTTTAAATATTGAAGAAACAATTTCTGGAGGATCAGTTGCTAATTCAATAGTTGGTTTATCTCAATTAGGAAATAATGTTGGTTTTATAGGTAAAGTAGCAAATGATGAATTTGGTCACAAATACGAGGAAGGATTAAAAAAAGAAAATGTTAAATATTTGTACAAAAAAAAAGATGAGCCAATTCCTACGGGTACTTGTTTAATATTAATTACACCCGACTCTGAAAGAACAATGTGTACTTTTCTTGGAACAGCAGGAAGAATTAATGATGATGATGTTGAATCAAATTTAGTTAAAAATGCGGAAATAACTTTCTTAGAAGGCTATTTGTGGGACGAAGGAGAACCAAAAAAAGCTTTTGACAAAGCAATTAAAAATTCAAGAAAAGTAGCGATGTCCCTTTCAGATCTTTTCTGTGTTGAAAGACATAAATCACAATTTTTAGAACTAGTTAAAAATAGACTAGACATAATTTTTGCAAATGAACAAGAAATATTATCGTTAATAAGTACTATTAAATTCGAAGAAGTAATTTCATTTTGTAAACAATTAAATAAAAATATAATAATAACTAGAGGTGAAAAGGGCTCTATTGCGATAAAAGGAAAAAATATATTTGAGTGTGCTGCTAAAAAAAACCTTAAAATTAGAGATCTTACAGGTGCTGGAGATTTGTTTGCTGCTGGATATTTACATGGAATTGTGAACAATTTAAGCGTAGAAGAAAGTCTTAATTTTGGAACAGAACTGTCTTCAAAAATTATCCAAAAAATCGGGGGTAGAATTTAATTTTAATAATTAAATTTAAATATTATATTAAATTATGAAAAATGCTGAAGTTTTTAGATTTTTTCCAGAACCTGTATTCAAATTTAGATTTAAGGAAGCAGAAAATTTTAATGAAAAATTATCAAAATTTATTTATGAACTTCAAAAAGATGATCCGGGTGGAACTATTAAATCAAATAAAGGTGGCTGGCATTCTAAAAACTTTAAATTAAGTGATAAAAATTCAATTCAATTCAAATTTGCGCTAGAACTACAAAAATATATTTTTCAAACTTTTCAAGCTTTAGGCTGGAAAACAGAAAATCAAAATATTCGAGTGAAAGAAATGTGGGCAATAATTAATAAGAAAGATAATTTTAATGTTGTACACACACATCCAAATTCTTTTTTAAGTGCAGCGTATTACGTAAAAGCTCCAAAAAATTGTGGTAAGTTTCAAGTTGAAAGTTTAAATATTGCAAAAAGACATTTATCTCCTGAAGTATTAGATAAAAACGAATTTAATGCTCAAGTTGCTGGATTAGAAGTTAGTGAGGGAGATCTTTTAATTTTTCCAGGATATCTACCTCACAAAGTTGCAAAAAATGAATCTGGTGAAGATAGAATAGTTATAAGTTTTAATGTGGATATAAAATAAGATACTTTAAATTTAATATTTTATTCACTAGACTTTTTTATTCTTTTAAAACTACCCTTGCCTTTTTTAGGCTTTACTACTCGAGGTTTATATTTTTTTGAATATAAGTCTTTAGATAAAGGATTTTTTTTATTTAATTTTATAACCATTTTTATCGCTTAATATAAAGTCGTCATCATTAAAAAAACTAGAAAATTTTTTTCTCAATCTATAAATATGTGTTTCAACTGTATGAGTTTCTAAATCTGACTGATATCCCCAAACTTTATTCTGTAACTCCTCAGTATTTATAGATTTTTCTGCTTTAAACAAATAAATTAAAATTTTAATCTCTTTTTCAGTTAATTTTAATTTTTTATTTTTAAAACTAATTTCTCTTGAATTTAAATTGATTTCATAATTTTTTACAATTATTTGTGATTGATCACTAAATTTTATTTTTAAAAATTTAATATTTAATTTTTCAATAAATTTAAAAATATTTATTGGTAAATTTTCTAAAATTAATTGATTAAGATAAGGTAATTTTTTTTTTGAAACAATAATATAATTTTCTAATACACTAATTTTATCTTTGAGAATATCATCTTCTTCAACCTGAATAACATTCAAATTTAAGTCGTATTCTAGTTCTTTCATTATTTGATAAAAAACATTAAATTGATAAAAAATAACAGTTCGATTATTCATTCAGATAAGAATATGACAATTATTTTAAAAAATAAACAAACACTTGAAATTAATGACTTTAAATTCAAATGTAGTGTCGGAAAAAACGGATTTACTTCAAAAAAAAAGGAAGGTGATAAAAAAACACCAAAAGGAATATTTAAAATAGATCATCTTTATTATAGGAGAGATCGACTAAAAAAACCTAAAACATTATTAACATGTATAGAAATTAAGAATAACATGGGTTGGTGTGATGACATAAATTTTCCAAACAATTATAATAAACTTATAAAAATTAATAAAAAAATAAAACATGAAAAATTAAAAAGAAAAGATCATAAATATGATTTTATGATTCCGATCAAATATAACTTTCAAAATCCTGTTATAGGAATGGGAAGTTGTATATTTTTACATTTAACAAAAGATTATAAACCTACCGCTGGATGCGTGGCATTAAAGAAAAAAGACTTTCTAATTATGCTTAAACTTATAAATAAAAAAACAAAAATAAAAATTATTTAAAATCGTTTACCAAAAATACTAGATCCTATTCTTAAATAAGTTGCTGAATACTTTAAAGCCTTGAGATAATCTGACGACATGCCCATACTAAGTTCTTTAAAACCAAAACTATTATTTAATATTTCCATCTCTCTAAAATAATCAGAAGGATCAACATTCATTGGTGGAATACACATCAAGCCAATCACACTTAATTCGATTTTTTTACAAAAAGCAAGTAACTTTTCTAGTTGATCTGTATCGATACCAGATTTTTGGTTTTCGCTACCAATGTTCACTTGAACGAATATTTTAATTTTTTTATTAATCTTTTGAGCTTCATCAGAAATTTTTTTTGCTAATTTCTCACTTTCAACTGAGTGAATATAATCAAATAACTTTACAGCAAACTTAACTTTATTAGTCTGAAGTTTACCAATCATATGCAGCTTTATTTTATTATTTTCTTTTTTAATATTTGTCCATTTATCTATAGCTTCTTGAACCTTATTTTCTCCATAATGCTCATGCCCATATTCTATTAAGGGAAGAATTTTATCTAAATTAAAAGTTTTAGAAACAGCTACAATTTTTACGTCATTATTGATCTTTAAATCATTTAAAGTAGCTTCTATATTATTATTAATATTTACTAAATTTTTTACTGAATTATGCATTTAGATAACAAAACTAAATATTACTTTATAAATAAGCTTGATACAAATAATATTAAAAAACTAGATAAAAACACAATTATTATTTATAGGAACTATTCTTTAAAAAAATTAGATGAAAATTTAATTTTAAAAATTAAAAATTATTATAAGTTAAGATCTATCAAATTTTACTTAGCAAATAATATAAAATTAGCCATTAAACTTGATCTAGATGGTGCATACATACCTTCATTTTGTAAAAGTATGAGCCATTTGAGCTTTTCATACAAAAAAAAATTCAAAATAATAGGATCTGCACATAATCTGCTAGAAATCAAAATAAAAGAAAATCAAAGTGTAAGTAAAATTTTTTTATCTTCGCTCTTCAAAAGGAATAAAAATTACCTAGGTATTAATAAATTTAAAATTTTATCAAATTTTTCTAAAAAAAGAATTGTAGCGTTAGGTGGTGTTTCTAAAGAAAATTTAAAGAAACTTAATTTATTAAAGTCGCAAGAATTTGCTGGAATTTCTTTTTTTGAATAAAAAAAAAGGCCCCATAAATGGGGCCCTTTTAATATTTAACTTAAACTAGATTAGAATGCAAATGAAGCACTAATTGCCCATCTTTCTCTATCCTCAGAACCATCATTACCACCATCGATATCAGTAGCGTCACTGAATGATGCAGTTAATGTCATACCACCTGCTGTGTATGAAGCAGATATCATGTCATATTCTGAATCTGTTGTACCAGTTTCAAGTTCTTCAGCACCGTAGCTAACTGATAATTCATCAGATACTGTGTAAGAAACTTTGTATGAAGTAACCTCATCGTCAGATGTAGTTCCAGATGCATCGTACTCGTAATCTGAGTAAGAAACTGTTACTGGACCATAAGCGTATGAAGCTTTCATTACAGTTGCATCTGTAGTATCCACAGATCCGTCACCAGTAGCGTAAGTTACTGATAAACCTTCAACACCTGTATAAGTTGCTGAATAACCGATTTGAGTTTGTGCAGTTCCAGTGTTTGGTAAGTATGATGCACTTAGTGATAGACCATCCATTATTGATGGAGTTGTGTAGAAGATCATGTTATCTCCAGATCCAACACCAGTTGGCTCTAAACCACCTTCGTCATCAAACTGATCCCAGATATCACCAGCAGCAGTAGCATCTACAGCTGTAGTAGCAGAAGATCCACCTTCACCTGAGAACTTTAAAGTTCCAAAGGTATCTGAACTAATTGATACAGAGTGACTGTCAAATGGAGTACCAGCGTTACTTGTTTTTGCTGTTCCATCTGCTTTTGATGTGTCATCATTTTGGTCTAACACAAATGAAAGAGAAACGTTTAAACCGTTATCTAATTCACCACCACCTGTGAAAGTTAACTGGTTACCCATTGAGTATGATTTACCAGAGTTTGCACCGTCATTGTTTATGTGCTCAATAGCTACACTTGCGCCACCTGCAACTGACATTTCACCAGCGTGAGATGTTACAGCAACAAGCGAACCAGCTAATGCTGTTAAGCCTATTTTTTTAATGTTCATATTAATTACTCCTTTTTATTTAGTTTTATTATTAATAATAAACACGAGCTTTTTAGCAGTTTGGTAGTATTTTTTGCCTGCAAATATTGATTTTTTGCTAATTTTTTTGTAAGTGTTGCATTTTTACAACATGATTTTACTTAATTTTTCTATATTTTAGGGAATTATCTAACTATGTTGTATTAGTCTACTAATTCAAAACAAATAATTATGAAAATGATGTTAAAACTATTTAAGTTGGTTATTTCATCACTTCTTTTGACCATCCTATTAAGTTCATGCAAAGATGGTAAACTAATTGGAGGTGATGCTAGAAAATTTCCTGATGATCCTAAATTAAGAGTTAAGAAAAATCTAGAGGAAGGAAGAGGTTTTAGACTAAGTGATAGTACAAAAATTTTAGGTGGAAGTGGCGGTGTTTTTGATTTTGCAAGTTCAAATGAATTGTGGAGAGCATCACTAGATATTATTGATTTCATGCCTCTATCATCTGTTAACTACAGTGGAGGAATTATTGTTACAGATTGGTATTCGGATGGACAAGGTTCTAATGAAAGTATCAAAATATCAATTAGATTTTTGACTAATGAAATACGATCTGATGCATTAAATATAAAAATTTTTTATAAAAAATGTGAAACAGTAGTTTCATGTAAAATAACTGAACAAGATGGAAATTTAAAAACTGAACTTTTAAAAAAAATTTTAAAACAGGCAGCTATTTATGAACAGCAGAGCAAAGATAAAAATTTTAAACCATACACAGGTTCATTAAGTAACATTAAATAATTCAAATTTATAATTTTTGTGGAAAGATATAATTTTAAATTAATCGAAGAAAAATGGCAAAAAAATTGGGAAGAAAATAAAACATTTTCTACCAAGATTCAAAAAGATAAAAAAAAATTTTATTGCTTAGAAATGTTTCCTTACCCATCTGGAAAAATTCATATGGGACATGTTAGAAATTATACAATAGGAGATGTTTTAGCTAGATATAAATTGCTTCAAGGATTTAATGTATTACATCCTATGGGTTGGGATTCTTTTGGTATGCCTGCAGAAAATGCTGCAAGACAGAATAATCTAGATCCAAAAACATGGACGGAAACAAATATTTCAAACATGAAATCTCAATTAAAAAAGCTTGGCCTTTCTATTGATTGGGATCGTGAAATTTCTACATGTTCAGATGAATATTACAAGCATCAACAAGCTTTTTTCCTAGAACTACTTGAAAAAAAATTAGTTTATAGAAAAGAAAATTATGTAAATTGGGATCCAGTTGATGAAACTGTACTTGCTAATGAGCAAGTTATAGATGGCAAAGGTTGGAGATCCGGAGCTGTAGTAGAAAGAAAAAAATTGAGTCAATGGTTTTTTAATATTTCAAAATTTTCTCAAAACCTTTTAGATGGACTTGATAATCTTCATGCATGGCCAAAGAAAGTAAAAACTATGCAAAAAAATTGGATAGGAAAATCCTTTGGAAGCGAAATTAGCTTTAAAATCGAAGGTGATCTTCCAATCCAACATATAAAATGTTTTACTACTAGACCAGATACTCTTTTTGGTTTGTCTTTTATAGCTCTATCGATAGATCATGAGATATCTAAATTTTATATTGAAAATAAAGATTTTATAAAATTTAAAGAAGAATGTTCTAAAACAGGCACAACAGAAGAGGCTATTGCTATTGGAGAAAAAATTGGTTTCAAAACCAATCTAATGGCAATTAATCCCTTGAATCCTAAACAAAAAGTTCCGGTGTTCTTTGCAAACTTTGTATTGATGGATTATGGATTTGGGGCCGTTTTTGGTTGCCCAGCTCATGATCAAAGAGATTTTGATTTTGCAAAAAAATATGATTTAGAAATTAAGACCGTTGTTAAACCTCACGATCAAAATGAAAATTTTGAAGTTAAAAATGAAGCTTATGCGGGCCCAGGCAAAATAATAAATTCTGATTTTTTAAATGGCTTAGAAGCACCAAATAATTCAGTTATTGAAACTATAAATGTTTTAGAAAAAAGAAAGTTAGGTAAAAAACAAATAAATTATCGTTTAAAAGATTGGGGTGTTTCTAGGCAAAGATATTGTGGATGTCCAATACCAGTTGCTTATGACGAAAACGGTAATGTTCATCAAATTCCAAAATCAATGTTGCCAGTTAAACTTCCTCAAAATATCAATTTAAAAACCAAAGGCAATCCATTAGACAGTCAAAAAGATTGGAAAGAAATACTTATTGATGGAAAAAAAATGACTAGAGAAACTGATACTCTAGATACATTTGTTTGCTCCTCATGGTATTTTTTAAGGTTTTGTTCACCTAACGAAAATAATTATGGATTTAAAAAAGAGGACATAGATTATTGGATGCCTGTAGATCAGTACATTGGGGGTGTTGAACACGCAATTTTACATTTACTTTATTCAAGATTTTTTATGAAAGCAATTTCATATAAAAATAAAAATTTTGATCTAGAGGAACCGTTTGATGGTTTATTTACTCAAGGGATGGTTTGCCACGAAACATACAAAGACCCAGAAAATAATTGGGTGAGTCCTGAAGACATAGAGGTAGTAGATGGTGTAAAATATTTAAAGAAGGATAGATCCAAAAAAATTAAAGTTGGTCCTTCAGAATCAATGTCGAAATCAAAAAAAAATACAATTGATCCTGAAAATATAATTGCTAACTATGGAGCAGATTCTGCAAGATTGTTTATTTTATCAGATAGCCCACCCGAAAAAGATGTGCAATGGTCAGAGGAAGGAATTATTTCATCATCTAAATTTATACAAAAATTATGGAATTTAAACTCTAGAATTTTAGAGGAGATTAAGAAAAACCATAAGAATGATCATGACATGGAAATTGTAAAATTTACAAATAAACTAATAAAAAATATAACCGAAAATTTGGAAAGTTTTAGCTACAATAAAATAGTAGCAAATTTACATGAGATGTATTCCTCTCTGAGTAAACTAATTAAAAATAAATATTCAAAAAAAACATTAAGTGAAAATTATAAAAATATACTAATTCTAATGTTACCAGTAATACCTCATTTTGCTAATGAATGTTTAAACAGCATGAATGAAAATAGTAATTTAAAGTGGCCATCATTCAATGAGGATCTACTAGTAGAGAGTGATGTTGAAATAGTAGTCCAAATAAATGGAAAAAAAAGAGGGCTTTTAAAAGTAAAAAGAGATACGAAAGAAGATCATTTGTTGGAATTTATCTTTAAAGATATAAAGTTAGAAAAATATTTACAACAAAATAAAATTAAAAGAAAAATTTTTATTAAAAATAAATTAATAAATATTATTATTTAAATGATTAAAAAAATTTTAATTTTTATTTCAATAACACTTTTAATTAGTGCATGTGATTATAAGCCTTTATACTCGATAAATGAAAATTCAAATTTTAATATTGTATTATTGGAAATCAATGGTGATAAAAATATTAATAACTTCTTAAAAAGAGGTTTAAATATCTACAAAGATAAAAAAAGTAAAAAAAATTATGAGATATCTTTAAATACATCATATTCAAAAAATATTTTAGCCAAGGACAAGACAGCAAACACAACTGATTATAAATTAAGCGTATTTGTTGAAATGAATCTTATTGATATAAGTAATGACTCCATAGAGAAAAAAATTTCATTTAATGAAGATTTAAATATTAAGAAAGACACAAACAATTTTAATCAGGCTAATTATGAAAATATATCAAAAATTAACTTAGCAGAGGTAATACTTGAAAAGATAATTTTATTTCTAAATAATCAAAAATGATAGTTAAAAATTATGAAATAAATAAAATTGATTTTTTAAAAAAAAATTTTATTTTAGCTTATGGTTTAAATGAAGGTCACAAAAAAGAAGTCATTGGAAAAATTATTGAAAGAATAAAACCTGATGACGTAAATAGGTATGAAGAAAAAGATATAATAAATAATCCTGAAGAGTTCTATGACAGTATCTTAACCAAATCTTTTTTTGAAAAAGAAAAAATCATAATAATAGATAGATCTTCTGATAAAATTGTTCCAATTATAAACGAAATTTTTTTGAAAGATATAAAGGATGTTTATTTAATCTTGAATTCTAATGTTTTAGAAAAAAAATCAAATTTGAGATCAATGTTTGAAAAAGAAAAAGATTTCATATGTATTGCATTTTATCAAGACAATGAACAAACTCTTAAAAAATTAACAATTGATTTTTTAAATTCTAAAAAGATTTCGGTTTCACAGGAAATTATTAATCAAATAGTAAGAAAATGCCGAGGGGACAGAGAAAATTTAAAAAATGAATTACAAAAAGTAGAGTTATTTGTAAAAAATGGAAAAAAAGTAAATAGTGATAACATCTCTAAACTTATAAATTTGTCAGAAAACCACAATGTAACAGAACTTGTAGATCATTGTCTTTCAAAAAATAAATTCAAAACAATAAACATTTTAAATGAAAGTAATTTTAATAATGAAGACTGTATATTAATTACTAAAGTTTTTTTGAATAAATCTAAAAAATTACTAAAACTAATTAAAGAATTTGAAATTAACAGAAACATAGATTTAACAATTGCTTCCTCTAAACCACCAATATTTTGGAAAGATAAAGAAATCACTAAACAACAAATTAAGGGATGGTCTTCGATTAATATAAAGAATTTAATTTATAATTTAAATGATTTAGAATTAAGATTAAAAAAAAACTTTAATAATTCAATTTATATAATCACTGATTTTTTAATCGAGCAAAGTGCTTCAAAAACTAATAATTAGATTTAATAATATCAATAATTTTATTTAATTGATCTAGGTCTTTATATTCAAATGAGATTTTACCTTTATTCCTTTTATTGTTCTGTATATCAACGTTTAAACCAATTTTATTTGTTATAGATAGTTCTAAAGCAATAATATTTGTATCCTTCGATGTTCGTAATGTATTTTTTTTGTTTTTAAAAATTTTCACAAAGTTTTCTGCTTGTCTTACAGAAAGCTTTTTTTCAATAATTTTGGCTGCTACAAAACTAGCATTACTTAAACCAACTAAAATTTTAGCATGTCCTGCAGTTAATTTT
>MDTA01201509.1_pt1 | contig 10327 bp, 9 predicted proteins | sample 811151 | NCBI WGS metagenome assembly MDTA01 (sample SAMN05326648, study PRJNA326480) | marine metagenome | isolation source: seawater | place: Indian Ocean: South | collected 2010 | reverse complement strand
TCCATCACCACAAACTACAAAATAATTCTTTTTATTTTTTTTTATTTTACTTGCTATAGCCATACCTACTGCAATTGGTAAGCCATGTCCTAAAGCTCCAGTAGATATTTCAACTCCATTAACTTTATCATGCTCTGGATGACCACCTAAATTTGAATTAAACTGACCTATCGAAGTTAAATCTTTTTTACTTATAAATCCTTTATCAAATAAAACTGCATACAACGCTAGACATCCATGTCCCTTACTTAAAATAAATTTAGACTTACCTTTCTTAATAAATTTATTATATAAAACTCTTATTACTTCTACCAAAGACATTGCGGAACCAACGTGTCCTCTTTTTTCACTTTTCAGACATAGCAAAATTAACTTTCTCAAATAAATAGATTTTTTATCTAATTTAATTTTTTTTGCTTTAATTATTTTAGTTTTCATTTTTTATAAAATTGTTTAATTTTTTTAATAATATAATCAATTTGTTTTTGCTTTAGATAAGGATTAATTGGAAGACTTAAAATTTTATTGCTATAAAATTCTGTAATAGGCAACTTAATCACTCCATATTGTTTTTTGAAAGCTTTTTGAAAATGAATTGGTATCGGATAATGAATTGCAGTATCTATTCCGTTATTTTTTAAATAAGTTTGAAGTTTAGTTCTATTTTTGACTTTAATAATGTACTGATGAAATGATGGATTAGAAATTAATAAATCATATTCAGGTATGCCTACAATATCTTTTAAATTTTTACTGTAATATTTTGCTATTTTTAATTGTGCTTTATTCCACTTATCAATATTTTTTAACATTATATTTCCAAATCCTGCCTGTATATTATCTAATCTACAATTAGTTCCCCAAACTTCGGCCTCATTCCTATTTTTAAGACCATGATTTCTTATAAGCATTAATTTTTTATACAATTTAGAATTATTTGTAACTATAAGACCTCCATCACCTAACACATGAAAACTTTTTCTAGGATGTAGGCTAAATACTCCCACATCACCCACGGTTCCTAAAAATTTATTATGATATTTTATTCCAAATGCATGTGCAGCATCTTCAATTAAAAATAAATTATATTTTTTACATATTTTTTTTAATTTATTTAAATTTGATGGAATTCCAGATAGGTGAACAGGCATTATTGCCTTGGTTTTTTTTGTAATTTTTTTTTCTATTAAATCTACGTCAATATTTAGGTCACTTTTAATATCCACAAGTATTGGTTTGCAGCCCATAAAAGCAATTGCTCCACAAGTTGCTATAAATGAATTTGAAACTGTAATTATTTCATCATTTCTGTTTAGATTCAGAGCTTTTAAAAGCATAATAGTGCCCTCAGTCCAATTTCCAACGCCAATAGCATGCTTTACCGAAAGATAATTTTCTATTTTTTTTTCAAATATTTTTAGCTCTTTACCTAAGACATATTCTCCCTTAGAGCCTAAATTAAGGAATTTTTTAATTAAATCTTTTTTTAAAACTCTGAATTCTTCAGGAAAATTGGTAAAATTAATTTTCATATTTCTTTACTTTGTTCCACTAAAAATTAATAAATTTTATTTTTAAAGTAATTAAATTCATTTTTGTTAATCATATAAATTATTTCAAAAGATGATAAATGTTTTTAAGAAGTTCGCCTTTTTTTATAAATTTCTCATTATTCATTATTTCAATTTGACGAGCAGCACATAATGAAGAAAAAAATATTGATACATCATCTGGCAAATTTGCAAATTTACATATAGAAAAAATTGCCAATAAAGCATCACCTGAACCAACTTTATCTACGACTTTTGTATTAAACGCAGGACAATTTAAATATTTATTTTGTTTTGACGATAAAATTGCACCAGATTCTCCCCTCGTTACAATTACACTTTTCGCTTTAATTTTATTTCTTAATTTATCTATTAGTAAATTTAAATTTGAACTCTGATCTCTTAATTCATATCTAAGTTCGTTTTCATTGATTATAATTACTTCAGGGTTTGAAAACTTTAGTAAACTGTGATGACCTCTATTTGATGAATTTAGTTGAGCATTTAAAATATATCTGATTTTAGACTTTGAAATATATTTTGCTATATTTTCGCTTATCATTCCATGTCCATAATCTGCAATTATAAAACTATTTTTTTTATTTCTTGAAATATATTTTCTAATTTTATCATCACTTTTTAGTGAAAGTTGCTTATTATCTAATTCGTAAATACCCATCAATTTGACTTTTGAATTAATATCTAGGTACCTATTTTTTATAACATTAGTATAGTTAGGATCTTTAAGTATTTTAATATTTATATTTCTTGCAATATTTTTTTTTAATTCATTAAAAAAAGGGCTTTTGGTTGAGGTAACAGATAGTACATTTACCTTATCCAAGTAATCGGATATATTATTAGCTATTGCTAGAGATCCTCCTGCAAATTGAATTTTATTAATATTTTTAAATACTAGAAAAGGATCTTTTGAAGAAATTCCAATTGGTTCACACATTGTATACTGATCTAAAATAGGCTCGCCTATAATATTCACTTTAAGTTTTTTTGTTTTATTTAAAAAATTTTCTAATTGTTTAAAAGTATATTTATCTTTGATTTGTTTAATAAAATTTTTTTGTCTGTCGTTTAAATTTGTGCTTATGCTATTGATTAGTGATGAAGAGCTATATTGCATTGTATAAGTGTATTTCATTTTGCCCTTATTTTTTTTAAGCTCTTTAAGTTCTTTATCTAAATTACCAGTTAAATCCTTATGATTTGAATAATCAGGCCCTTTACAATAAATATCAGGTTTGATTAATTTGATATTTTTTATTGAAGTAGCGAAATCACTTGGAATGACATAATCTACAATGTCTAAAGCTGCTACAGTCGACATTCTTGTATTAAAATCAAAGAACGGTCTATTAAATCCTTTCTTAACGTATCTATCAGAGGTTATGGAAATTATTAATTTATCTCCCATTTTTTTTGCCTCTTTAAAATGAAGAATGTGTCCGTAGTGAATTACATCAAACACACCATGACACATAACAATTTTAAAATTTCTTTTTTTTAATTTTAAAATTGTATCTTTAATTTTTTGTTGATCGCTAATAATCTTCATACTAAATTTTCTTAAAAATTTGATCTACTATCGCAAATGAATTTAAAGTTTCTGAACATGACGAGATTGGTTTATATTTTTTATTAATCAAAGATTTAATAAAATCTAAATGTTGATTTTTAAAAGACCATTTAAATGAAAAATTTTCAAAAAAGTTATCATTAATCAATCCTCCTTTTCCCAGTTTTTTTATATTAACACTAGAAGAGGTATTTTTAAGAAAAGCAGGTTTTAATTCTACATCAACTATACCTTTTTCAAATATTAACGAATAACCTTCAGCCCAATGATTAGAATTGAGTTTTCTAAATTTAAAAGATATTGGGATATCATTTGCAAACATATTTATATAACTCATCTTTTCAAAAGAAAAATTTACATTTAATACTTTTACATCTTTACCAAAAAAATAATTAATTAAATCTATGTCATGAATATAAACGTTTAAAAATTCCTCATATTGCTTTCCTTTATAATTATTAAGCCAATTTGGGTATTTTTCACACAGCTTATGAATTGGTCTGGGTTCTTTTGTTTTTTGGTAATTTCCTATATCGCAATAATCTCCTCCAGCAAAACAAAAGAATTCTGCGCCTATAAGCTTTCCAAATTTTTTTGATTTTAATAAATTATTAAATACTTTCTTACTGTATTTTATACCATCATCATGTCTTCTCATAAGACCTGATACATATTTAAGTTTATTTTTACTAGCAATAGAAACTAATTTTTTTGCAACTTCATATGTTGGAGCTTGAGGCTTTTCTGTAAATAAATTGAATCTTTTTTTTAAAATATCCTCAGCAAAATAAGCTGTATGATTTCTGTGAACAATTAAAACTACACCATCCAAAATTTCATTTCGTAACATTTCATTATAATCTTTATAAAATTTAGATATAAAATTTTTTTGCATTACTTTCTTGCCAAGAGACTCTCTTAACTCTGATAATGCTACAATTTCAACATTGGGAATATCTTCGTATAAATTAAGATGAGCAACTTGACCCACGAAACCAGATCCAATCCATCCAATTTTTATTTTTTTTGATGACATTTATGAAAACAATATATAAGTATCAGAAAATTATGAATATAAAATTAAAAAATTGTAGGTTATGTAACTCTAAAAAGATTAAAACTTTTCATACATTAAAAAAAATGGCCTTAGGGGATAAATACGCTGTTAAAAAAAATCAATTTAATCAACTTTTAGAGATAAATATTTTAAAATGTGAAAAATGCTACCATCTTCAAACAAGTACAATACCGGACAGAATAAAAATTTATTCAAATTATTTATCAAGACCAGCTGCAATAAACAAAAATTTAGCTGGGCAATATCTTAAATATGCAAATGATCTTAGAGGTTACATAAAAAAAGATGATTTAATTATTGATATTGGCAGTAATGATGGTGCTTTTTTAAACTTTTTTAAATCTAAGGGCTTCAGAAATATTGCGGGCGTTGAACCAGCTAAAAACCTTGCAAAACAGGCTAACAAAAATAAAATTTTAACATTTAATGCTTTTTTTAACGAAGATGTATGTAATAAAATTCATAATAAATTTCAAAAAAAAGCAAAAATAATATTAAACAATCACTCATTATCAAACGTACATAATATTAATGAAATTTTATTTAATGTTAAATCTATGCTTGCAAAAAAAGGAGTTTATTCAATACAAACTTTTTATACTCTTGATGTTTATAAAAAAAAATTATTAGAAAATTTTAATCATGAGCATTTAAATTTTTTTACTGTATCTACGATAGATAAATTAGCTAGGAGACATGGTCTCGAGGTATTTAAAGCTTTCCATATAGATGCCAAAGGTGGCTCGATAAGAACTTATATATCTCATATTGGGGATTATAAAATTGATAATGATGTGAATAAATTTTTAAATAATGAAAAAAAATTTTTTAATTCAAAGATTCCTGCGAAAAGCATTAAAGAATTTATTAATAAAAACTCAAAAAAAATTAATTATTATATTAAAAAAAATAAATTAAAAAAAATAATTGGTTATGGAACCTCAATAGGTGCTACAACCTTTATTACGCAGTATAATTTAGAAAAAAAAATTAACTACCTGATTGATGATGATCCCTATAGACAAAATTTATTTAGTCCAGGAACAAATATACTAACAACAGATATAAAGATAATAGAAAAATTTAAACCTGATTTGGTCATTGTGCTTGCTCCTTTATATTTTGAAAATATATTTTCTAATTTAAAAAAATTAGATCATAATTTTAGTATTATAAAAATATGGCCAAAACTAAAAATATTAAAAGTTTAAAATTTTTAAATAAAGCATTTTTAGAAAAAGAACTTAAAAAGTTTATCACTTCAAAAAATTATTTTCAAAGAATAAACTTACATAATTCAGATAGTGATCTAATGCATATAATGATAATGTTCTACAAAAAAAAATTTAATTATCCGCCGCATTTTTCAATTAATAAAACAGAGTCATTCTCAGTAATAAAGGGTAAATTTAAGATTATTTTTTATGACAAAAACAAAAAACCAAAACAAAAAATTATTTTAAATAAAAATAATATTTTAACATATAAACTTAATAAAAATATTTATCATAAAATTATACCTTTAAGTAATTATTGTATAGGCTTGGAAGTACTAGATGGGCCTTATATCAAAAATTCAGTTAGAAAAATTGATGAATAAAACTTCTTTTAAAAACAAAAAAGATATCTTTATTTTTAATTCCAAAAATATATATAAACTAAAGAAAAATTCTAATAACAAAGTTGGACGCTCTAGACAAAATCTTCATAAAAATTTCAAGTCAAAAATTCAAGAAATGATTATAGTATTTGAAAAAAATTCGTATGTAGAACCTCATTATTTTGAGAAAAAAAATACTTTTTTTAGGCTAATTGAAGGTAAATTCTTAATTAAAATATATAAAAAAAATAAAGTATTAAAAAAAATTATCCTTAAAGATGAAAATGAGATGTTGCTTATTAATGCTAATACAGTTTATGATATTATCTGCTTATCAACTAAAGGTGTAATACATGAGCTTATGAATGGACCTTTTAATAAAAAATTATTCAAAACACCAAATTAACTATAAAAGTCATTAACTTTAGAGGTTACAAATTTTAAATCAGATTGAGATAATTTTTCATGAATTGGAAGACATAATATTTTTTTCTTCAAAGTATTTGCTTTAGGATAAGTTAATGAGTAGTGATTAAAACCCTTTAAGCCAACATGATCATATAACAATTTATTCTGCTGAATTTTTGTTTCAATACCATTTTTTTCTAAAAATTTTTTAAGCTGATCTCTTTTTTCACAAATAATTTGATAAGTATAATAAACATGATTTCCTTTATCAGAAAATATTGGTTTCTTAACGTGTAATAAATGATTTTCGTAATATTTTGCATTCAAAATCCTTTTTCTGATTATATTTTTAATTTTTGAAAGTCTAAAACTTAAAATACTCGCCTGCAATGTATCGATTTTATTATTAAGATCAGGATAAATGCATTCATCTTTTTTCATATCTACACCGGCATATCTAAGTAATAATAATTTTTTATAAATCTTAATATTATCAGTAGTTACGAATCCAGAATCGCCGAGTCCAGCATAGACCTTCATTGGATTAGTGCTAAAAGCTGAAACATCAGAAAATGACCCTGAGTAATTGTTTTTTATTTTTCCATAAAATGACTGGGCACAATCTTCAATCAAATAAATTTTCTTTCTTTTACAAATACTTCTTAATTTAGTTAAGTTTTTGACCAATCCAGTAAAATGCACATATAAAATTGCTTTAGTTTTTTTTGTAATTTTTTTTTCAATACCGTCTAAATCCATAAGTAAATCATCTTTGATATCTATGCCTATAGGTGTTGCACCTACCATAGTTATCGCAGTAAATGACGAATACCAAGACATGCAGGGAACTAGAACTTCATCTCCATACTTTATATCAATTGATTTAAGACTTAGATATAGAGCGTTTGTACCAGAACTGACACCAACCACATATTTTCTATTTAATTTTTTTGAAATTTTTTCTTCAAATTTAGATACTTTATTTCCTAGTACAAAAATACCATCTTTCAAAGAATTGGAAAAAATTTTTACTAATTGTTTTTTTTCTTTGTTATCTGATATTGAAAGATCTAAAAATCTTATTTTTTTCATACAAATTATTTATCAATTGATTTAAATTGTAAAAGACTCAAATCTATACCTTTTTTATCTATATATTTTTTCTTTGAATTGAGTGTTTTAATCATATTTAATATAAATCTTTTGTGTAGTGGTGTTGAAAGTGGAAATTTTTTTTTTTGAATAACTTTTTTTCGTTTCACAACTACCAAATCATTAAAATTTAAACTAAATTCAATTTTTCCTTTAGTAAAAAAAATTTCAAATAAATCAATTTTATCTTTTACAATAGACGACCAGATAGCTTGACCACGAATATGATTTTTTAACTTAATGTTTGCTGAAAGAGTTTCCTCAACATTATAAATTTTCTTTAAATTTGCTGAGTTTGTATCTATTTTATCAATATCACCTAATAAAATTGATACTAAATCAAGGAAGTGTGGGCCCATATCTATATAATTTCCACCGCCTGCAACTAATCTATTGAATCTCCAAGGAATGCCTTTTTTTTGAAATATTGGAGCTGTAGGATGATTATCGGTATCATGAGATAGTAAATATCTAAAAAAAACAGGCTGACCCAATTTTTTACTATCAATAATTTTTTTTACATAAATAAACCTTTCATGTGGTCTTCTATAAAAAGGAATAAAAAAATTATTATTATTTTTATATATTAATTTTTGAATTTTTTTTATCTCTATTGAGTTTATTCCAATTGGTTTTTCACAAAGTATAGTTCTAATATTTTTTGAAAATAATTTAATGTAAAAAAAATGATAATTAGGTGGTGTTGCTATATATACACAATTAATTGATTTATCTTTTAAAATATCTTTATAATTATTTGCTACAGTACCAAAATTAAACCTCTTACTTATTTCATTTGCCTTTTTTTTATCTAGTGAATATATATATTTAACTTTTGATTTATTACTTACATTTAGTGAATTTTGAACCAGCCTTTCTATTACATCTCCAGATCCAATGATTGCCCAATTAAGCATAAAACTTTATGAATTCCTTCACTCCTCTTTCAAGACTATACTTGCATTGAATAATTTTTTTTAATTGTTTAGTAATTAAAGGTCCTCTAATAACGCTATCATTTGACCAAGGACTAAACCCATTTGAAGTTTTTATTTGAAGGTTTTTGAATTGTTTTTTTAAGATTTTTATTAATTGACTAATCTTCTGATTTTTTCCTGTACCTAAATGGAAAATTCTATATTTAAATTTTTTCATATTAACTAATTTAAATATGTTTTCACACACATCGTCTATATAGGTAAAAGATGCCTCAAAATCTTTTCCTGGTAATTTAACTTTCTTCTTCTTTTTTTTAATTATTTCATTAAGAGCATATGGTATTGGGCCCCTTTGTGGAACGATGCCATCTGTTAATAATGGAGGTCCATATACCCATGAAACTCTCAAAATACAAATTCGCTTCTGAGCCTCAACAAAGCTATTTTCTATTTGAATTTCAGCAGCACGTTTAGAAATTGCATATAGAGATTTTGGACTTGGTGGAAATTTTTCATCAATTTTTATTTTGTTTGATTTTATATTCTGAAACACAGAACCGGTGCTTATATAAATAAATTTGTCGATAATTTTTTTTTTTGCAAAATTAATAAAATAATTGGGATAAAGTGAATTAACTGATAAAGTGTCATAAGGTCTATATTTAGCTATACTATCGTGAGCTATAGCTGATGCATAAACACAATCTGTAATTTTGTTATTTTTAATAATACTTAAAATTCTTTTTGGATTGCTAAGATTATTCTTAAATAACTTTATTTTAAGTTTTTTAAGTTCAGATAATTTACTTTTATCTACTGTATTATTATAAAAGCCAAAAACATTATACTTTTTATGACAAAAATATTTTGCTAAAGAGAAACCTATATGCCCCATACAACCAAGTATCAAAATATTTTTTTTCATAAGTATTTATTTAATGTTTTAATTAAAGTAAGTTCACTACAATAAATAGTTGCTTTTTGCATTAATTAAAACTTTATAATAAATCAATTTTAATGATTATTAAAAGACTTCAAAATAAAGAATACAATTTATTAAGCAAATATATTAATAATTTTTACAAAAAAGGTCACATATTATCTAAATATAAAAAATTATTTGATTGGATGTATTTTGACATAAAAACGAAAAAATATAATTTTTTAATTGCAAAAGACAAAATGGGAATTGTTGCAACTAAAGGGTTTCAGCCTTTAAAATTATATGACAACAATCTTGCTCAAGAAACATTCATATCTATGTGGAGTTCATCAAAACCAACTGCGGGTATAAAATTATTCGATAATGTTCTTAAAAAAAAATATGATTTTATTTGTGGGATAGGTAGTAGCCCACACTCACTTAAGTATCAAAAATATAGAAAATTTAAAGTTGGTCAATTAAAACATTCATACTTACTCTCAAAAAAAATTAATCATTTTAAAATTGCAAATATTTTTAAATGTCCGAAAAATTTTAAAAATACTTTTTTCGGAAAAGACTACATTAAGTTAAATTCTGAATTATTAAAATCAAAAGAACTCAATGCGTTGTATAATTATCAAACTCCACAAAAATCATCTTTTTACTTAATTAATAAATATTTAAATTCAAAATTTTATAATTACTATGCCTATGGATCTTTAAAAAATAATAAAATTATTAATATAGTTATTTTAAGAAATTGTAACTATAAAAACAAAACTGCAGTTAGAATTATTGATTATATAGGTAGCAATTATTCATTCAAATATTTAGACAAACTTTTTTATAAAATTCTAGAAAAAAAAAAAATTGAATACATCGATTTATATTCTTATGGAATTCCAGAAAAAGAAATTATAAAATGTGGTTTTAATATAAAAAATTTAAAAGATAAAAATATAATACCAAATCACTTTGAGCCATTTGAAAGAAAAAATAAGAATATTGTTTTTGGATATCTATTAAAAAAAAAAATAAAAAATAAAATTAGATTATTTAAAGGTGACTCAGATATGGATAGACCT
>MDTA01157575.1_pt1 | contig 10327 bp, 10 predicted proteins | sample 811151 | NCBI WGS metagenome assembly MDTA01 (sample SAMN05326648, study PRJNA326480) | marine metagenome | isolation source: seawater | place: Indian Ocean: South | collected 2010 | reverse complement strand
GCAAAAAGGTACGAAGACGAAAGAATAAGAATGCGTAAAGGACGCTGGCCTTTAGTATGTAAAGTATGTAAAGATTATGAACAATTAGGTTCACAAAGTCCTAGACATCATGCACTTAATGACTGGCCTGACATTACTCCTACTAGTACTCCACATGTTAAATTTTTAGACATCAAGTATACAAATACATGTAATTTAGCCTGTCGAATGTGTAAACCAACTGACAGTTCTATGATAGAAGATGCTTTTAGAAACAAAAATGTAGACGAAATACCTCATTATCTAACAAGTATAGGTGGTGTAAACAATGAAAGAACTGTGTTAGATTTATGTAGCCCTGAAGAAAAAGTTGAATATACCAAAAAATGCATTAAAGAAGGATTGGTGCTTTTAAAAGTTACAGGTGGTGAACCACTTGCATGTAAGTATTTTATGAGCGTTATAAACTGGGCGATAGAAAATAATTTTGCAAAAAATTTATCTTTAAAATTTACTACAAATGCAACCAAGTACAATAAATCTTTTATAGAAAAAACAAAACATTTTAAACATATACAAATTACAATTAGTTGTGACGGTACTGATAACATTTATAATTACATAAGAAACAAAGGTGATTGGAACCAGCTGTACAAAAATTTGCAACTTATAAGCAAATTTAAAAAAGCCTATCCAAGCAAGACATGGGTACAGTTAAGCACAGTATTGCAGTACTATAATATGTTAAATATACCTTCATTAGCAGATTTATGTGCAGAATTAGACTTTGTTTTTTGGGTAGATATATTCCTTAGACCTAAAGACAGCGAATTGCAAGTAAAATGGGCATCAGAAAAATTACTAAATATACTAAAAGCAGACTGTGAAAATGTTTTGAGAACATCTAAAGATACAAATACCAAAGGACAGATGGAAAAAATAATCAAATACATAGACAGTAATGCAAATTGGGTAGGATTCAAAAAAACAAAACGCAATAAATTTGCACAACTGAAACAGTCAACTAACCGAATGGATACGGTGTATAACACAAACTTCAAGGATTACTTAATGCAAGAACAAATTCAACATTTACAATCACGTAAAGGTTTTTAATATGAAATTGACGTGGAACTTAATAGAAGAAGCCAGTGAAAATGCCAACCACTGTCAACGGAATTGGGATCGTAAAAAGGCAATTTCTGACGAAACAGTAGATAAGCTAATTAAGATTGCAACCAATATGCCTACTAAGCAAAACCGTGCTTTTTATCATTTGCTTGTTTCAAAAAATCAATCAATAAACAAAGAAATATACAAACGTGCGATAGATATACACAATATAGAAGGAACAGAAAAACGTAATTCTCAAGTAGATGGACATTTAACATTCTTGTATGTAAAAAATAATTTTCATGAAGTTGATCAAGAATTAATTGGTAATGAAAAAATTGGAAAAACACCTGAGTTACTTATAAGGCATGACTTTCATGCAAATATGTCAATGGGGATAAGTGCAGGTGCTGTTGCCTTGGCCGCAAATCAAATGGGTTTGAGGACTGGTTTTTGTTGTTGTTATGATAGAGGTATGCTAGAAGACTATCTAAAAAGCATAGGACACGAAGTTAGAGGATGCATAGTAACAATTTTAGGAATAGGATATCCAAACACAGAATATGACAGTAATGTAGTCATAAAAGATGCTGAAAACAAAGAAGATGAGAAAGTATTATTTAGAGTAACACAGCATAAAAAATCTATTAAACATAAATTACTATAATTTTTCTTTTATAAATTTATCTCTTCTATTTTGCTTACAAACACTCTCACATTTTGGTATTCTATTGTTACTGTTCCAACTTTTTTGGATATCTGTCCAAACTTTTCCGTAAATTGCTTGGTCAAGGTCAACATTTTTTAAATTAATATCATTGACATAATTATTTTCAACTAATATTTCTTCAAATCTATCTTTTTGTTTGTCGTTTACAGCAAATTCAAGCATTTTGCTGTTTAAATGACAACATGGTATCACATTGCCCATGTGATTAACAAATATTCTTTTTTGATTTCCATATTTGCAACTGATTGAAGGCGATTCTTCCACTTCTAATTTTTTATGCTTTACTCCGCCTGTATCTTTTCTATGACTTATAATGGTTTTAAATTCTTTGAACCCTTCATTTACTGCCATTTTTTTTGCAATGTCTAATTGGTGTTCATTATGTTCAAATACAATAAACTGCCAGTGAGCTCTACCTCCTGCACCTATAAATGCTCTAAAATTTTGTTGTACTTTTTTAAAATTAGACCCTTCTCTGTACAATTCACTTGTTTCGTCACTTCCGTCTATGCCCCAAGTCACAACATGGCTTTCAGGCATTATCTCTGCGAGTGTTTTCCACCATGTTGCAGTCCGTAAGCTACCATTTGTAGCTACATTTATATGACAATCCCATGTAGCAAAATGTTTAATTATTTCAAAAAACTGAGGATGTGTAGTAGGCTCGTCAACACTTCCACAAAAATTTATAATTTTGATGTTAGGAAACATTTCTTTTTTGAATTTTTCTTTTATTACTTCTAAATCCAAATAAGTTTTGTTTAAAATTTTATCTGCTTCTTTTGACATAACTCTAAAACAGCCTTTGCAACGAATATTACAAAAACTTGTAAGCTCAATGTCAATCCATTCTAAAGTATCAGTGCTCCACATTATACAAAACACCACGGTATAATTTTTTTGCTATCTGTCCCACGCTTTCTATCTAAATCTAACAAGTAATTTTGCATAATCTTATTTTGTGCCTCGTCAAATTTATAGCCTCTATAAAAAGCACGTAACTCCTTAACCTTTGTATGTTTCAGCACATTCTTTACAACCTTAGGTTTTAAGCAATTTACAGCAAGATAGGTAGGTTTTACTAATTTATGTATATCATATGCACAACGACCATAATTATGAAGCTCATTTACAAGTGTATCTATGTTTGGCAAATTCATTGCTTGTACAGTAATGTTAAAAACAACTGATTTACAATCTAAATTATATAGTTCACTTGCTCCTTTAAGGACCTCATCGTGTTTTGTAGGAAATCTTATTAGTTCATTTACACTTCCCCAACCATCTATACTAATACTAAATGAAAGTTTTTTAAATTTGCTAAGTATTTCTAAAAATTTAGGTGTATTGCTGATGCCATTTGTTTGAATCATTATTTCTGTATTCTTAGTATTCCAGTCACTGCTAGATAAATTTTTTAAAAATTTATGAACATTCTTCATATAAAAAGGTTCGCCCCCTGCAATATAAATTTTTTCTGCTTTATCAATACAATTTTCATAAATCCATTTCCAATCTAAGTTTTCCCTTGTACTAGCATTGATATCTAGATTTCTATATTTTTTCAGCACATCTATATCTTCAATCCACTTACTACTATTGCTAAAGTTACACATAGCACATTTTAAATTACAGGTATTGCCAGGACGTATATCCCAATTTACAATTCCTTTATATCCTGTTTCTAAACTTTTTAGACGTCTGCTTTTTAAATTTATATTTTCTTTTACCACACAAGCATTACATTCGGGTCGCCGCCAATCTTTTGTAAAATTATCCTGTATTTCTTTTATATAAGGATTATCAATAATATCTTTTATATTTTCAACCCTATATTTGTTACCTCTATTGTTGTAAAGACAACACGGCTTTACATTATATCCTTTATAATCTTGTTTTTCTATGTATATACTATTGATAGATTCTAAACACTGATGCATTAGGCTTCTACTTTTATTTCATTATGATATGCATGATTATAAGCACATGTTCTTATACATCTATTTAGATGTTTATCATGGCCAGGCCACCAACTATCAAGTAATGTTTTTGCAAACCATGGATGGCCTAAAACATCATTTATAGAATTTGTTTTCAAACTATTCCACCCTGTTGCATACTCACTGAGCTTTTCGTTTATATTTTCGTAATTTTTGAAAGTGCTATCCCATAAGAAACAACACGGCCACATTTCTTGCTTAGAGCTAATAAAAATTTCTCCTTCATGTACAAGTTTACATGTAATAGAATTTACTATAGATTCTGTTTCTTGTGGATTTTTATCTTTTTGCATCAAAAATTTATCTAATTTTTCGATTTGCTTTAGTTTAGAATGTTGTTTTGCTCCTGTTGTAGTAATAACTTTTTCCTTTTTTGCATTTTTCTTGCCTAATTTTGCTACCCAAGAATTAAAACTATTACGCATACCTGTTCTAGTGGCAAATTTAAAACCTAGTTCCTTAGCGTGTGATCTTGCCGCTTCAAGTTCGTGTTCATTATGATCAAAAACAATGAATATCCAAGTAGCTAGGCCACCTGCATCGCTGTATGCTTTCATGTTTCTTTCTAAAACAGCCCATTTCGTGTTTACACGGTATATATGATTTGTTTCTTTGTGACCATCTACACAAAAACTTACATCTAACATTCCAGTTTTATTACTTAGTTGTCCTAATTCTGCCCACCATTCTCCTGTTTGATATGCTCCATTTGTGCTCCACTGACATCTGGCTCCATTGTTAATTAAATATTCGGTCATTTTTATTGCATCTTTGTTCACAACAACATCTCCAAGATAGCCACAGAATTTAAACTTTTTGTTTTCAATATGTCTTCGATCTGGAAACATCCTTTGTAAATCTTCTAACATAAAACTAGCAATTTCTACTCTATCATTGTGTATTGTCCTAGCACAGCCGGGACATGCTACATTACAATCACTAGTAACTTCAAGCTCAATCCTTTTTATATTGTCTATGTTCATGCTACCTCATGATTTATCTGATTATGATATGCTTTATGATAAGCACATGTCCTTATACATCTAGGTAAATGTTTTTCATGACTTGGATTCCAACTTTGTCCTAATATTTTATCAAACCATGGATGTCCTAGAACTTCATCAATGCTTTGCACCCTTAGGCTGTTCCAACCTGTTTGATATTCGCTTAGTTTTTCCATTATGTTTTCTTTATTTTTAAAGGCACTATCCCATAAGAAACAGCAAGGCCACATTTCTTGTTTAGCACTTATAAAAATTTCTCCTTCATGTACAAGTTTACATTTTATTGTTGGAAGTATTTCTCGTATTTCATCTACAGTTTTTTCCTGTTTAGCTATAAAGGTGTTTAACTTTTTAACCTTGTCCTTTTGTGTGTGTTCCTTGTTACCTGTAGTAGTTATAATCTTTTCTTGTTTTTGGTTTTTCTTACCTAATTGTGCTACCCAACTATTTGCATTATTAGGATCACGTTTTCTTATTTCATTAGCATGATGGTCAAGCACTATTCTTAAAACATCTGCGCCTTGTTGTCTTGCCAACTCCTTTTCTTCTTTGCTTACATGCTTGATGTGGTCTTGTGGATTTTCTTTTCCTTCAAACACAACTCTATATCTCTGCTTCCATAAATCTAATTCATGAAAATTCTTAGTTGAATTACTTTCTAAACTGTTACGCATACCTGTTCTAGTGGCAAATTTAAAACCTAATTCTTTGGCATGCTGTCTAGCAGTTTCAACTTCATTTTCATTGTGGTCAAAAACAATGTATATCCATTGTCCGTTACCTCCAGCATCACTAAATGCCTGTATATTTCTGTTAAGTATAGACCACTTTGTATTTACTCTGTAGATATGATTTGTTTTTTCATGCCCATCGATACAAAAATTAACTTCTACTAATCCAGTATTTTTACTTATTTCTCCTAGTTCTTGCCACCACTCTGCTTTCTGGTATGCTCCATTCGTGCTCCATTGGCAAAATCCGCCGTTATCTGTAATATACCTAGTCATTTCGACAGCGTCTTTGTTTACTGCTGGATCTCCTAACACACCACACAACTTAAACTGTTTGTTTCTTAGATATCTTTCTGTAGGGAACATGCGGATAAGATCATCAATAGTAAAACTTCTAATTTCTAATATATCGGGATTTTGTGTCCTGGCACAGCCTGGACATGCGGCATTACAGTCACTAGTTATTTCTAGTTCAATTTTCAGTATGTCATCAATATTCATAACTATAAATATACTTATGAAACAATCTAAGGAAATTTCACCCAAACTGAGAGACCATAATAAAGTAATAGAGCGGTTTGGTAGTGAAACTTTTTGTTCAGCTCCATTTACACACATGCAGTTTACTTATGATGACAAAGTTACCGCATGTTGTAAGAGTAAAGTACCCTTAGGTGACTCATCCAAAAATAAAATAGAAGATATTTACAATAGTCCTATAGCAAAAGAACTTAGAAGATTTATGTTGGAAGGCAAAAAACATCCGCAATGTGTTTCATGCTGGAACGTTGAAGCCTTGCATGAAGGTGATCCTAGCGGAAATAGAAGAGACAGTAATAGCCAAATGTATAGAGACTACGGTTTGCGGGAAGTGGAAAATAATATACTTCCAGATGGAACATTAAAAAATCCAATTCCGGGATTTGTAGACATGCTGTGGACAAACAAATGTAACTTTGCTTGTTTAGGATGTAAACCACAATTCAGCACAACAATTAATGAAGTATACAAACCAGAGTTTGCAACCTTACACGGATACAAATTAGAAGATTACTATCCGAACGAAGCACAATGGCAAAGTGGTAATGAAGAAAAAATAAGATTTATTATAGAAAACAAAGATCATATAAAATGGTTACATATACAAGGTGGTGAACCGTTCCTTGCTGACGATATTTATGAATTTTTACAAGCTATGATAGATGTAGGATTACATAAGACTTGTAAATTAATAGCCCATACTAACGGAAGTATACATAAAAATAGAAAAGGCAAAGACCTAATTACCGACTATCTAGGACATTGGGGCAAAAATGCAAGAATATTAATGAGCATCGATGGCATAGGACAAAGGGGTGAATATATTAGATATGGATGGAAAGAAAAAGTATGGAGGAAAACATTCGACAAACTAGTTGCATCTGATATAGATGTTGCTACAGACAGTAGAGCCAACATATTTAATTTGTTAACAATACCACACTTTGAAGATTATATCTATGACATGTGTAGGAAAGCAAGAATTGATATAAGAGAACCAAAATTAGAATTATGGCAAAATGAAACATTGAATGTATCACTTATTAAAATACACGAACCATCAAGACTAAAAGCAATTAAGGCTATGAAAAGAGTTCAATATATGCCTGGGTGGAAAAATAATTCTAAAAAAATTATAGATTGGCTAGAAAATGATTACATGCCTGCACCAAAATACGTTAAAAGTTTCATGGACGGTGTTACTGCATTAGATAAGAAAAGGCGTATAAATTTTCACGATACCTTTCCTGAACTGCATGATTGGTGGCAATCAGCGGAATTACTAGTGAAAGCAATACATAAAGATTGGGACGGTTACGATGATAGAGAAAAGGTTGCAGTAATGGTTATGTAAATTGTTCTGTGAAAGGATCAAACTCTGCACCACACTTCATAGAACATACTTTTAGTTTTCCTTGGCTACAAGAAGGTTCTTCCCAACTATTCTTTATATTTTCAAATATACCTGTATCAAATACCTTTTTTAATCCGTGTTTTGCATTTAGTTTTTTCTTGCTAGGAATGAAATCCCAAATCTGTTCAACATACGGATCTTCATGCCACCACTTGTACATTCTTCCAGCTGTCCAACAGCAAGGCAATGCTAAACCTTCCGCTGTAATAAACAAACTTTTTTCTTTTGCAACTTTACAATTTATAGGAGCGGCATCATAGTAGTTATCCATACTTCCATATTTTTTTAGGATAGTTTCTTGTTTTGTTAATGCTTTGTTTTGATATTTTACATCGGGCTTTTTTAATTTTGCTGTCTCTTTGCCTTTTTTGTTTTTTGCTTGATGCGATTCTTTTTTATTTGTTTTTGCATCAACAAATCTACCAGTTTTCTTTTTTATAAATTTTTCACAACCCCAGTGTTTTGCTAAATTTTCTGCTTCTTCTACTTGATGTTGATTGTGTTCAAAGATTAAGAAATCCCAACGGGCTCTGCCTCCAGCATTTATAAAGGCACGCATGTTACGTTCAACATTTTTCCAAACTACACCTTGTCTGTAAATGTGATTAGTATCCTCAAGACCATCCACACTAAAAATAACAGCACCCATACGTCCGAGTACCACCGCAAGTTCTTTCCACCAGTTGGCATCTTTCGCTCCTCCATTTGTATTCATACTTAGCCACATATTATCATTATGTTTTCTAAAATAACGAAATATTTCTAATGTATCTCGTGCAACAATAGGATCACCTAAATTTCCACACATGTACATTGTTTCTAATTGTTTTACAAATTGTGGAGGAAAAATATTCATACAATCAACTAACGACAATTCATCTAAATTTATGTGTGGGTTTACACCCTCACCATTCATATTTCTATCACACATAGGACAAGATGCTTGGCAATTTTGTGTTACCTCTAAGTGTATTGTTTTGATTTCGTTATAGTTGTACATTTTTAATTTTGTTGTAATACCGCTGTATTCTATGCATAAGTTCTACGTGTACTTGGACAAATTTATGTGCATTATCTAGTTCGGATGTGAAACCGTACGCATCAGGATCTATATATTTAATCTTATTATCCCTTGTCAAAACTAAATTTATTAATTTTAAGTCCATGTAAACAAAATATTGATCAGCTTCAAGTGTTTTAGAAAATTTGAAATCTGTTGCCCAAGATGTACACAATACATTTATTATATCGCAAATTAAATCTTTTGTAATTAAATGTTGATATTTAGGATTTATAAAAAGATCGTTTAACGTGCATATGATATCTAATTTTTCCATTACTATCATTTTGCCTTCATCTATAACATCGTATACCTTTACTAAATTTTTGTTATGTTCATATATTTTCCTATAACAACGCAACCAATCAGGTCCGCATACTATACCTTTGCGTAAACTTTTGTAAACTTTGTTATTTTTTACAAAAATTTTGTTATTAGGCTCTTGATGCTTGGGCGTAATATCTTTCATTCTTCACTATCCATAATTAACTTTACCTTCATACCAGGACCTACTTTGCTAGGCAATCCGCCATAAGAATCAATATACCACTGGATTACAGCTTTATACCAATCTTGGCTGTTATGATGAGCCTTTTTGTTAAACTGATGTATATTATTGTTCGTGGCTTGCATAGTTTGTAAAGCTCTAGCACATTCTAACTGTAAGCCACGTAAACTTAATTCTTCTATCATAATGGTATTGCAGAAAATTGATTGTCAGGCCTATTTACATTAGTTATTATATCATACCCTAATGTCAACCTTGGTACATCATCTTTCCATTCCTTATCAACAATTACTTTGTGATCCCTGTAGCCAGGACCAATGTATATATTGCCTATTTCATTTTTTACCTCATAATCACCAAATGTTGTTGTAGTAAAATGAGGGCGAATCGATACATATCCGTGCATAGGAAATTCATGATTATGCCAATCTAACACTTCATCTTGCCTATGATAATTTAACCAGCACTGAATCCATTTAGGTCCTTTATAATCAAACTGTTGTTCAACAATATATTTTATTTCTTGAAACAATTCCCAAAACAATGGGCTAGGTGTTGTCAAACTAAACACATTATAAAATCTATATCCTGATACGTCCTGATTAGTGTTTAAAAATGCTTTATCTTCTGCGTCCTCTTTTTTCATGTTTTCAAATATATTTGGTAAATCCTTTAGTGATGCATTGGTAAATGGATCTACGTTTGTAAGAGAAGAATTACAGCCTGTAAATGTTTCTGTGAAAAGCCTATATGCCCTACCAAGTTCTATACTCATCTGATCTATATTATTTTCTACTACATCAGATCTCCATAACGCCCAGTCTTTACCGTTTTCTATTTTTCTTACAGTCATTATATTCTTCCTATCAACATATATCTTTTGTATCCCGGTAAATCTAATTCTCCACTATATAAAACATTACTCATAGGATACTTTTTATATAACTCGTCTATATTATGTATGGTATTTACATGCTCTGGCAAATCGTGGAGATTGTTTGTTTGTATAACAAACAAAGGATTAGTTGTTTGAGGTTTTCGTCTATATTGCAAAAACCAATTTTCACTAAAGTGTTCAGAACTTGTGTTTATAATTAGATCAGCTTCTGTCTTTTCTTTATAAATTTTACCTGATTTAAAATTTTCAACATCATATTCCATACCATTACGATGTAGATAAGGCATAATAGCTGTGGTATCTTCAGTACCATCTCTTTGTAACAAGTCTAATTCAACTGCTTTTACCTT
>MDTA01118585.1_pt1 | contig 10328 bp, 13 predicted proteins | sample 811151 | NCBI WGS metagenome assembly MDTA01 (sample SAMN05326648, study PRJNA326480) | marine metagenome | isolation source: seawater | place: Indian Ocean: South | collected 2010 | reverse complement strand
TACTTTGATGAAGGTTGCACGTCACGTTGGGATGAACGTGGAGTTGCAGAAGCGTTTGTCTGAATGGATAGAAGGCGAAGGGCAGTCAGCCCTGCGTGTCATTAAGCAAGCTAACGAGAAGACAAGCAAGCAACACAAACGTGCTGGCCTAGTCTTCAAGATGAAGAAGGATGGATACGAACACACTGAGTGGACGAATGAGGAACGCATCCATGTGGGTATGCGTCTGATTGATAAGATTGTCAGCCGTACTGGTATCGTCAAGCTTACCAAGAGTGTGAACAAGAAGAAGACTGTGACCTATCTGGAGGCTACGCCTGAAACACTGGCGTGGGTACAGAAGTTCAACAAGTTCAATGAGGCACGGAAGCCACGCTATGCACCGTCCGTCATTCCCCCAAAGGATTGGGAGGATGTGATTGGAGGTGGATACCACAGCCCTGTGATGAATGACTTACCGATTGTGAGGGTGCATTAATGAAACAGAGTTCTAAAGCTTACCTCGACAGGCTTCGGGGTCAGGACATGAGCCATGAGTACAAGGCCATCAATGGTCTGCAGCATACCCCGTGGACTATCAACAGGCCTGTGCTTGAGGTCATGCGTACTGCGTGGGACAGTGGGCAAGAGTGGGCTGGTCTTCCTCCTCGTGATGATGTGCCTCTCCCTGAGTACCCATTCGACAAAGACCCACAAGACATGGACGATGCTGAGAAGCAACTGTTCAGGGATTGGGCAAGCCAGCGCAATCGTCTGTACAACTTCAACGCTAAGTCTATGTCACGCAGGTTGCAGGTAGAGCGTACCATCCAGCTTGCTGAGGACTACGCTAAGTATCCTGAGTTCTACTTCGTCTGGCAACTGGACTTCCGTTCTCGTAAGTACCCTGTGGAAAGCTTCATGTCTCCTCAGGTTGCTGATTGGGGCAAGGCTCTCATTGAGTTCAACAACGGCTTCCCTATCAATGACTATGATGATGCAGCCTGGCTGGCTATCCACGGTGCTAACCTGTACGGCAACGACAAGGTCAGCTTCAATGACCGTATCGAATGGGCATGGAATCAGGAGGACGACATTGTTGCGTCTGCTGAAAACCCACTTGACTACACATGGTGGACTACTGCTGACAAGCCTTGGCAGTTTCTAAGCTGGTGCTTTGAATGGTATGGTCTGCTTCGTGATGGTTGGGGTTTCTATACCCATCTGCCATGCTCAGCCGATGGTTCATGTAATGGACTGCAACACCTGTCAGCTATCCTGCTGGACGAGCGTGGGGGCAAGGCTACAAACCTTATGCCTTCTGAAACTCCTGCAGATATCTACACTGATGTAGCAATTAGGACAGAGCATCTGGTCAGGCAGGATGCTGAAGCAGGGCATGAACTGGCTCGTAAGTGCTTGGAGTTTGGTATCGACAGGTCAATTACGAAACGCCCTGTCATGATTGTCCCATACTCTGGAACACAACACGCCTGTCGTGAGTACATCCAAGAGGCCATTGCCGACAAGATTGAAAAGTCGGGAGGCTGTAGCCCGTTTGGTGATGACCTGTTTCATGTTGGTCTGTACCTGTCCAAGCACGTCTGGCAGGGGATTAACGAGACCATCTCATCTGCTCGTGCAGTGATGGACTATGTGAAGGAGGTAGGAAGCTACTACGCACAGGCAAACAAACATATGGAGTGGGTCACACCAACAAACTTTCTTGTTGTCCAGCCCTACTTCAATACGAAGAAGCGTCTAATAAAGACACACATTGATGGCAATCTTGTCTACCTCAGTTACCAACAGGAACTGCAGGACAGTGTGAACAAGTCAAGAATATCGACAGGTGCTTCACCTAATTTCATCCACTCACTGGATGCAGCTGCGCTGACGCTCACTGTGAACAAGTGTCTGGATGCAAACATGGGGGACTTCAGCATGGTTCATGATTCATATGGGACACACTCTCCTAATATGCCCATCATGAGTCAGATACTGAGGGAAGAGTTCGTCAAGATGTATCAGGAGAACGATGTCCTTGGGCAACTTCGTGACCACGCTTGTCATACTCTGGGAGATACTAGTCTCCCGATGCCCCCAGCGCAGGGCAACTTGGATTTATCAAGGGTGCTGGAGAGTGATTATTTCTTCGGGTGATTTCTAAAGTTGACCTATAGCCCATCACTACACTCATGTAACAAATGGAGATAATATGAGTAAATTTTATAAAGTCGAAGGCAAAGCAATGTATGCCAAAGTGTTCAAACCTGACACTCAGTTTGACCGTAATGGTGTGTATTCTGTTGACCTTCTAAAGCCTGAGGCAGAGGCTGTTGAACTGAGTGACTTTCTTGAAGGCATGGTTAAAGAACGTATTGCCAACGAGAAGAAGGCTAACCCTGATGTGAACCTGGCCACTCACCTCCCATTCGCCCCCAACAAAGATAAGCAGGGGAACGAAACTGGCGAGATTAAATTCAAGTTCAAGCTTGATGCCAAAGTCAACGGACGCAATGGCGAGTATGAGCAGAAGCCAACTGTGGTGGATGCGAAGCGTACACCCATGTCAGGTGAAAATCTGATTGGTAATGGAAGCATCGTTAAGGTTGCTTTTGAACCACGCACATGGGTCGCCAGTGGTAAGTGTGGCGTGAAGCTCCACTTGAAAGCTCTGCAGGTAATTAACCTTGAGGCATACGCCAAAGGTGCAGAGACCCTCTTTGAAGATGAAGATGGTTATACTGAGGAGCGTATCCAGAAGGACGATGCGTCTGAATATTCCTTTGAGGAGACAGCGACTGCTGATGCCGAAGGGGACTTTTGAGGAGACAGTCATCTCTGACCTGAAGGGCAGGGGCGTTCCGTTTGAGTACGAACCACATAGTATCAACTACAAAGTGGAACGCCTCTACTTCCCCGACCTTTTGATTGGCAATGTCTACATCGAATTGAAGGGGTACTTCCGACAGGATGCACAGCGAAAGATGAAAGCAGTGAAGGCACAACACCCTGACCTCGACATTCGCTTTGTATTTCAGAAGGCAAGCGCACCAGTACAAGGGGCGAAGCTTCGGAAGGATGGGACTAAGATGACTTGTGCAGAGTGGGCAGAGCGTAACGGCTTTGTCTGGAGTGAACAAACAATACCAGAGGAATGGTTATGAAATCTATTATGGTAAGTCTGCCCGTAGTCCTCAACGCAAACATCGTTGATTGGGAAATGCTGGCATATGAAATCGTTGAAGATGATAGCATCGTTGATGAAGACTTAACAAAGATTGCACGTCAGATGCGTTTAGCTGCCGACATCATTGAGGAGGCAGTCCCAGATGACGAGTGATTACATCCGTAAAGAAGCGTGTCCACATTGTGGGAGCAGTGATGCCAACGCTTTATACACGGATGGTCATCACTATTGCTTTTCATGTGAGACATACACCCTTCCTGAAGGAGAAGAAGTGGAACAGGTAGACGACAATTTTGCAACTGGACACGTCCAAGCTTTGAACAAGCGTGGTATCTCTGCTGATACCTGCAGGTTCTGGGACTATAGGATTGGTCAGTACAATGGTCAGCCTGTCCAGATTGCAAACTATAAGGACAACACAGGCAAGACTGTCGGGCAGAAACTACGCTTTCAGAACAAGGACTTTATCTACCTTGGTGACAAGTCGGCTGGTCTGTATGGTCAACATCTATGGCGAAGTAGTGGCAAGATGGTGGTCATTACCGAAGGTGAGATTGATGCCCTGTCAGTAAGTCAGGCATTTCAAAATCGCTGGCCTGTGGTGTCCCTACCTCACGGCTCTAGTTCTGCCAAGCGTTCAATCAGCAAGGCTCTTGAATGGCTTGAACAGTTTGAGTCTGTGGTGATTTGCTTTGACCAAGATGAGCAAGGGCAGAAGGCAGCCCAAGAAGCTGCCCTGCTCCTCACCCCTGGCAAGGCAAAGATTGCAACCCTTCCCCTGAAGGATGCCAACGAGATGCTTGTCGATAAAAAGCAGGCACAACTCTTGGACGCAATCTGGGGTGCGAAAAGCTTTCGTCCTGATGGCATCGTGGATGGTAGTGAACTGTGGGAACTGGTCTCAACTAAGCCAGAGAACGACAGCATCAGCTATCCATACGAAGGCCTGAACCAGAAGACCCTTGGTCTGAGGCGTGGCGAAATCGTAACGGTGACTGCTGGTTCGGGGATTGGCAAGAGCCAGTTCGCAAAGGAACTAGCACACCACTTAATCAGACAGGGTGAGACCCTTGGCTACATTGCGCTGGAAGAAAACGTAAGGCGTACAGCACAAGGCCTGATGTCCCTGTCTATCAATAAACCCATACATCTTGGAGATGATGATGTAACAAAAGAGGAATTACAAAATGCCTTTGCAGATACCTTGGGAACTGGTCGTGTTTTTCTATATGACCATTGGGGTTCTACTGACAGTGACAATCTACTCAACAAAGTCAGGTTCATGGCGCGAGGCTGTGGGTGCAGCTGGGTTGTTCTTGACCATATTAGTATCGTTGTCTCTGGCATTGATGGGGGCGATGAACGTAGGATTATTGATAACACCATGACCAAATTGCGTACACTGGTGGAGGAATTGAACGTGGGTCTGATACTCATCAGCCACCTCAAGAGACCATCAGGGGACAAAGGGCATGAAGATGGAGCGCAAACTTCAATGGCACAGCTACGAGGTTCAGCAGCCATCGGTCAATTATCCGACATGGTCATCGGGCTGGAGCGTAATCAACAGTCTGAAGACAGAGCCAACATAACCACTGCTCGTGTGTTGAAGAATAGATTCTCAGGGGAGACAGGCATCGCTTGCGCTCTTGAGTATTCCAAAGACACAGGGCGCATGACTGAAACGGTATTCACAGATGAGCAAGAAGACACCCCCTTCTAAGGTGTTCCTCATCTACACCGAAGCACAGCTACATGAGGCTTACGAAGAGTTTCGGAAGGAGATTGAGAGTTTACGGAATGAAGGACACAACATGGGCAGGATGCCCGACATCGAAGAGTTCAGAATAATATTTGAGGAAGAACAAGCAAGCCTATGAAACTAATCTTTGACATTGAAGCAGACCACCTACTGGAACAGGTCACAAAGGTTTGGTGCATCGTGGCTCGTGACGTTGATACTGGTCAGATATATACCTTCGACCCTGATGAGATAGAGCAAGGACTAGACTTGCTTGGCAAAGCTGACTGTCTCGTTGGTCATAACATCATCGACTATGACTTGAGAGTTCTCAAGAAGTTGTATGACTTTGACTACAAGGGTGAGGTAATCGACACTCTCGTTTGCACGAGAACCATCTGGCCTAACATCGTTGAGCTTGATTACCAGCAAGGAAACTTCCCTCAGAAGCTGACAGGCAGTCATAGCCTGAAGGCATGGGGGTATAGACTAGGAGAACTGAAAGATGATTTCGGTGGCGATAGTGAGAGCTTTGGAGAATACTCCAGTGAGATGCTCACATACTGCGTACAGGACACCAAGGTTACTGAAGCCCTGTACAACAAAATTCAGGGAAAGGATTTCAGCCCTGAAGCATTGGGTCTGGAACACAAACTCCACACCCTGCTAGTTCAGCAACAGGAACGTGGCTTTCCATTTAATGTCGATGAGGCTCGTAAGCTTCACGTCCAACTGGAAGGGCGCAGGTCAGAGATTGAGCAGGAACTGCAAGATACCTTTGAGCCTACCATTGTTGAACTGAAGACCAAAACGAAGGTCATCCCTTTCAACCCTGCCAGCCGACAGCAGATTGCTGACCGACTGATGAAGCGTGGTTGGAAGCCTGAGGAGTTTACCAACACTGGTGAACCTAAAGTGGATGAACGTGTTCTGTCTCAGATTGAAATGCCTGAGGCAAAACTACTGACTGAATACCTGATGCTAAACAAGCGCATTGGTCAGCTTGCTACGGGTAATCAGGCATGGCTCAAACTTGAAAAGGAAGGACGATTACATGGACGTGTCAATCATATGGGTGCAGTTACGTCACGCTGTACTGCAAACAACCCAAACCTTCAGCAAGTACCTTCGGTCTCTGCTCCGTTTGGTAAAGAGTGCCGTAGTCTTTTCCATGCACCTACTGGCTACAGCCTTCTGGGGGCTGATGCTTCTGGTCTGGAACTACGTTGTCTGGGTCACTACATGGCTGCGTATGACGCTGGCGAGTACGCTAAAGAAGTTGTCAATGGTGATATACACAGTAAGAACCAAGAGAGCGCAGGGCTACCTACCAGGTCTAACGCCAAGACGTTTATTTATGGCTTCTTGTATGGAGCAGGTGACGAAAAGATTGGCAAGATTATTGGCAAGGGTGCGACAGAAGGTAGGAAAATCAAATCCCAATTCCTGAAGAAGACACCTGCCCTGAAGAAACTACGAGAAGCTGCATCCAAAGCAGCCAAGAATAGAGGGTGGCTGAAAGGGCTGGACGGGCGTATCATCCCCATCAGGCACAGCCACGCTGCCCTTAACACTTTGCTTCAGTCTGCTGGGGCAATCATATGTAAGACTTGGTACGTCCAGATTGAGGAACTTCTTCGTCTACATGGTTACACTCGTGAAGATGTTACGATAGTGGCGTTTATTCATGATGAGGTACAGCTTCTAGTCCGTGAGGGGTTGGAAGAGGAGATAGGTAAATTAACCAAAGATGCCATGTGGGATGTCGAAGAACTTTTCAAGTTCCGCTGCCCACTGGATTCGGAGTTCAAACATGGAAGCACATGGGCTGATACCCACTAAAGAGAACCGTAAGAAGTTTGATATTGACCTTGAGTATGGGCAGATTCGTGAGAAGGCTGTACTTGATATGCTTCAGAATAAGAAGATTGAGGTCAAGTCAGAGCGTGGCATTTGGTATAACTCAGGCAACATTGCGATTGAGCATGAAAGCTGGGGTAAACCTTCTGGCATTAACGCAACTGAGTCTGATGTGTGGTGGCACAACCTGTGCCTTGGGGACACCATCTACGCTTCGATTGTGTTTGATGTCGATGTGCTGAAGAACATCATTGGCAAGCTTGACTATGTCAGGTCAGTAAATGGTGGAGATAATAAAGCATCGAAGATGTACCTACTCAATCTTCAAAAGCTTTTCTCCACTGATGTAATAAAGGCACTGAAGGATGGACTTTGATTTCGTATTCAAAATGATACTGACTGTGTCGTTCTTCACGGTCAGTGTCGGACTCGCCATCAAGTGGGTTGTGTCTGCCTACCTCGACTACATCCAAGTCATAACAGGCATACGCATCGTTACTTGGGAGCAACAAAAAGAACAGATGATACAAGAGCGAAAGGAGAGAGATGATGACCCAACTTCTTATTGATGGAGATATCGTTGCGTACAAAGCAGCGACTACAGCAGAAGCTCCTATCCATTGGGGGGATGGGCTTTGGACACTCCATGCTTGGGAGCATGATGTTCAGAAGTACGTTGATGACTTCATCTACGCACTAAACGACTATGCTAAGTGCAATAAGGCTATGGTTCTCCTGTCAGACAAAGAAAACTTCCGTAAGGATATTGCACCTTTCTATAAGGCGAACAGGAAAGACACACGCAAGCCTATGCTCCTGCATTACGCACGAGAGTATATGCGTGACGAGTTCCTAGCCACATCAAAGAAAGGTCTGGAGGCTGATGACTATATTGGCATCCTTGCCATGAAGCTACCTGATAGCATTATCTGGTCTGAAGACAAAGACCTTATGACTATCCCCGGCAAGCACCTGACTGATAGGGGCATCATTGAGGTATCTGAGGAAGAAGCTAATCGTAACTTCTACACACAGGTACTGACAGGGGACTCCACTGACAACTACAAGGGCTGTCCTGGTGTAGGCGCAGTGAAGGCAGGGAAGGTACTCGCAGACAAATACACACCTGTAGAGATGTGGAGCGCAGTACTGGAGACTTACTTGAAAGCTGGGCTGACTGAGGATGAGGCCATCCTGCAAGCACGTCTAGCATACATCAAACGAGAAGAGGGGAGTAGCCTGTGGCTGCCACCCAAGGAGGCACAATGACTGACTACGGACGTATCATGAGAGAGATAGAGGCAAAGCAAGAAGATGTGGTCAACAACCCGAAACACTACAATCAGGCAGGTATCGAGTGCATTGATGCAATCGAGGCGGCGTTGTCAGCAGAAGAGCTACGAGGCTACTACAAAGGAAACATCCTCAAGTACACATGGCGAGAGCAGTACAAAAACAAAGACGAAGACCTACGCAAAGCCCACTGGTATCTCACACGATTGCTAACAAAACTTGGAGTAAAGCTATGATGACTTTGTATGAATATCAGATGCAGGCATTGAAGACTGCAGTGTACCCTAAGAAGTATAACATTTCTTACCCTGCCCTTGGCCTAGCTGAGGAGGCAGGGGAGGTAGCTGGTAAGGTTGCCAAGATGATGCGTGATGAAATCCCCATGAAGGAGCAGAAAGAAAAGATTGAAGCTGAGATGGGGGATGTGCTGTGGATGCTGGCTGCCCTTGCCTATGACTGTGGGCTATCGCTCCAAGTAATCGCAGAGAAGAACGTGGAAAAATTACAAGCAAGACAGAAGGCAGGAACACTGCACGGAGAAGGTGATAACAGATGATAAGCAATCAACACTATGGAATGACTCTTCCTCTCTCAGAGGAAATCGACAAGGTAAAGTATCGACAGACAGGCGAGGACTTTTACAGCAAGATTGTGCGTATTTCAGGCGCACTAAAGGATGACCCTATCCACTTTGAAACATTCAAGGACGTGCTACGACATATGCGCTTCCTTCCTGCAGGGCGTGTCCAGAACGCTATGGGTGCTGCTCGACAGACTACTGCGTTCAACTGCTTTGTGTCTGGCATCATTGAAGACAGCATGGACAGCATCATGCACAGGGCTACACAGGCCGCTGAGACAATGCGTAGAGGGGGAGGCATCGGCTACGACTTCAGCCGACTGCGCCCTCGTGGAGACCGTATCAAGTCGCTGGACTCCAAAGCGTCTGGGGCTGTGAGCTTCATGCAAATCTTTGATTCAGTCTGTCAGACCATCGCCTCATCAGGCCACAGGCGCGGCGCACAGATGGGGGTACTTCGCATCGACCATCCCGATGTGGAGCAGTTCATCACAGCTAAGCAGAACAGTGACAAGCTTACTGGCTTCAATATCTCCATTGGTGTAACTAATGAGTTCATGGAGTGCTTGGAGCAGAAGAAGCCTTTCCCCCTCAAGTTCGATGGAAAGGTCTACAAAGAGGTAGACCCTGAGAACCTGTGGGACATGGTGATGCGTAGCACATGGGATTGGGCTGAGCCGGGGGTCTTGTTCATTGACAACATCAACGACATGAACAACCTGCATTACTGTGAGACTATCGAAGCCACGAACCCATGTGGTGAGCAACCTTTACCTCCCTTTGGTGCTTGCCTGTTGGGGTCTTTCAACCTGACCAAGTATGTGCTTGATGGGAAGATGGACTATGGCCTGTTCGTGAACGACATCTACACTGTGGTTCGTGCTATGGATAACATCATTGACAGAACCATCTACCCTCTGCCAGAGCAGGAGCGTGAGGCAAAGAACAAGCGTAGAATGGGGCTGGGTGTAACTGGCCTTGCTAACGCAGCAGAGATGTGTGGCTTCCCATACGCATCTGAGCAGTTCATGGAGTTCACAACCACTGTGTTGGAAACCCTGCGTGACCATTGTTACTCAGCATCAGCCGACCTTGCTTCAGAGAAAGGCTCGTTCCCTCTGTATGATGAGTACCATTACATGAAGGGCAAGTACATTCAGACCCTGCCTGATTGGGTACAGGAGAAGATTAAGACACAGGGCATCCGTAACTCGCACCTGACATCCATCGCCCCTACAGGCACAATCAGCCTGACTGCCGATAACGTGTCATCTGGCATCGAACCTCCGTTCAGCCTCTACTATGACCGTACCATCCAGCAGTTTGATGGGCATCAGGTGGAGCGTGTTGAGGATTATGCGTATCGTCAGGGCGTATCAGGACGGACTGCTAACGAAATCTCAGCTAAGGAACACCTGTCAGTACTGGCTTTGGTCTCCAAGTATATCGACAGCGCAGTGTCGAAAACCTGTAATGTTGGTGATAATGTGACCTATGAAGAGTTCAAGAACCTATACTATGACGCATGGAAGGCAGGCTGTAAGGGCATTACAACCTTTAGGGCAGCTGGAAAGAGGTACGGAATCCTGAACGAAGTCAAAAATGACAATGAAAACAACGCTGAAGCGTGCTTTATCGACCCCGATACTGGCCTCAAGAGTTGTGAATAATCTCTAAAGTTG
>MDTA01171132.1_pt1 | contig 10331 bp, 9 predicted proteins | sample 811151 | NCBI WGS metagenome assembly MDTA01 (sample SAMN05326648, study PRJNA326480) | marine metagenome | isolation source: seawater | place: Indian Ocean: South | collected 2010 | reverse complement strand
TTGTTAAGATTTGGCCCTTCTTTTGAAAATATTGCTTGGGCGAGTTTGTTTTTTTTAGCCCCTTTAGGTTGTATATATTATCCTATTGAAATTTTGCCCCCTTTGCTCCAGTTGATAGCGAAAGCACTTCCTTTAGTTCATATTTTTGAGGAAATGAGAAATATTTTAATGAATAGTGAGATAAATCAACTAAACATTTTAAAATCAATTTCTATATCAGTAGTATATTTTGTTATTGGTGTTATAGTTTTTTATATTTCATATTTTGGTGCAAAAAAAAGAGGAACCTTAATAAATATGGGTGAATAACTGATGCATAAGCAGATAGAGAAAATTAAGAAGAATGAGGGAAGCCCAAAAATACTCAAAAATCTTTTTACAAAGGTAGAAATAAATAACTTTTTAGAGTTATACAATAAGCTGCCGATCACAGTTCACAATAAAAAGCAGAACGTGATAAAAAAAAGATGGCTTAATGAATACGGTAAAGAATTGGAAAGGTTATTTTATGAAAAACTTAAAAATGAGATTGGAGAATTTAAATATGACAACTTAAAAGATGAAAATGGTAACGATATTTTGGGCCTTTTTCAAGAAAGCTATAATCCAATTGGTTTACATATTGATGGGGGTTTTAATTTTGAAGATCTGATTTATAAACAAACTCTCATCCCACTTACTTCAGTTGGAAGCACTGTAATATTTAAAAATAGGTTTTATGGCCAATCAACCAATTTTACAATTGACCAAAAAGAGTTAGAGAAAAAAAATCTAAAATATGGTCAAAATAAACGTTCATCTCAACATTTGAAATTATTTGGAAATAAACCTTTTGATGAAGAACTACATAAAAAATATTTAAGTCATGAGAAAATCGAAAATTTGACAGGTTTAGAAGTGGAAATAGTTTATGAATGGGAAATAGGCTCCATGTTGATTTTTGATAGAACTAATTTACATTGCTCTTCCTCAGTAATTGATGGTAAAAAAATTGGGTTAACAACTTTTACTAAAAAATAATTTCCTAATGGCTATATACGATTGTTTTCAATACTTTAGTGAAGATCACATAGTTGATCTTAGAATGAATATTTTATCAGAACATGTGGACTTTTTTGTAATCTCCGAGTCAACTAAAACTCACCAAGGTAAGGATAAGAAATTAAATTTCGATAAAAAAAAATTCAAAAAATTTGAAAATAAAATTATTTATGTTGTAGCTGAATATAGTAAAGATAAAAAATTCGATAATCATGTTGGAGGCGAATCCTCAATTGAACAGCATCAAAGGAATTCTATTTCGAATGGATTGCAAAAAGCCAATGAAAATGATTTGGTCATTCTTTCAGACGCAGATGAAATACCTGATCTATCTAAATTAAATGAAATTAAAAAAAATACAAAATACACCGCGTTTTCTCAGTCTATGTTTATGTATAAATTAAATTTACAAAATTTGAATGAAAGTAATTGGATAGGTTCAAAAGTTTGTTTAAAAAAAAATTTTCCAAAGCCACAAATTTTAAGAGACTTAAAATTTAAAAAATACCCGTTTTGGAGGATTGATAAATTAAATTTACAGATTATTAAAGGTGGTTGGCATTTCTCTTTTCTTCAGAGTCCAAGCGAAATATCAAAAAAAATTAAATCTTATTCTCACGGTGAATTTAACTTAAAAGAAAATACAGATGAGGATATCATCAGACAAAAAATAAAAGATAATGTAGATATTTTTAATAGGGGTTTTGAATTAAAAAAAATTAATATTGATAAGTCTTATCCTAATTATATAGTGAATAATCAAAATAAACTTAAAGATTGGATTGCTTAAAATTTAAACTTTAATAAATGAATAGAAATTTAGTTTTATCTGCTGCTGTGGGATATAATTTTCAACAAATTGAATTATTTATTAAAAGTTTAAGAAGATTTTATTCCGATCAAATTTGTATAATTGTCGATAATAAAGATAACGACTTGGTCGAGACGCTAAAAAAGTATGATTGTGAGTCAATTATAACAAATATAAACAGAAAAGAAATTCAATTCAAAAGATATGAAGTTTTTCATAATTTTATAAAAGATAAAAATTTTGATCAAATATTATTATGCGATAGTAGAGATATTTATTTTCAAGGTAACCCTTTTAATTTTAATTTTAAAAATCAAATAAATTTTTTCTTAGAAGATTATAAGATTAAAAATTGCCCTTATAACTCAAATTGGATTTTAAAAACTTACGGAAAAAAAGAATACGAATTAATTTCTGAAAAAACTATTCTTTGCTCTGGAACAGTGCTTGGAAAAAATGAAAAAATAAAAGAATATTTAAATAAAATTAGTGAGCACATTAAAAATTTTAGGTATAAAAAAAGATTAAAGTATTATTTAACTTTTAGAACTGATCCTGAAGGAAGAGGGTGTGATCAAGGACACGCAAACTATATCGCGCACAAAGCGAAAATAAACAATATTGAATTTCATTCAAATAGCGAAGGACCATTTGCAACTGCTTTTTATTTGAATAAGATCATATTTGATGAAAAATTTAGACTGATTAACCAATTGGGAAAACCTTACTTATTAGTTCATCAATATGATAAGAGATGGGATAAATTTTCAGATGTGTTTAAGTTTATTAAAGCAAAATTTGACATTGATTAAAATAATTAAGTATTGGTGCGCCGGATAGGAGTCGAACCCATAACCTCCGGAGCCGAAATCCGGCGCTCTATCCAGTTGAAGCTACCGGCGCATTAATTGATAATTTAATTAAATTTATGAATAAAACAATAAAATTATTTGTTAATGAAAAAGAAAATGACAAAAGAGTGGACATTTTTTTGTCTGAAAAGATAAACTTCATTACTCGTTCTTATATTAAAAAACATATTGAAAACGGTAGCTTATTTATAAATGATGTTAAAAACATATCACCCTCAAAAAAAATTAGAAAAAATGATATTATAAAATTTTCGTTTAGCGAAATCGAGAATAAGCTTGCCCCGAATAAGATAGAGTTAGATATAATTTACGAAGACAAAGATTTAATAATTGTTAATAAACCGAAAGGTATGGTTGTTCACCCAGGGGCAGGCAATTACAAAAATACTTTAGCAAATGCTTTAGCCTTTAAATATAAAAAAAATTTATCTAATATTAATGGGGACTTAAGACCTGGAATAATTCATAGGATAGATAAAGAAACGAGTGGTCTTTTAGTTGTAGCAAAAAATAATTTCTCACATGCAAATCTTGGGAAACAATTTAGCAATCATACAATTAAAAGGAAATATAAATGTTTATCTTTGGGAGTGATAAGACCTTTAAATGGGCGCATTGAGACTTTAATTTCTAGAAGTAAAAAAAATAGACAGATTATGACAGTGAGCGAATTTAACGGGAAAAAAGCTATCACAAATTATAAGACTATTAAAGTTTACAATTTAAAAAATATACCAAAAATTAGTTTAATCGAATGTAATTTAGAAACAGGGAGAACTCATCAAATTAGAGTGCATTTAAAATATAAAGGAAGTACTTTACTTGGTGATTATAAATATGGAAAAAAAAATATTAAATTTAAAAAGATAAATTCAAATTTCATAAAACTTTTAAAAGACTTTAAAGGACAAGCATTACACGCGGAGTCTATTGAGTTTACTCACCCCACAAGTAAAAAAAGGGTTTCTTTTAAATCAAATATTCCAGAGGATTTTAAAAAAATGTTGGATTTTCTTGACAATCATAATAGTTGAAAAAATAAAATTAATATATAAATGTAAATAATGAGTAAAAAAGAACAAATCGCAAATCTTCCAGTTATCTCAGGAGGCGGTCTATCTGTATACCTGGCTCAAATAAAGAAATTTCCAATGCTAGATGCTGAAGAAGAATACATGTTAGCTAAAAATTGGAAAGAAAACGGTAACCTTAAATCCGCACATAAATTGGTAACTAGTCATTTAAGGTTAGTGGCTAAAATAGCAATGGGTTATCGTGGATACGGCCTACCTGTAAATGAATTAATTTCTGAGGGTAATATAGGATTGATGCAAGCAGTTAAAAAATTTGATCCAGATAAAGGATTTAGACTTGCTACTTATGCGATGTGGTGGATCAAAGCAGCAATACAAGAATATGTGCTTAGATCATGGAGTCTTGTCAAAATGGGAACCACAACTGCACAAAAAAAACTTTTTTTTAATTTAAAAAAAATTAAAAACCAAATTGCTCCAGATCAGGAAGGCGACTTAAAAGATGATCAAGTAAATGAAATATCCAAAAGATTAGATGTTGAATCTCACGAGGTCATTAACATGAATAGAAGATTAATGGGACAAGAGAAGTCACTGAATGATCCTATTAAAAATGGTGAAACTGATGAGTGGCAGGACTGGTTAGTTGATGAAAACTTGGATCAAGAATTAATTATCTCTCAACAACAAGAATATGAAGATAAAAAGGAACTTCTTAAAAGTGCATTAAACATTCTTAATGAGCGAGAAAGAGAAATAATAACTGCTCGTAGATTATCTGAAAATCCCGCTACTTTAGATGAACTTAGTAGAAAGTATAAAATTAGTCGAGAAAGGATAAGACAAATTGAGACTAAGGCATTTGAAAAACTTCAAAAATCTATGATAACCGCAAGTAAATCAAAAAATTTACTTCCTATTAATTAACCTTTAAAAGGGTCTTGTATTAAGATTGTATCTTCACGCTCAGGACTCGTCGAAATACTGGAAATTTTAGCTCCAATAAAATCTTCAAGCCCATAAATATATTTTTTTGCATTTTCAGGTAAATCTTTTATATTTCTAATACCTTGCGTGTTTGTTTTCCAACCTGTAAAAGTTTTATAAATAGGTTTTATATTAAATTGATCTTCAGAAGCTGCTGGTAAGTAATCTATTTTTTTTCCATTTAAATCATATTGAATACACATTTTTATTTCATCTAATTCATCTAAAACATCTAATTTAGTAAGAGCTATTCCATTAATACCTGAAATTTTTATAGTTTGACGGACTAGTACACCGTCGAACCAGCCACATCTTCTTTTTCTAGCAGTGACAGTTCCAAATTCTTTTCCCCTTTTACCTAACATTTTACCAATTTCATTTTTAAGCTCCGTCGGAAAAGGTCCGCTTCCAACTCTAGTTGTGTAAGCTTTAGTAATACCTAGTATATAGCCAATCTTATCAGGACCCATGCCAGTGCCTGTTGCCGCCATAGCAGGCAAAGTGTTGGATGATGTTACGAATGGGTAAGTACCATGGTCAACATCTAAAAGAATACCTTGAGCTCCCTCGAATAATATTTTTTTTCTGTCTTTCTTGAATTCATCAAGTTTTAACCATACGGGTTTAGCAAACTTTAATATTTGAGGAGCAATCTTAAGTAACTCTTTTTTGAGCTCCTCTTTTTTAAATATTTTTTTTTTCAATCCTTTTCTTATTGCGTTGTGGTGCAATAAAACGTTCTCTAATCTGCTATCTAAATTACTATTCGATCTTAAATCCATAACACGAATAGATCTTCTGCCAACTTTGTCCTCATAACAAGGCCCGATTCCTCTTCTTGTGGTGCCAATTTTACCCTTGCCTGCTGCATCTTCCCTTATTTCATCCATTTCTTGATGAAATGGTAAAATTAAAGAAGCAGACTCGGAAATCATAAAATTCTCTGGAGTCACATTAATACCTTTTTTTTTAATCTCTTCTATTTCACTCAGAAGTGCCCAAGGATCTATCACTACTCCATTTCCTAAAATAGAAACTTTTCCTTCTCTAACAATTCCAGAGGGTAGTAATCTTAATTTAAATACTTTTTTATCAATTACTAGTGTATGCCCGGCATTATGGCCTCCTTGAAAACGGACTACAACATCAGCTTCACTAGAAAGCCAATCAACAATTTTTCCCTTCCCCTCATCTCCCCACTGTGATCCAACTACTGCTACGTTTCTCATTATACAAATTTTCTTGAAATTTTTATTGAATTAAGATGATTTATAGGGCCGTGTCCCTTTCCATAATTTAGATTATATTTTATTGCTTGGTTAACATATTTAATTCCTAACTCACAGGATTTCTTTAAAGGTTTTCCACATGATAAAAAAGTAGCTATTGCGCTTGATAAAGTGCATCCGGTTCCATGAGTGTTTTGAGTTTTTATTTTTTTATTTTTGAAAATTTTTAAACCGAACTCACCAAGATATACATCTTCAATATATCCAGATTTTTTATGACCTCCTTTTAATAAAATATTTTTTACACCTAATTTTAAAATTATTTTTGAAACTTTAATCATATCATCTAAGTTTTTAATTTTACTACTAGATAGGACTTCAGCTTCAGGAATATTTGGTGTTAATAAATAGGTTTCTTTTAAAAGCTTAAATTTCAATGAATTTATGGCAGAATCATTTATTAATTTTGCTCCTCCTTTCGCTACCATAAATGGATATAATATAATTTTTTTTGTTTTTATTTTTTTTAAGCATTTTAAAACTGAGCTAATTACTTTTGCTGAATGCAACATTCCGATTTTAATTGAGTCAGGTTTTATGTCTTTACAAGTAAATAATATTTGTTTTTCTATCTCAGATGAGGGCAATGATCGAACCGAATTTACTCCTGTTGTATTTTGTGCGGTTACGGCAGTTATTGCAGTCATAGCATAGCTGCCTAGTGATGTAACAGTTTTTATATCAGCTTGAATTCCTGCACCGCCCGAAGAGTCCGAGCCTGCAATTATTAAAACTTTTGATCTAGGTTTCAATTTATTTAATTGATCTTTTAATTATGTTTATACATTTAAGAATTAAACTTTTATCATATGACTCTGCCATAATTCTTATTTTGGGCTCTGTTCCAGATTTTCTTACCAGTATTCTACCTTTTGAACTCATAAGCTTTTTTGCAATTAAAACTGCTTTCTTACATTTTGGGTTGTTAACTATATTTTTATCTTTTACAAGAACATTTTCTAAAATCTGCGGTAAAGGTTTGAAGACACTTAAAAGTTTACTGGCTTTAATTCCTTTTCTAAGTGAAAAAAGAACTTCCAGTGCAACTAGCAAGCCATCTCCTGTAGTTGCAAATTTTCCTAAAATTATGTGTCCCGATTGTTCTCCACCTAGATTAAAATCGAATTTTTTCATCATTTCTTTAACATATCTGTCTCCAACTTTTGATCTATAAAATTTTATTTTCTCTCTTCTTAAAAATTTTTCTAATCCGTAATTAGACATTAAGGTACCGATTACTCCACCCTTTAAAATTCTTTTAGATTTCCATCTTCGAGCAAGCATTGCAATTATTTGATCTCCATCTACTATTTTTCCTTTTTCGTCGCACATAATTATTCTATCCCCATCTCCATCAAAAGATATGCCAATATGTGCTTTATATCTTTTAACAGCGTTTTTAATTTTATAAGGATAAGTTGACCCGCACTTTTGATTTATATTTAAACCATTTGGTTTTACACCTATTGAAATAACATTAGCCCCCAACTCTTTCAGTAAAACTGGAGCAGCTTTATAACAAGCTCCATTTGCGCAATCTAAAATAATTTTTGTTCCTTTCAGATTAAAGTTTGAGGGGAAATTTTTTTTTAAAATTTTAATATATTTATCATTCCCGTCTTCAAGCCTTTTTACTCTACCTAAAAATTTAGGATTTGTAAGTTGTCTTGTGTTTTTGGCATCTATTAGTCTCTCAATTTTTTTTTCTATTTTATCCGATAATTTCATACCATCTGGACCGAAAAGTTTTAATCCATTGTCATAATAGGGATTGTGTGAAGCAGTAATCATAATTCCCATATTTGCCTTCATTAATTTTGTTAGCATTGCAAGACCATTAGTAGGTAAAGGGCCGAAAGTAAAAACGTGCATCCCTCCCGAGACTAATCCTGAAACTAAAGCTGGTTCTAAAGTATAACCTGAAAGTCTAGTATCTTTTGCAATTACCGCTATCTGTTTTTTTTTGTTTTGATTTTTAAAATAAGTCCCAGAGGCCAGACCAAATTTAAAAAATTTTTCCCCCGTAATATTGCCTTTATTGACAGTTCCTCTTATACCGTCTGTACCAAAATATTTATTCTTCATTGATTTAACATTATTTTTTCAAATACCAAAATTGCTTGCTTTACCTCCTTAACATCATGAACTCTAAAAATCTGTACTCCTTGAGACAACAAAAAAAGCGCCGATCCTAGAGTTCCTCCTAATCGCTCTTTGCTGTCGTATTTACCAGATATTTCATTTATAAATCTTTTTCTGGATGTTCCTATAAGTATAGGTAATCCTAAACTATGAAACAAAGATATTTTAGAAATTAAAGTCAAATTATGTTTCAAAGTTTTACCGAAACCAATTCCTGGATCAATTATTATTTTATTATCTTTAAACTTAGTCCTTATGCTTTTTTCAAAAAAATCATAAATATCTAATAAAACATTTTTGTACTTAGGTTTGATTTGCATTGTGTTTGGTGTTCCTTGCATGTGATGAAGAACTTTTGGAATTTTATTTTTCTTTACTATAAACAAAGATCTCTTGTCGAAATTAAACCCTGAAACATCATTAATTAAATCAACACCAAATTTCAAACCTTTAGACATTACTTCTGGTTTTCGTGTGTCTAATGATAAACAAGTTTTTTTATTTTTTTTTTTAAATACTTTTAAAACTTTTTCTAGTCTTTTAAATTCTTTTTTTGGATTTACTTCTTTAGACCCAGGTCGAGTCGACTCTCCTCCAATATCAATTATGTCTGCTCCAAATTTTATTAAATTGTTTATACGTTTTAAGGAATTCGAGTATTTATTAAATTTACCACCATCTGAAAAACTATCCGGTGTTAAATTTAAAATACCCATAATAGAAGGCGATGAAAAATTAACGTGTTTTAAAAAATTTTTTCTTTTTGATGAAATTTTTTTTAAATCATTTCTAATTTTATTTTTTTGTTCAAAATTGAGTTTTTTAAGGTCTTTTATATTAATTAACTTATTTTTTATCTTTTTTCCATTTCTTGAAAAAATCTCAATATTATTGAAAGCAATATTCTTGTTTCCACATAAAGGGAGAGCTTTTTTTTTTCTAATCAACAAATTTGCTTGGGGTCCGTAAAAGAAATTACACGCTCTAGTGTAATATTTTACCATTATACTGCAGGTTTTGGCTTTAATCCTAATGAACCTAATGCAGACGATGATTTTCCATCATCACTTTCTTCTTCTTTAAAAGATCTTGTTGGTTTAATATCTCTTAATATTAAATCTCTTATTTCATCACCAGATAAAGTCTCATAAATCAACAAAGCCTTAGCAATTTTATGTAGGTCATCAATTTTATCATTGAGTACTTTTCTTGCTCTCTCGTATCCTTTGTCTACAATCTTTTTAATCTCAGCATCTATTTTTTTTGCAGTTTCTTCTGACATATTTTGTTGCTTAGTTACTGACCTTCCTAAAAAAACTTCTTCCTCGTTTTCTCCATAGGCTATTGTACCTAGCTCTAAGCTCATTCCATATTTTGTAACCATATTTTTTGCCATTTTAGTTACCATTTCAATATCAGAAGATGCCCCTGAAGTTACTTTATCGTGTCCAAAAATTATTTCCTCAGCAATCCTGCCACCCATCGCAACTGCGATATCAGCATGCATTTTTTCTCTAGTTACAGAAAGTTGATCTCTTTCAGGTAATCTCATAACCATACCTAGTGCTCGACCCCTAGGTATGATTGTTGCTTTGTGAATAGGATCAGATGCTTTCTCATTTAAAGCAACAATAGCATGTCCTCCTTCATGATAAGCTGTTAGTTTTTTTTCATCCTCTGACATAACCATAGATCTTCTCTCTGCTCCCATCATCACTTTATCTTTAGCTTCTTCTACATCAGACATAGTAACAACTCTTTTATTTTTTCTAGCAGCAAGCAAAGCTGACTCATTAATTAAGTTTGCTAGATCAGCTCCAGAAAAACCAGGAGTTCCTCTTGCTATAGTTCTTAGTTTAACGTCAGGACCAATATTTATTTTTTTTACGTGAACTTTTAATATTGCCTCTCTTCCAATTATGTCCGGATTTCCAACTACAACTTGCCTGTCAAATCTTCCTGGCCTTAGTAAAGCTGGATCTAAAACATCTGGTCTATTAGTTGCAGCGATTAAAATTATACCTTCATTAGTATCAAAACCATCCATCTCCACTAATAATTGATTTAAAGTTTGCTCTCTCTCATCATTACCGCCGCCTAAACCAGCGCCTCTGCTTCTTCCGACAGCATCAATTTCATCGATAAAGATTATACA
>MDTA01122648.1_pt1 | contig 10331 bp, 8 predicted proteins | sample 811151 | NCBI WGS metagenome assembly MDTA01 (sample SAMN05326648, study PRJNA326480) | marine metagenome | isolation source: seawater | place: Indian Ocean: South | collected 2010 | reverse complement strand
ATAAGATTTTATGAAAGGGCTGAAATTAAAGATGCGATTTGCTACTTGAGAATTGTTAATCAAAAATTTGATGATTTAGCATTAGAAAGAGTTATTGGGGTACCAAAAAAGGGTGTAGGGGATGCTACTTTGAAAAAAATATACGAATTTGGTGCTAAAAAAAAATTATGTTTAGAAGATGCCATAATAAATTTAATTGAATTAGATCAATTTAAACCAAAAATTAAAAATACCTTTTCCATTTTAATGAAGATGCTTGAAAAATGGCGACACGAAGCAAAAAAAATGAAGCATTTTGATTTATTAAAATTAATTTTGGATGAGTCTGGATATTCGGCCTTAATTAAAAATAAAAAGGACATTGAAAATGAAAATAGGCTTGAAAATTTAAAAGAATTAATTAGGGCAATGCAGGATTATGATAATTTGCAAAATTTTTTAGAACACGTATCTTTAGCTACCTCAGCTGATCAAGAATGGGAGGGTGAAAAAATTAATCTTATGACAATGCACGCAGCTAAAGGATTAGAGTTTGATGTTGTTTTTTTACCAGGATGGGAGGAAGGTTTATTTCCACACCAAAAATCTTTACAAGAGAAAGGTGATTTTGCTTTAGAAGAAGAGAGAAGATTAGCTTATGTAGGAATTACTAGAGCCAAAAAAGAAGCTTTTTTATCTTTCGCTATGAGACGCGCGTATCAAGGAGATTGGATGGATGCAATTCCATCAAGATTTATTAATGAGCTACCAGAAAGCAATATTGAAAAAAATGAAATTATGGAAAAAGAAAGAGATGATGATTTTGATTTTAATCAAGATAAAGCTATCGATTTTGGTGAAGAATATAGAAGTCCTGGGTGGGATCGACTAAAGAAGAAGTTAGTGAAATGGAAAAAATAAAAAAGTTAAAAGATCTTTTTACAAATTATAATTTGGATGGATATTTAATACCCAAGAATGATGAATTTTTCAATGAATATGTCCCTGAGCACAAAGATAATTTAAAATATATTTCTAATTTTTCTGGATCATATGGTTTAGCTCTAATTTTAAAAAAAAAAAATTATTTATTCGTCGATGGAAGATACACAGTACAGGCAAATGAACAAAGTGGAAAAGTTTTTAAAATTATAACGCTTCCTTTATTAAAAAATAAAAACAATATTAATTTAGGAAAAAAAAAAATTGGATTTAATCCAAAGTTATTTAGTGAGCACTTCATTAAATATTTTTCAAAAAAAATTGGTGTTAATTGTATTCCACTTAGCAATGATATATTAGATTTTTTAAGAAAGAAAAAATACCGAATAACTAAAAAAAAATTTTATACTTTGGATAAATCTATTGTTGGTCAAAGTTATTCTAGCAAATTAACAAATTTAAAAAAGTACTTAAATAAAAATAAAATTGATATTATGCTGATAACTTCATCAGAAAATGTTGCATGGTTGCTTAATATAAGAGGTCAAGACTCAAATTTTTCACCAATCCCCAACTGTTTTCTAATAGTAGACAAAGAAATGAGAGTTTTTTTATTTTGTGACTTAAATAAAATTGACAGAAATTTTAAAAAAAAATTAAAATTTATTTATATTTTTGAAATGAAGGAGTTAGAGAATTTTTTAAAGAGGACTAAAAATAAAAATTTTTCTATTGATGGTCAAACTTGTTCAATTTTTTTTCAAAGTATAATAAAAAAAAATAATAAAATTAATAAAGTCATCGATCCAATATATTTTTTAAAATCACAAAAAAATGGAGTTGAAATAAGAAATACGAAAAAAATTCATGAATACGATGGTGCGGCCTTAACTAAATTTCTTTTTTGGATAAAAAATAATTTTAAAAAACAAAAGATAACAGAGTTAACTGCTCAAAAAAAACTTTTGCAATTTAAAATAAAATTCAAAAAGTTTAAACAATTAAGCTTTCCAACTATTTCAAGTACAGGCCCTAATGGAGCAATTGTTCATTATAATGTTTCCAAAAAAACGAATAGGCTTCTAGAAAAAGGAAATATTTATTTAGTAGATAGTGGAGGGCAATACCATTTTGGCACTACTGATGTAACAAGAACAGTTTCTTTAGAAACACAAAATAAGAAAATTAAGGAAATTTTTACAAGAGTTTTAAAAGGCCATTTGAATTTATCGAATTTTAAAATAAAGAGAAACACAACCGGGTCAGTCCTAGATAGAGTTGCAAGAAAAAATTTAAGGTTAAATAAATTAGATTATGCACACGGTACTGGACATGGAGTTGGCTATTTTTTAAATGTTCATGAAGGGCCTCAGTCAATTTCAAAAAACAATAAAATAAAGTTAAAACCTGGTATGATACTTTCAAACGAACCAGGGTATTACGAAAAAGGAAAATTTGGTTTACGAATTGAAAATCTAATTTATATCAAAAAAATTAAAAATGGGATGAAATTTGAAAATCTTACCTATGTTCCTATTGATAAAAGTTTAATAATAAAAAAATTACTTAATAAAAAAGAAATATTTTGGCTAAATCAATATCATTTACATGTCTATAAAAAACTTAAAAAATATATGAACAAAAATGAATTGGTTTTTTTAAAAAAATCTTGTTCAAATATTTAGTAATTTATACCACTCTTTTTCAGAGAAAATTTTTACTTTTAATTCTTTTGCTTTATCTACTTTTTTTTTCGTAGGTTTTGTGTCGCCTACTACCAAAATATTTAGTTTTTTAGAAACTGAACCTAGTACTTTCCCTCCTAAATTTTCAGTCAAAGTTTTAGCCTCAGATCTACTAATTTTTTTAAAACTCCCTGTAAACATCACATTAATATTACTTAATTTACCTTTAGTGTTTGGTTCTTTAAAATTTTGAATATTTAATTTTAATATTAGATTTTTTACGATTTCAATGTTTTTTGTGTTACTGAAAAAGTTTTTTAAAGATAAAATTTGTGTTTCGCCTATTCCATCTAAATCTTTTAAATTTTTGAGTATTTCATCTCTTTGAGATGATTTAAGTAAATTAGAAAACTGATCAATTGATTTGAAGAAACTTGCTAAAATTTTTGCATTCTCTTGTCCGATATGTCTTATACCGATTGAATAAATAAATCTATTTAAAGAAATCTTTCTGGCTTTTTCAATTGCTTCACTTAAATTTTCCACTGAGAGTTTACCCCATCCGTCAAGATTTTTAATTTTATCAAAGTCTAGACTAAATATATCTGAGGGATTTTTTATAAATTTTAACTTCCAAAATTGATCAATTACTTTTTTACCTAAACCATCAATATTAAATGCTTCTTTTGAAACAATATGTTTAAGCCTCTCTTTAGCAATAAAAGAACATTCATAACCTTTTGTGCATCTTCTTACCGCGTCTTCTTTATTAGTCGAAGTATTAAATTCTTTTTGAATCTTGCTACCACATAAACACTTATTTGGAAAAATATATTTTTTTGAATGTGATTTTCTTTTTTTTAAATCAACAGAAACTACTTGTGGAATTACATCTCCAGCTCTTTGTATAACTATAGTATCACCCACCCTAATATCTTTCCTGTCAATTTCATCCTCGTTATGTAGTGTTGCGTTTGATACAACAACTCCTCCAACTGTAACTGGCTCTATTTTAGCAACTGGTGTTATGGCTCCGGTCCTACCAACTTGAATTATTATTTCTTTTATTATAGATGTTGCTTTCTCAGAAGAAAACTTATATGCAGTTGCCCATCTGGGAGAATTTGAAGTGCTACCAAGTCTTCTTTGTAAACTTAAATCATCAATTTTATAAACTATACCATCTATATCATAATCAAGAGAAGATCTTAATGTCTCCATTTTTTTGTGATGTTCTTCAATTTCTCGGATGCCATTTAATAATTTGTTATAAGGATTTACATTAAAACCCCATTTTTTTAATTTTGAAATAAATTCAAACTGTGATTTGTAAGGCATAGGATTTATAATTCCAAAACCATATGCAAAAAATTTCAAAGGTATTTTTTTTGTCTCTTTTGAATCTTTTTGCCTTAAAGATCCTCCTGCTGCATTCCTAGGATTGGCAAAATTTTTTTTTAACTTTTTAAAATCTTTTTTTCCTATATAAACTTCGCCTCTTACCTCTAAAATTTTGGGAAGATTAGTGTCCGAAATTTTTTTTGGTATGTCGCCAATTGTCTTCAAATTGTCTAGGATATCCTCGCCCGTTACTCCATCTCCTCTAGATAAGCCCCTTATTAAAATTCCATCCTCATAAGTCAAAGAAGCAGATATGCCATCTATTTTTAACTCTGATGAAAAATCAAAATTTAATTTTTTAATATTTAAATAATTAGAGATTTTGTTAATAAAATCTTTCATCCCTTCTGCATCGAAAGTGTTTGAGAGTGAGAGCATTGGTGTTGAATGTTTAATTTTTTTAAACTTTTTAGTTAAAGGGGCTCCTATTTGATTTTGAATTGAGTCCTTTTTTTTTAAAAATGAAAAGTCTTTCTCTAATTTTAAAATATAATTTTTAATTTTGTCATACTCACTGTCAGATATTAAAGGTGAATCTAGATTAAAATAATGGTGATTATATTTTGAAAGCAACTTTTTTTGAGTGGCATATTTTTTTTGTATATCTTGTTTTTTCATTTATTTAAAATTTTATCTATTGTTTTTCTAACAAGACTTCGCTCTTTTTTTTTTGATTTTTTTTCTAATTCTCTTTGTTCTAATTTATAGTTTTTATTTAAAAGAGCATAAGAATTTTCATACCATCTGCTAGAATTATAATTATAACCAAGAATTTGAGCTGTTTTTTCAGCTTCACCTATTAAACCTAGGTTATAATAAATCTCTACTAATCGGTGTAAAGCTTCTTCTATAAATATAGTTTCTTCATAGTCATTTATTACAATTTTAAGTCTATTGATAGCAGGTATCCATTTTTGTGTTTGAATGTAATATTTTGCAATGTAAATTTCTTTAGCAGCTAACTGATTTTGAATTAATCCTAATTTAAATTTTAAATCTAAAGAATAATCATTATCTGGATATTCGCTAATATAATTTTCAATTATTTTTTTTGTTTTTAAAAGTGGTCCCAAATCTTTTTTCTCGTCAAGTATTTGCTCGTAATTTGAAAGAGCAATTAAATATGATGCATATTCAATGTTTTGATCAGCAGGGTACTTTCTTAAAAAATTTTCTAGAGAGGTAATTGCCTCTTCATAGAAATTAATTGTATAAAAACAGTAACTAGACATTAATAAAGCTTTTGCTGAATGCTCTACAATAGGTAAAATTTTTTCTGCCTCAGAAAATTTTTTAGCAGCAAAAAAGAATTCGCGTTTATTCATTGCTTCTAGTCCTTCTCTATAAATTTTATAGGACTCTTTCTCATCTGGAGGTTTATTAGATAATTCCTCTTTTTTTGAACATTCTGAAGTAAATAATATTAAAAAGAAAAATAAAAATAATTTTCGATACATTTTAAATTCATATCAAAAAAATTATATTACGTAAATTTTTGTTTTCTTAAACGCCTACTGCAACTGATTTTTTTAACGTATCTTGAAATTTAGCTTTTTCTTTTATTGATTTGCTACTTTTTAAAGACCAATTAGATTTGTCCTTTAAAAACTTTAGAAGTAATTTGTTTGTTAATGCGTGACCTCCTTGTGAGGTTTTTATATGACCAATTATTCTGTTTCCTGATAACATTAGATCACCTATACAATCTAAAATTTTATGGTACACAAACTCGTGTCTATTTCTTAATCCATCATCATTTAAAATTTCATTACCTTTAACTACTATCGCGTTGTCCAAGGATCCACCTTTAGCTAAACCTTTGCTTTTAATATAATCAATATCCTCATAAAGACAAAAAGTTCTTGAGCTATAAATTTCTGATAATTTATCCTTACTTAACTTAAATTCTTTTCTTCTTGTTCTAATTAAAGGATTTTTATATATAATCTCAAAATCAATTATTAAATCATCGTCTGAAGGTTCAATAGAAATAAATTTATCACCCTCTCTAACTTCAATTTTTTTTTCCACGTGAATAAATTTTCGAAATTCGGTTTGCTCTTTAGTACCAGCTGATCTAATTGCCTCAACAAACTCATTTGCGGAACCATCAAGAATTGGTACTTCGGACGCATTAATCTCAACTAATGCGTTATCAATACCTTCGCCAAAAAATGCAGCCATTAAATGTTCAACAGTTGAAACTGTAATTCCATCCTTATTAGAAATTTTTGTGCAAAGAATGGGTTCTATAACATTCTCAAAACTTGCATCAATTAGATTATTTCTATCAACATCAACTCTACAAAATTTAATACCAAAATTTTCTTTTGCTGGTTTAATTACTAAGTCAGCGATAACACCATTATGTAAACCCACTCCAGAAAGTTTAATTGGCTTATTAATTGTTTTTTGATTTAAATCTGACATTGTAGCTGTATATTAAAAAAGTGTGTTTATCTTAAAACAAAAAATGTTTCAAAAAATAACAATTTTATTCAAACAAACCTGAAAATATCCTAGAAATCCAAGATTTTTTTTTGGTGAAGACCGGTATTGCTTCTTTCACCCATCCTTTACTTAAAAGTTCACCACATATTTCAATTGAAACCAGAGGATCTTGATCATTTGTGTCCTCAAAATTTAGTTTATATTTATCTAAATAATTTTGAAAAATACCTTTAAATTTATTTTTTATATTATTATCTTCAAAATCTAAAAAAAGGGTAATTTCATTATTATCTAAATTATACAAGTTTTTATTTTGATTAAAAACTATTTTTATCATTTCCTCTATTCTTGCTGATGAAATTTCTATCAAGTGTTTTATACTAACTTTTCTAAACTTATTTTCACTAAAGAATCTCTTTTCAATATAATTATTATTGTCTGATAGTTCAAAATTTGTATCTGATATAATGTTGCGAACATTTGATATTTCTAGCGAACAAACTTTCGAAATATCTTTTAGAATTATATCTGACCCAAAATTAAATTTTTGATAAAAAGAAAACGCTAAATTTTTAAAAAAAATTAATTGGGTATTGTTTTTGTTTATCTTTATTTTTATAAATGTATCTTTTTTTTCACTATTAGATATTTTAATACCTTCAACAAAACTTTTAAGAACTATTTTTTTTGTACTAAGATTACATTTGTTAAATAGTGCTTTAATATTTTTAAGATCGTTATTATTTAAAATAAAAAAAGTTAGTTGATGAGAATAAAAGTCTCCATACAAACCTATTGGTAAGTTTTTAATTATTTTATTATCTAATAAGTATTGCGAGTTAAATAGATGAATTATTGATTTTTTTTTTTCAGTTTCAATTAGTTTGGTTTTAATATCGTTTAAAATATATGATATATCCTCTGATAAGATTTGATTTCCATTTAATTTTTTAAAACCACAAATATTTATACAATCAAAATCAGTTTGATTAGTAATTACATTTACATCTGAAAAAAAAAGATTAGATCTGTGCTCTATTTTGTTAATCATTTTTTTTATGTTATCTCTGCACAAATCTAAGTTAACAATTTTACCATTTTGGAAACCTGATGGTAAAAAGACTTCTTTATCTATAATTTTAAAGTTAAGTTCTTCATCATATTCCCCAATCGCAACTATGAAGTAATTATCATTAAGTTCTACAAAAAGATTTTTTTTATTTAATTTGTTCATTTAATTTAAAATAAGCTGATCTTTGATTCTATAGTCAAAAATTAAGTAATTATCAAAATTTATTTGATCTTTTAGCTCCATAAAATTTTTCAAACTTGTTTCAAAGTTTTTTGTTGGTAATTTTATTACCTTATTATTTTTTAATATTATATCCCATCTACCAATATCAAAATGATAAAATGATTTTATTTGAAAAGTTGGAAAACTAATTTTAATCAAGGCATTATAGATATCTAGAAAATTTTTTTGTTTTCCAAAAATATTTGGCAATTCCTCAAGTATCTTATTATTAAAAAATTTAATTTTTTCTCCATCTTTAGTTAGATAATACTTGTCTTGTTTATAGTTAATAATTGCTATTGTCTCTTTTTCATAAATTATAACTTGAAGCGTTGATGGATATATCTTTTTAAATTTTATGTAATCAATTAGTTCATTTTCAGTTGAAATTATATCTATTTTTTTTTCATCTAAAATAAATAAATTTGATCCTAACAGTACTTCATATAATCTATTTTTTAATTTTTTTTTATCTAAAATTTTAACATTTTTAATTTCAATTTTATTTATTTTAAATAAATAAGTATCTTTTTTTATATTTTGTTCATTAAAAGTTGTGAGGGTTAACAATAGAAATATCGAGGAAAAAATAAATAAAAATTTTCTCATTTATTCAAGCTTGCGTCTAGTATCAGTTTAAGCACAAGTTTATCAAAAGAAATTTTTTTGTAACTAGCAATTTCAGGCACCAAAGATAAGTCAGTCATTCCGGGTTGCGTATTCGTTTCTAAAAGGTAAAATTGATTGTTAATAAATTTAAAATCTGAACGCGTTACCCCTCGACAACCTAAAATTTTATGAGTGCGTTCAGCAATTTTAAGAACTTCTTTATATTTTTTTGATGAAATATTTGCAGGCATTATATGATCTGTTTTTGCAGATTTTAAATACTTCGCTTTATAATCATAGAATTTTCTTTTTGGTTTTAGTTCAATAGCCCCTAATGCCTTGCCATTTAAAACGGCAACTTGTATTTCTTGACCTCCAATAAAGTTTTCAATGATAAGTGTTTCATAAGATTTTAATAGAGACTTTATATTGTTTCTAAGGTTTGGAAAGTTTTTACAAATTTTTACACCTATACTTGATCCTTCATTATTAGGTTTTACAACTAATGGATATTTCAGTCTCTTATTTTTTATATCCTTATTTAGCTTTGATAGATTAAATTTTTTTTTGAAAATAATAAAATATTGAGGAGTTTTAATCTTATTTCTGATAAATATTTTTTTCGATATAACTTTATTCATTGCATTCATTGAAGATATAACTCCAGAATGAGTATATGGAATTTTTGAATATTCAAAAAAACTTTGGGCATAACCGTCTTCACCTTCTTCACCATGAAGAGCATTAAAAATTATATTTGATTTACTTTTTTTTATATCGAAAAAAGATTTTTTTTGTGGATCAAAAGTTTGTACAGTAAACCCCAGACGTTTTATTGCTGATACGCATGCTTTCCCAGTTTTTATGCTTATTTCTCTTTCTTTTGAATTACCGCCTAAAACTACTAAAATTTTTTTTTTAGTCATTTTTTTTTTCTTCACCAATTATTTTTAATTCTAAGTCCAATTTTATATTATGTTTTTCAGTCACTTTTTGTTTTACAAATTTAATTAATCTTTCAATATCTTCTGATGATGCTCCTCCCTCATTAACAAAAAAATTCGAATGTTTTTTTGATATACTGGCTTTTCCAAAAGAAGCGGTCTCGCAATTTGAGCTTTTTATTAATTCCCACGCCTTTTTATTTTTAGGATTTTTAAAAGTACTTCCACAAGTTTTTATTTGACTTGGTTGAGCTTTTTTTTTAGCTTTAATAAATTTATTTATTTTTTCGTTGATTAAATTTTTATTTCCAATTTCTGAACGAAGTGTGGCTGATAAGAATATTAATTCTTCAGGTAAATTAGTGCCCCGATAAAAAAATTCAATTTCACCTCTTTGAAAATTATGAAGATTACCATAGAAATCTAATGCTTTTACGGAGATTAAAATATCGGAAATACTGTAACCATAGCACCCGCTATTCATTCTTATGGTACCTCCTAATGTTCCTGGTATACAAGATAAAAATTCATAGTTTATTATTGATTTTTCAGCGGCATATCTGGATAATGTTTTATCTAATGTCCCAGCACCAACCTCAAGAACATTTTTTTCAATTTGCTTTATATATGAAAACTTAGGACTTAATTTAATTACTACACCACTAAATCCACCATCACGTATTAAAGTATTAGACCCGGCACCTAAACATGTAATTTTAAGAGAATTATTTAAAAACTTTAGAAAGTCTATTAATTGTTCAGTGCTCTCTGGTTTGAACAAAACTTTAGCAGGACCACCTAAATTAAACCAGCTAAATTTAGATAGACTTTCCTGAAAAAAAATATTTTTTCCAAATTTATTTTTTAATTCATTTAATTTTAATGTAATAAAAATATTTTAAGGTTTCTCATCCAACTTGAGATCGAACCAGCTCCCATACCAATTATAATTTCATTTTTTGTAATATTTTTTTTTAAGTAATTTTGAAAATTTTTTTCATTTTTAATTACAATGACATTTACTTT
>MDTA01108244.1_pt1 | contig 10332 bp, 5 predicted proteins | sample 811151 | NCBI WGS metagenome assembly MDTA01 (sample SAMN05326648, study PRJNA326480) | marine metagenome | isolation source: seawater | place: Indian Ocean: South | collected 2010 | reverse complement strand
TCGATGTCGTTGTCAGAGGTAGCGAGGTTCAAGCAGCCCATTCCGTATCCGCTGAAGTAGACCTCGCGTTCGAGTAAGCGGTGTTGGAAGGACTCCATTAGAGCTACTTCGTCGCTGTCTAGGTGAGCGTCTCGGTAGGTGTTTACAACTCGTTGGTGGGGATGGACGCGAAACAGCGAACCTGCGCCAGTGACTTGCCAGTCAAGCGATTGTTTCGCGAACACAGCTACGAGTCCTTCCCGCACTTGAGTTCCTATTTGGTCTAGACGCTCGAAGCTCGATTGGTGGAGTTGCTCCATGCATGCGAAACCGGCCGTCATTGTGATCGGATTCGCAGTGAACGTGCCGCCCGATGGAACGGCGGCCCGGTTGCCTTTAACCGCAGCGAATACATCCATGACATCAGATCTTCCACCTATTGCCCCAACGGGAAACCCTCCTCCAATGATCTTGGCTAAGGCGGTTAGGTCCGGTTCTATGTTGTGGAGCGACTGAGCTCCACCATGCGCTAACCGAAATGAGATCACTTCATCAAGAATCAGTAAGGCCCCAACGTCTCTTGTTCCAGTCCTAATTGCTTCTATGAAAGCCTGCTCTATCGCTGGCATGCCCACCCGGGAAGGCATCGGGTCCAGCAACACAGCTGCTAGTCGGGATCCAACTCTGTGTATGGCTTCGGTGACACCAGCGACATCGTTGAACTGCACTACGACAACCTCTTCTACTAACGAGTCTGGTGTTCCTGTTGAGTAGGGGATGGTTATGGGTTGATCTGACGTGCCCCAATTTGATGGATCTGATCCCAGGCTTGCTTCCGCATGGTCATAGGTTCCGTGGTAGCTGCCCTCTATTTTGATGATCGCGGGTCGATTGGTGAAGGCTCGAGCGGCTTTGATCGCTCCCATCACTGCTTCGGTGCCTGAATTGCAGAACCTGATCTGTTGGCAACTAGGTATTCGACTGCAGAGGAGTTCAGCCAGCTGAATTTCGGCCTCAGTCGCCAGTGAGAAAGCAGTTCCGTTGGCTAGCTGCTTGCGAACAGCATTTTCTATCTCTGGATCAGCGTGGCCGAGAATTATGGAGGTGAAGTTGTTGTTGCAATCTAGGTAACGATTGCCGTCAACGTCGGTGATCCAAGCACCTTCACCGTGGTCCACATATATGGGGTGGGGTCGAATTATGACCGTTGACCGAGACACTCCATCTGGAATTACCGACTTGCCGCGCTGGTGAAGTTCAGCTGAACGAGATGTCGCTGCCGGGTAGTTGTTTAACATTTCAATAGTCTCGCAGGTTGATGCGCGCGATGATCAATACCTATGACTCAGTCTGAAACAGCTCCAGGCACAACAAATCGACCAGTAGCTCCGTGGCGTATCGGAGTTGATGTCGGGGGAACATTTACCGACCTTGTACTCGCTGACGCTAACGGCCAGGCCTGGGTGGCCAAGGTTCCGTCAGTTCCTTCAGATCCCAGCGCTGGTGTTTTATCCGCTGTCCAACGCATAGCCGTGGACTTAGGTCTGCCCAAATCTGAAATTCTCAGTCAGTGCTCATTATTCGTTCATGGTTCGACTATTGCGACGAACACAATGCTCGAAGGTAAGGGAGCAAAGGTCGGGCTAATCACCACTGAAGGATTTCGGGACACAATTGAGATCCGCCGTGGGTTGCGTTCAGATCAGTGGAACCACCGAGAACCCTACGCCCCAGTGCTGGTTCCTCGTTACCTGCGCCGCTCCGTTGCCGGTCGAATTGACGCAGATGGAAGCGAGCATGAGCCCCTCGACTTGTCGCCAGTCGCGGGGATTCTCGACGACTTCAAAGAACAGGGAGTTGAAGCCATCGCCATCGCGCTGATGAACAGTTTCGTTGATGATCGCCACGAAGAGGAATTAGCCCAGGCCATCGATGAGCAGTGGGTTACCCGTTCTGCGCAGGTTTCACCTCTTATGGGCGAGTATGAGCGAAGCTCGACCGCAGTTGTAAATGCAGCGTTGTCTCCTCGCATCGTCAAGTATTTGCGTTCGCTGGACGCCGAGTTAAAAGCGGAAGGCCTTTCACGTCCCATTCTGTTAGTCCAATCCAACGGAGGAGCCGCGTCTGTTGATCAACTAGCGAACAAGCCAGTGAACCTTTTACTCAGCGGACCAGCCGCTGCAGTCGGCGCTCTAAACCTGTACCGCCGTTCAGTAGACAAAGCAGGCGTGCCAGAAGAGGACAAAGGCAACTTGATTTCTATGGAGATCGGAGGGACCTCATGCGATGTCTTATTGATGTCAAATGGCGAAGTCGCCACGCGCGATGACGTAGACATCGCTGGATATCACGTCTCCACCCCAGCTATCGATATCCACACCATCGGCGCGGGCGGCGGCACAATTGCTGGAGTCGACGACGCAGGCCTTTTGTTCGTCGGTCCAGAAGGCGCGGGCGCGGACCCAGGACCTGCGTGCTACGGAGCGGGGGGCACGTTACCGACCGTTACAGACGCCCATTTAGTTCTCGGCCGGCTACGCCCTGGAAAATCAGCTGGTGGGACGTTAGATCTCGATTTGGATGCAGCCCGAGAAGCTATCGATACCCATGTAGCTCAGAAACTTGGTATGAGCGTCGAAGATGCAGCTGCAGGAATTATTGAACTCGTTGAACAGCACCTATTAAGCGCTGTGGAGCACATTTCAATTGAACGTGGCTTCTCACCACGACGCTTCACACTCGTTGCCGCAGGAGGCGCCGGTCCGATGCACGGCGGGAGTGTTGCTGCAGGGTTGGGTTGCGCTCGGGTCCACGTGCCTCGGGACGCTGGTGCTCTATGCGCGATCGGCATGCTCCATGCCGATGTCAGACAAGATTTCACTCGATTTCTGCTGGGTTCTTTGGACGAGCTGACCTCTGACACTGTCATTGGAGGGTTTGATTCCTTGCGCGAGCAAGCGGTCACTGTAATGGCTAAGGAGGGCTTCACCGATTCAGAGATTGCTCTTACCTACGAACTTGAGCTCCATCACCCCGGGCAACTGTGGAGCATTCGGGTGCCAGTCGACGGAAGTGACTTCAACCCGAACGCGATACGCACAGCGTTCGAAGACGAATACCGGCGTCTGTATGGCCACGCACAAGATGAGGGCACCATAATGATTTCCTCACAACGACTAACAGCACGTGGTTCTACCGGCGAAGTTGAAATGGCTCCGGGTGAATTATCCGATGGGCTGCCCGAACCTATCGATCAACGTTCGGTCTGGTTCCCTGGCAGCGGCTGGGTAGAAACAGTGATCTACGACGGAGCGCTCCTCCGCCCCGGAGACAGCTTCCCCGGTCCGGCTTTAATAGAAGAGACCACCACCACAGTCGTAACGCGACCTGGTGACGTGTTACGCGTCGATGATTCAGGTGACTTTCTCATTGAGGTTGCTCAAACCGATGACTCACTGAAGCAACACTCAGACGAACTCGATCCGGTCGTACTAGCCCTAATGCAGAACCGTCTCGACCAGATAAGCCGTCATATGGGCTGGGTGATGACCCGAACAGCTCGAAGCACAATCTTTAGCCAAAGTCACGACTTCAGTTGTTTCGTGACGACTCCAGAAGGCACCTTGGTTGCAAACGCTGACGGGATCCCCATCCACACCGGAGGAGGCGGCTTCGCCGTCCGCGCACTACTGAAGAAGTACGGTCACGATCTACGCGTTGGCGATGTGTTTTTGCTGTCCGATCCCTATGTAGCCGGTGGCAACCATCTACCTGACTGGGTAATTGCGCGACCAATATTTGTCGGTAATGACAACCCTGTTCTTGCAGGCTTTTGCTGTAACCGAGCCCATCAATCTGACATCGGCGGTGGCTTAGCTGGTACCTACAATCCTGAAGCCACCGAAATTTGGCAAGAAGGGATCCGTCTTCCGGTCATGCGTCTCGTTGAAGAAGGTCGCGTGCGAGAAGATCTCTGGGAACTGTTAATGATTAATTGCAGAACACCCGAACTGCTCGATGGTGATCTCTTGGCAATGATGGGCTCCACCCAAATCGGCGGTGAGCGGGTGATAGCGCTAGCTAGCGAACTGGGAGTGGATGCGTATCTCTCTTATCTCGATGGCGTTCTCGATCACGCAGATCGACGAATGCGATCAGCGGTAAGCGATCTTCCCGACGGCACTTACTTCGGTGAGGACCACACTGACAACGACTGTTTCCGAAAAGTAGACATTGCTGTACGGGCCCAGCTGACCGTCACCGGCGAAGAGATAGTCGTCGACTTCTCTGGTACGGACCCTCAAATCGAAGGATTCAAAAACAGCTCACTGGCCAACACCTATTCGTCGGTGTATCTCGCTATTTCTTCATTTTTCGATACCAGCATCCCGCGTAATGAAGGCACCTACCGTTGCCTTACCATCCACGCGCCTGAAGGTTCGATAGTCAATGCCTTGCCCCCTGCTCCAATGACCATGAACACGGTGTACGTAGCTCACGAGATCGTCATTGCGGTATGGCAAGCGTTAGCAGCCGCTGACCCAGCACGGGCCTGCGCCGGATGGTCAAAAACAATGCATGGCCACGTTGCCGGCCGCAGAGACGACGGATCAACGTGGGTGATGTATCAGTGGCACGCCATGGGTACTCCCGGAGCAACAGCGGAACGTGATGGATTCGCCCAAATGGGCCATCTCATCAGCTTGGGAGGGCTAGACATACCGAACCTGGAATTCCATGAACAGCATTACCCCGTTCGTTACATCCGCCACGAACAACGTTGCGACAACGCCGGACCCGGACAAATGCGAGGCGGCACAGGCGTTCGCTACGAAGCAGACATCCTCGAACCTGCCATTTGGTCCTTCAGAGCCGAGGGTCTTGACACACCCAGCGGGCACGGTGTCGAAGGTGGAGGCACCGGAGGAGTCGGATTTGAATGGATAGCACCAGCAGACGAAGAGGCTGACGGTCCAACCTTTGTTCCACCTAAATACGGAGTCACCAAGTTAGGTCCAGCCAGAATGATCGCCGAAACCCCCGGGGGTGGAGGGTGGGGCGACCCATTCGATCGAGACCCAGACTTAGTGCTACGCGACGTTCAAGACGGAGTCGTGTCCCCAGAAGCGGCAAGAAACGACTATGGAGTCGTCGTCACCCAGTCATTACAAGCAGTTGATGTTGGAGCGACCGAAGTCGTACGCGGAAGACGAAACGTCGGCGAGAGCTAGCTATGGGAGACTCCGTCGTCGAACTTTTGGAGGCAATGCGCGCCGATTATCAGATAGTCGAATGCGCACCTGAACTCGCCGACACTGCGCAATTCTGTGAACACTACGGATACCGACTCGACGAAAGCGCAAACGCGATTTTGGTAGTCGGTAAAGGTGAACCACGTCTCTACGCCCTCTGCGTTGTGTTGGCCACTACCCAAGTAGACGTCAACAAACACGTGCGTCAAAAACTAGGAGTCAAGAAAGCATCATTTGCTTCTCCAGACGAAACAATCGAACTCACCGGAATGACCTTAGGAGGCGTCACTCCGTTTGGTCTCCCTCCATCCCTTCCTATATGGATCGACAGTCGAGTATTGGAATGTTCGAAAGTGATCGTCGGAGGTGGATCCCGAAACCGGAAGATCTACACCAACCCTGAAGTCCTAGCAGCTCTCCCTTCTGCAGAAATAGTCGAAGATCTAGCTAAAGACCGCCCAAAACCCTAAGCAGTTAGGTTTACGATGCTTCTTGATGTGAAGGAGTCCAAATGTCCGTCGTATTAGTTCACGGGAATCCCGAAACCGACGCCATATGGGGTCCGCTCCGAACTGAACTCGGAAGAGACGACGTCATCGCCCTTTCCCCACCTGGCTTCGGTAGCGCTCTCCCCCAAGGTTTCGACATGACAAGCGACGGATACCTGCACTGGCTTGAGACTGAACTTGAACAGTTGGACGGGCCCATTGACTTAGTGGGACACGATTGGGGCGGAGGTCATGTGGTACGCCTCGCCATGACCCGACCAGACCTAATCCGCTCTTGGTGCACCGACATCATCGGCATCTTCAACCACGACTATGTTTGGCACGACGCTGCACAAAGTTGGCAAGGACCAGACGGAGAAGCGGCTGTGGGATCACTTATAGAACTACCCAATGCCGATAAAGCAGCCGTATTTGGTCAGCTAGGCATGGGTGAATCCGTAGCTGAAAAGGTTGCACCTTGGATCAACGACGACATGGGCCACGCCATTCTCGAACTGTACCGAAGCGCAGCTCAGCCAGTTATCGGTCAACTAGGTGATGACCTTCCCAGAGCGGCGCAAAGACCCGGCCTTTGTATTTTCGCCACCGAAGACTCCTATACCGGTGGAGAAACTCTCCACCGCAACGCTGCTGAACGGTGCGAAGCAGAAGTAGCTGTCCTGGAGGGACTGGGCCATTGGTGGATGTGCGAAGATCCAACCCAAGCAGCAGAGCTACTTAACAATTGGTTTGACAGCCAGGACTAACCCTTCAAAAACCAGCCAAATCAAGCAAAAACGCTCTCAATGTTAATTGAGGCTGCGCCTCGGTGTAGTCTCATTGCTGCTCCGCAACAAGCACGAAAACTCAGGGGATCAACATGGCCGCACAAGGCTCAATTTTAGGCAACGCAGTTACAAGAAAAGAAGATCCAGGATTGTTAACCGGATCTAATCACTACGTAGATGACCTAGACATCGATGCAGCTCGAATTGTGTTTGTACGTTCCACTATGGCGCACGCTTCACTTCTCGAAGTCGACATAAGCGAAGCCGTCAATATGCCAGGCGTATTAGCGGTATATACCTCAGACAACTTAGAAATGCCTGCGGTCAACCAATCAGAATTTATGGACCCTTCCATGAACCGCCCGCCTCTAGCCGTCGGCAGGGTCAGATTCGTGGGCGACATCATCGCTGCGGTAGTTGCGGAATCTCACTCACAGGCTGTTGATGCAGCAGAGCAAGTCATCGTGGACTACGACCCGCTGCCTGCAAATGCTGATATCGAAGCCGCTCTCGCAGACGACGCACATATTTTGTGGGAAGGGGCAGAAAACAACGTCTGCTTCGCTATCGGAAACGAATACGACGGCCCTGACGTCACAGAAGGTGCCGACACCGTAGTAAGCGAACGAATAGTGACACAACGCTTAGCGGGTGTTCCTATGGAGCCAAACGGATGTGTTGCAATTCCCGAAGGCGACTCAATGACGTTTTACGCCTCGACGCAAGCCGCACACGGCCTACGCGACGGCCTCGCACCGAATCTCGGTATGGAACCAGAGAACCTTCGAGTAGTCGCTCCATGGGTTGGAGGAGGCTTCGGCCCCAAAGCCGGCCTGTACATCGAGTTCATTCTCTGCGGCAAAGCAGCACAAGAACTCACTCGACCAGTGCGGTGGACCGAACAACGCGGCGAAAACATGCTTTCTATGGCTCAAGGCAGAGCGATGGTTATGACCGCTGATTTGGGCGTAAACAGCGACGGATCAATTGTTGGGCTCAAAGCGAGAGTGGTAGCAGATGCAGGTGCTTACCCCGCTATCGGCGCGATCTTGCCGATGCTGACAATGCAACTCAGCCAAGCGGTATACGACATACCAGCCATCGACTTCTTTGCCCAGTCAGTGTTGACCAACACCACAGTCATCGGTGCCTACCGCGGCGCAGGCCGACCAGAAGCCACTCAGATGGTTGAACGAATCCTCGACAAGGCTGCAAACGCCATCGGAATGGACCCCGCCGAACTCCGTCGAAAGAACTACATTCAGCCTGATGCTTTCCCGCTAACCACCTTGGTTGGCGCCAACTACGATTCAGGCGAGTACGAACGCTCGCTAGACGCTGTACTTGAAGCATCTGGTTACGCCGATCTGAGAGCCGAACAAGCTCGCAGACGCGAGGCTAACGACCCAATGATGCTTGGAATAGGCGTGTCCTCATATGTTGAGGTCACCGCTCCTATTGGACTGCACGTCGAATACGGAAGCTGTGAGATTAACGATGATGGTTCCGCAACGATCAAAGTAGGAACAAGCTCTCACGGTCAAGGCCACGACACCGCCTTCTCAATGATCGTCAACGACGTTCTCGGCATTCCTATGGATCAGGTCACCCACGTTGATGCTGACACCGAAGAGGTAGCACGAGGTTCTGGGACCTTAGGTTCTCGTTCACTTCAAGCGGGCGGTTCAGCGATCTATGAAGCGTCACAGGTTGTTCTAGAAAAAGGTAAACAACTCGCGGCCAGCCTCTTAGAAGCAAGTGCCGACGACATCGTCGTTGGCGAAGGTGCTCTACAAGTAGCGGGCGTGCCAGCGAAGTCAATTAGCTGGGCCGACCTCGCAACAGCCGCAGTAGAACAAGAAATCGAAGGCGGTTTGGCCCATGAGCTTGACTTCGACGGGACCGATGCGACGTATCCGTTCGGTTCACACGTGGCGGTCGTGGAGATAGATCGCGAAACAGGTCATGTGGAACTCCTGCGACATGTAGCCGTTGACGACTGTGGCACGATCCTCAACCCAATGTTGGTAAATGGCCAGCAGCACGGAGGCATCGCACAAGGCATCGCACAAGCCCTATGGGAGCACGTCCAATACGACGAGGACGCCAACCCGGTAACAGCAAGCCTGATGGACTATCTCATGCCGTCAGCTGCGGAACTTCCTAGCTTTGAAGTTTCCAACACCGAAACCGCTAGCCCTAGGAACCCCTTGGGCGCTAAAGGAATAGGTGAGTCCGGCACAATCGGCTCCACTCCAGCTGTTCATAACGCAGTATGCGACGCTGTTGCACACCTCGGAATTGAGCATGTTGATATGCCTTGCACTCCCCAAGCCGTATGGCGAGCCCTTCAGGACGCCTAAACGGAACTTGCGGGGCGGTTTCGTTCTCCTCTAGAGCAGCTACCCAAGAGCTATAGCTTTAAATTTCAACAGCTACGCCTCAACTAGAAGCACTAGCGCTATTGCCGTCAATGAGGCAAGAAGCACCACTAGTGGAACTTGCCCCGTTACATCATCTTTTTTACGAAGGGTCGCAAGGGCACGGTCGTGTCCGACGATAACCCCGGCAAGGTGACCGCCCGCGATACCCAGCGCTTGGATGGCAGCCATTGCTGTCGGGCTAACGACTCGATAATCCACGTAATCATCGGCCTTACCGAACAAGTTCCATCCCTGATCTAGCGGATCGCTCAGCTGAATGAGCAATTGTTGACCTTCGAAAACAGCCATACCTATGTAGTGAGCAATGGCATAACCAACCGCCACCGGCACCAACGACAGCGCAAATCCGTCTTCGAAGTCAACATCGACATTCCCATCTCTGCGCTGCATCCACCGCACACACGCCAGAAACAAAGCCGTTACTAGCGCCATCGAGAAAATCAGTCCCACGGAGTTAACCACTGTCGCGTTCCAACCAAGTCGGCCAGCAACAATCTGTTCCCACCACGTCGTACGAGAAAGACCATCGAAAGAGGTGCCGCCCAGCACAATCAGAACAAGGGCGGCAAGCCCTTTCTGAGTCGGCACTTGACCTAAACCAACTAAAGGACGTCGCAGATATAGGTAGCCGCTAGTGACATGTACTGGCGACATGGCCGCTATGAGGCGAACCAGTGCAGCCAATGGATCGTGTGAACGCAACCATGTTCGACCCTTTACAAGTGCCCCAATCCCACTCCATGCAGTCCAGACAACCAACAAAATCGCTAACGGGGTCCTCCCAGCTGGATTGTGGTACGCCAATTCCAGCCACAAGAAAGCGCCTAAAAGCGCTGCAGCAATCTGCAGACCCCAATCCCGCTCCGTTGCAGGGCGAGATCGTCGATCTCCCACACTCGCCAAAATCTCGAAGGGACTCAACCATCGCCACAAATCCCCGAATAAAACCGAACCAACTGGAACAAGAACCCAAAGTGCGACGAAAACGATGCGCGGCGCAATGTTGACCATCGTGTCATCGGCGACAAAGAAACTGGCTACCAGCGCTAGCCCTACGAGACACAGTCCTAATCCGCGGCCAATAACCAATCCGATTTTGCCGATAGGCCCATCGACTCTGAATAATGCACGTCCGGGTCCCGCGTCGGGAAACTGCGGTTCTCGCCAACCCGATACCAACGCTGCGAATGAGATAAGCAAAGCTGCTGCCGCTACCAAGCTCAAAGTGCTGACGGACATAGGTAAGTCGCCAGGTGGGCCAACACCATGCGCATATAACGATTCAGCCATCAGAGGGATAGTAGGCGTCAAAAAGACATTTCCCTGTCAACTGGAGGTAGTGTTTCACAACTTGCTAATCCTGCATGAAGGGACTTACATG
>MDTA01225283.1_pt1 | contig 10333 bp, 10 predicted proteins | sample 811151 | NCBI WGS metagenome assembly MDTA01 (sample SAMN05326648, study PRJNA326480) | marine metagenome | isolation source: seawater | place: Indian Ocean: South | collected 2010 | reverse complement strand
CCTCGTGGTGAAATGGTAGACACAAAGGACTTAAAATCCTTGCCCGCAAGGGAGTGCCAGTTCGAGTCTGGCCGAGGGCACCAGTGATAAATTATGAATAAACTTCATTTTGTTTTTGATTCAACCAGAAAATCAAAAAAATTAAAAAAAATTATTTCAAAAAAAAATAAGAATTTTTCTATAAAAAGATCGGATTCAATAGTTGTTGCTGGGGGAGACGGGTTTATGCTTAAAACAATGAAAAAATATTATAAATTTAAAAAACCTTTTTACGGTATAAATTGTGGTCTTATCGGTTTCTTAATGAACAAATATATTTCTAATAAAATATTAGAGAAAATTAATAAATCAAAAATGATAGCTATAAATCCTTTAGAAATTAAAACAACAAATGTTCAGGGAAAAAAAAATTCTTTACTTGCCATAAATGAGCTCTCTTTATTAAGACAGAGTAAACAGACAGCTTTTTTACAATTGAAAGTAAACAAAAAAACTTTAATAAAAAGATTAAAAGGAGACGGGATATTAGTATCAACCCCAGCAGGAAGCACGGCTTACAATCTTTCAATTCATGGACCAATACTATCTTTAAACTCAAAAAAACTAGCCATTACGCCGATCAGTCCTTTTAGACCCAGAAGATGGAAAGGTAAAATTGTTTCAGACAAAACAAACATATTTATCACCAATCTTGATTCAAAAAAAAGACCAATAGCAGCCGTTGCAGACAATAATGAAATTAGAAACATTAAAAAAGTAACTGTCAAAGTAAATAAAAAAATAAAATTCAAACTTTTATTTAATTCAAAGGAAAGCCTTTTAAAAAAAATAAAACTGGAGCAATTAAAAAAAATTAATTGAAAATTCAAATGGTAGTATCAATTTTTGCTTTAATTATATTATATTATTTAGCGAAGTATATTGTCAGCAAAATTAAAGAAATCAAAACTGGAATTAAAGAAGAAAATGAAACCAATTTTTGGATGTTTACCTATGATTTTAAAACAAAAAAAAAAGATTCAATTTTTGACAAAGACTCTCAAGAAATTATTAATATTAAAAGAAAAAAAAATAATCTAATTGTATTATTGTATATAACTCATGCCGCAATATTTATTTATGCCAATTATTTTTTATCAAAGATACTTATTTTTATTCTTAAATGAACATTATAGTTAAAAACAAAGAAATATTTTTAATAATTTTCTTATTAATTTTCTCAATTTTATTCAATCAATATTACGGAAATATTGGTGTCCAACCAATTGATAGCTTTTTCCCATTTAATTCTGGATACGATGTTTTGAACGGAATGTATCCGTTTAAAGATTATTGGACAATAACAGGACCATTTATAGATGTCGTTCAGGCTTTATTTTTTAAAATATTTGGTGTTTCATGGTTCAGTTATGTTTTGCATGCATCATTTTTCAATTTTATTTTTGCTATATTTTTCTTCTATGTATTAAAAAAATTTAAATTAAATATTTTTTATTGTTTTTTGTATTCTTTATTTTTGTCTGTTTTGGCTTATCCATCTTCAGGAACACCATATGTTGATCATCAATCATCGTATTTATCTGTAATGGCTGTCCTAAGCTTTATTTTAGCTTTAAATACAAATTCAAAATTATGGTGGTTTATTCTTCCAATAATTTTTGGAATATCATTTTTAACAAAACAAGCACCTACAGCCTATGTTTTTATAATTATTTCATTTTTATCATTAATCCATTTCATTTTTAATTTTGATTTAAAAAAAATAATTATAGGACTCACAGGTTCTTTAGTAATTCTATCAATTTTTTTTGTTTTCATATTTTTAGGAAAAATTCCTATAATGTCTTTTATTCATCAGTATATTTTATTTCCTATGTCTTTTGGATCAAGCAGACTGGAAGAAGGATTTCTCTACCCATTAGAGTTTGAAAGAATAATTTTAAGATTTAAATTAATACATCTTTCCGGACTTATTTTATTAATTGTCATGATAAAGAATGGTATTCAAAATTATAGGTATTTTATAAGTAATGAATTTTTAAGTTTATTTGCTCTTGTTAGCTTAACCTTTTCACTAATTGGACATCAATTAATGACAATAAATGGACTTTATATTTATTTTTTGATTCCGATACTGATAGGATTCTCTCATATTTATTTTCTTAAATATTTTAAGGACAAAGTCTATATTTTTTATATTCTTATTTTTCTCAGTACTTCTTCAACAATCTATTATGGTTACAAGTATGTACACAAAAGAAATTTTGCAGATTTAAACAATGCTAAGATTTCCAGAGCTATTGATGCAAAATATTTTGATAATAAATTAAGTGGCCTTAAATGGATAACCCCACAATATCCTGAGAATCCAAAAGTCGAAATGTTAAAATTAGAAGAAGCAATTAATATTATAAAAAATGATAATTCAAATAAAGCTATAGTTACAGATTATCAATTTATATCTGTGATCTTGTCCATATACGATAACTCACCAAATAAAGTTTGGTACTCTTTTCATGTATATCCTTCAAAGAGTGATAGATATTTTAATTTTTATCAAAAATTTTTTATTAAAAAAATAGAGGAAAAAAAAATACAAACTTTTTATACTGTTATGCCTTTATACGGAGATAATGACGTATTAAAAGATATACTACCAACAAATTGTGTAAGTAAAACTATGTTAACAGATATTTTAGTTAAACAACAAATTAAGAAATGTGAACAAGTCAAAACAGACTAGCTATTTAATTTTTTTTAAAATAACACTTCTATTTAGGGCAAAAATATTTGGTAACAAATAAACTAATAGTTTATCCAAGTAGACAAGGATGTTTAAAAAGAATCTGTTTAAAGGTAAATAAAAAGTGTTTTGAACAACCCCACCTGAATTTAAAAAAACTAAAAACTCAGATAAATCATTTTTTAAAATTTTATACTCTGGAAATTTAGAGTGGAATTTTTCCTCATTTTTAAACAATAAGTTTGCGACTGCGGTATTAGAATCCCAAATGCTATTTGGAGCGAATATATTTTTCTTATAGTTAAATATGTCTACATTATAGGACCAAGACTCATCATCCATAACATATTGAACTAATCTTAAAAAAAATGAAGTTTCAGGCTCATTCATTAAAATTAAACCGTCTTTTTTTAAATACTTAGATATCTTTTTCAATGTTCTGGCAGGGTTTGGACAATGATGCAAAGCATGATTTATTATAAATATATCAGTTTTGTTTTTATATTTTTTTCCTAAATTTATATCCATCATATCAACTTTTTTTGCAATCCAAGGATATTTTTGAATATCCGTAAGTATAATTTTACTATTTTTTAAAATATGTTTGCTTGCTCCATTTCCTGAACCAAGTTCAATAATTAATGGTTTATTTTTAAGGAATTTTTTCATCCAAAGAAATCTTCTTTCAAGTAAAAAAATTGAATTTTTATTTTTTTTACTTAAAAACTTTTTTCTAGATCTTTCCGTATCACATACTTTTATTCTTTTTGGATAAAATTCATTAAAAAAAGGCATAGATTTTAGTTAAATAGATTTTTTATAAAGTTAAATTTTTTTAATGAAGCTGAGACCGTCATATCCATATCGTAATATGCATAATCTGCTAATCTACCCCAAAAAATTATTTTTCGATTTTTATTTTTCTTTAGATAATTTTTATATTTTTTATGTCTAGATCTATTTTTAATATCATTTATAGGATAATAAGGTTCATTACTGTCTAATTTTGGATACTCTTTTATAATTAAAGTTTTTTTTCCATATTTCCTTTCAGGATGAAGATGTTTTGGCTCATGTATTCTGGTAAATTTAAATTTAAGTTCCGGATAGTTCATCACCGATGTTCCTTGATAATCTTCCTTATCAATAATTTCTTTTTTAAACTCTAGAGACCTCCACTCTAATTTTCCAAATTTATTTTTTAGAAGCTTGTCTAATGGGCCTGTATAAATAGTAAGATATTTTACATCATGACTATTTTCAAAATTATAATTTGTATTATAAACTATCTCGATATTTGATTTTTCAGTTAATCTTTTAAAAATTTTGGTATAACCCTCCAAAGGTATGCCTTGAACAAATGGGTTTTTATAATAGTCTTCGTTATAATCAAACCTAATTGGCAATCTATTAAAAATCGACGAAGGTAAACTTTTCGGATGCCTTCCCCATTGTTTATAAGTATAATTTTTGATAAAGGCTTCATAAAGTTTATCACCAATTTGAGACCTAGCTTTTTCTTCAAAGTTATTTAGATTTTTTTTATTATAACCCTTAGTATGGATTTTAATAAAATCTTTTGCTTCTTCAGGTCTAAAATCTTTATTAAAAAAACTATTTATAGTTTCTAAATTGATAGGCATCTGATAAGTTCTAGACTTGTATTTTGTTAACACCTGATGCCTGTAGCTATTAAATTGGGTAAAATTTTTTAAATAATCCCAGACTGGTTTTATCGATGTATGAAAGATGTGAGTTCCATATTTATGATACTCAATACCTGTTTTTTTATCAATTTCACTGTAACAATTTCCACCAATGTGGTTTCTTTTCTCTAAAATTATTACTTTCTTTTTTAAAATAGAAGATATCCTTTCAGCTAACACACAACCATAAAGACCAGATCCAACTATTAAAAAATCTGTTTTGATTCTTTTCATTTTTATAAATTATTTTTATACATATTATGATATTAAAATATAGATGGTTTTAAACAATAAAAGTATTACAGTTAATAATAATAGCAAAATATATATAATGGCACCCTCGGGTATTGCAACGGGTGGACCAGAGGCTTTGCACCAACTAGCTTATATTTTAAAGGTTTCATTAAAATTAGATGTCAGTATTTATTATTTGCCTGTGGGGAAAGAAAAACCTATTCATAAGAATTACGAAAATTATCACTTAAAATTTGTAGAAACTGTAGAAGATAGCTCGCATAATATTTTAGTCATTCCTGAATATTTTAAATTCCTTATAGAAGCAAAAAAATTAAAAAATATACAAAAAATAATCTGGTGGTTAAGTATAGATAATTATTTTGGATATAGATTTAGATATAAAAATTTAAAATTAATCCGTTCAATTATCAAACTCCCATTTAATATAATAAGTTTTTTTAACTTTATAACATTTAGTATATTTGGACATTATACAATCCAAGACTATTTGAAGTTAATTTACGGCTTTACTGTTCTAGGAAAACATCGTGAGTTATTACAAGGAAACTTACACCTCGCACAATCAGAGTATGCATATAGATTTTTATTAGGAAAAATTAATAATATCAATCTCTTATCTGATTATACGAGAGATGACTTTATTAAGAATATCAATTTTGAGAAAAAAGAAAAAGAAAATTGTATTTGTTACAATCCCAACAAAAGCAATAAATTTATGGACAAAATAATAAAAGATAATAAAAAAATCAAATTCATTCCATTAATAGGTCTAGATAAAAACCAAGTCATTAATTCTTTAAAAAAATCAAAAATTTATTTTGATATAGGCTCTCATCCGGGAAAAGATAGAATGCCAAGAGAAGCAGCGCTACTAGGTAATTGTATAATAACAAATAGAAAAGGTAGCGCCAAAAATTCCAAGGATATACCCATTCCAGAAGAATTTAAGTTTTATGAGAATTATTTTAATTTAAAAAAAATTAGAAATAAAATTAACTTAATATTTAATGATTATGAAAGTGAATTTAAAAAATTTAAATCGTATATAAATATTATTATGTTGGAGAAAGAAAATTTTATAACCGAAACCAAAAACATATTTTATAAATAAAATACTGATTTTTGGTGCCCCCACACGGACTCGAACCGCGAACCTACTGATTACAAATCAGTTGCTCTACCAATTGAGCTATGAGGGCACATAGGGTTAAATAAATTATTTATGTTGATTCTTCAAGTTACTAAGTGATTTTCTAAAAAACAGTATAAATAAATGGTGCTACTACTGGTGTTCCTTGGGTAATCATTATTATAGAACCAAACAAAAGAAGGATCACAAATATAGGTATTAACCAATATTTTTTCCTAACTTTCAAATAGTCATATAATTCTTTTAAAAACCACACAATTTATATTATTGTTTAATTTCGCCAATCGGCATAATACATTATCATAAACCTAAATCAAGATAATATAAAAATGAGTAGATTGTCAAATTTAAACAATACATTTATTCACTCGAAAAAAAAAACTTTTTTAAAATATAATAATTTAAAAAATTGTTTTGAAACTGAAGACAAAAATATTTTTAATATAATTAATGGAATACCTGATTTTTTTACACAAGATGTAGAAAAATTATCACTTACCCAAAGCAATTTTTATGATGAGGTAAAATTTCCAAATTACGATGGAATTGAGGATTTTAGATCTCTTTTAAATAAATCAGAGAGATCTACATTCTTTAAAAAATTAGACGAAGAAATTAAAATGCACGCCAAAGTTCTCGAGGTTGGTTGTGGAACTGGTCAATTGTCACTTTTCCTTAGCAGATATCAAAGACAAATTTTTTCAATTGATTTAGCAATTAAATCTCTCGAATTGGGTGAAAATTTTAGAAAAAAAAATCAAATAGAAAATGTATTTTTTTTAAGAATGAACGTATTTAATTTATTATTTATTAAGGAATTTTTTGATGTAATTATATCAAATGGAGTTCTGCATCATACAGAAAATCCTAAATTAGCATTTGTAGAATTAACAAAATGTCTTAAAAAAGGGGGATACATAGTAATTGGCCTTTACCACAGGTACGGTAGAATTTATAATAAAATAACTCGATTTCTCATTAATACCTTCGGTAATTCATTTAAATTTTTAGATAAAAGAACTTTGGATAAAAGCTTGTCAAAAGAAAAAAGATTTGCTTGGTTTATGGACCAATATAAAAATCCAAAAGAGTCAACGCATACATTTTCTGAAATAATAGAATGGTTTAATAGTGCTGGCATTGAATTTGTTTCGTCAATACCATTTTCTTTTCCAAAAAATTCTCTTACTGAAAGAAAATTGTTTAACAAAAACACTTATTCAAATTTAAATATATCTTTAAACGAAATGTTTCAGTGTTTTTCACCTCAGCAAATTAAAGAAGGTGGATTTTTTGTAATGATTGGAAGAAAAAAAGATACATGATAAAATAAAGAAAACTTATGAAATGAGAAACTCATATTTAATAATAATTTCCTGCATATTTACAATAGCCTTAATTTATATACTATTATTTATTTATACTTTTTTTAACCTCAATAATGAATTTAGGTCATCATTCAAGTCATTAGAACAATTAAATTTCCACGAAAAATATTCTGATAAAATTCATCACATTAGAAACCCAATAATTCTTGATTGGTTATGGAAAGAACCAAAGGTAGAAGATTTGTTATTTACTGAAATTAATTCAATTGAAAACAAAGATATAATTGTCTTGTTTCAAGGTGACTCATATATGGAGCAGCTCACTCTTTCAAAAAACAACATTTCAGCAAAACTGGTTCAGAAATTTCAAAGTCAAAAAAAAGTTGGTTTTGTAAATGCAGGCACATCATCTTATTCACCAAGTTTAATGAGTTTACAATTGGATATACTTGAAAAAGATTTTAACATACTTCCCAACATAGTAATAAGCTACATAGATTTAACCGACCTCGAAGATGAAAACTGCAGATATAAAAATAATAAAGTTTTTGAGAATGGTATTTTAAAATCAGTTAAATCCGATAATTATTCTCTATACAGAACCGTATATAATTACTCAAAAGTATACGGACTTTCGAGAATTTTTTTAAGTGAAAAATCTAAAATCTCAAAAACATTCCATCTAATAAATTTTAAGTTTGAATATGGTTTAAAAAAATCTGGAATAAGATTTTATAAAAAATATATATCGGATTTAAAATCAGATAAGGAGAAACTTAGAAAGTGCTACGGAAAAGAGATATTAAATTACTCTTTAAATGACGGAAGAACAAAATATTTTGAAAAACAAGTTGAAGAATATCTAAAAAAAATGCAGAAAAAAAAACATATAAAAAAAATATTTCTTGTTACATTTCCGCATAAAGGTGATTTTAATAAATTACATATAAACGTAGCTGATGTAATAGAGCGCATAGTCGATAAAAAAAAAAATATAGTACACATTAATTTTAGTGAGACTTTGTTAAAAGACAGCAGTTTTAATCATGAAAACATTTGGGCAGCTGATCAAGTTCACTTAAATCCAGAGAATCATGCTAATTTATTCACAAAGAAAATTTTAAAAGAATTATCTGAATACTTGAAATAATCTTATGGGAAAGAAAAAAATTCTTTTTGTAACAACACGATCTCCTTTTTCAAATATATTTTCTGGAGACAGATATAGAGCCAAACAAATAGTTAAAAATTTAGAAAAAAAACACAATGTGGATGTTGTCTATTCTGATAATTTAAGATCGTTAAAAACCAATAAAGGAAAAAATTTTTTTTTTAAAAGAAAATTTTTAGATAGACTTATAAAAATTTTGAACTGCCTATTCTCATTCAAACCGATACAACTTGGTTATTTTTATTCTAGTGATTTAGATAATTTTTTGAAAAAAAATCACAAGAATTACAACACCATTATATTTCATTTAATAAGATCAGCACAATACCTACCCCCAGACTTTAAAGGAAAAAAAATTTTAGAAATGACAGATTTAATTTCTAATAATTACAGACAAGTTGTTAAATCTTTATCTTTTTTAAATCCAATGTTCTATATATATTATTTAGAGAAGTATCTGGTTAAAAAATATGAAATATATTGCGCAGATAAATTTGATAAAATAATCTGTGTTTCAAAAAATGATTTTAAAAATATTAATATTATAAAAAATAAAAAAAAATTTGTAGGAATCCCAAATTCGCATAAAAGTAATAAATATATATATTCTTTTAAAAATTCTAATTATAAAATTCTATTTATAGGAAATACAAAATATCTTCCTAATAAAAATTCATGCTACAATTTTGCAAAAAAAATTTTACCAAGGATAAATATTGATTACCCCAATATTGAGTTTCATATAGTTGGTCATGTAGAGGCAATCGATAAATTTTTATTAAACAGAATAAAGAACACTTACTGTCATGGTGCAATCAATAGACTTGATAATATAATTAAAAATTCAATCTGTGGAATCTGTAATTTAAATATTGCTACAGGATTACAGAATAAAATTTTAACATACATCAGTTATGGTCTTCCATGTGTTTCAAGTGAGCTTTCTTATAAAAATACTTTCCTAGTAAGGAATAGAGAAATTTTAGTTTATAAAAATGAAAGACATTTAATAGATTTAATAAAAAAATTAAAAAGAAATAAAAATCTTTCTAAAAAAATATCAAAACATTCCTATTTTGCTCTTAAAAGAAAGTATAATGAAAAAAAAATATTTACTGTTTACAATAAACTTATTTAGAAGCTTTTATGTAATGAAAAACAATAGAAGCACTATTGGCAATATTTAAACTCTCTACTTTTTTATTAATCTCAATTCGAAATAAGAAGTCTGAATTCTTTTTAGTTTGAAAATTTAATCCATGGTTTTCTGATCCAAAAAGTAAAACATTGTTACCATTCCAATCATGACTGGTGAATTTTTTTTTACTTTTGGAGTCGAAACCACTTATCCAAAAATTTTTTGATTTTAGGAATCGCAAGGTAGTATTAATATTAGATACTTGGAATATATTTATTAGCTCCATACAACCACTTGCAGCTTTGTACATTAGTTTACTCTCTTCAGGAAAAGATCTTTCTTTAACAATTATTCCATCTATATTAAATGATGCAGCACTTCTTACAATTGAACCTATATTTCTAGGATCGGTAACTTCCTCCAAAACAGCAAAATTTATGTCGTTTCTGTTTGAATTTTCATCTAGATAATCTTTAATATTTTTTTTTTCCAAATGTTCAATTTCAGCAACACAACCTTGATGATTTATTTCATCCTTACCAACATACATATCCATTTCTTTTTTGCTTTTGTAATAAATTTTAATATTCTTTAACAAGTTAAGATTTTGATTTTCTTGATTGATTTTTTTTTTAGAGTCCTCGGTTAAAAAAACTCTTAAAACCTTTCTTGAAGGGTTTTTTAAAGCCTCTACAACTGCGTGTTTCCCAATAATGTAAAAACTACTCTTTTTCATGAAATTTCTAACTATTTGTTTCAATAAATAGCATATTTAAAAGCAAAATGATTTATTGCATTTATTTACCAAGACGCTATAAAACCCTTGTTGTTAAATACTT
>MDTA01207170.1_pt1 | contig 10333 bp, 9 predicted proteins | sample 811151 | NCBI WGS metagenome assembly MDTA01 (sample SAMN05326648, study PRJNA326480) | marine metagenome | isolation source: seawater | place: Indian Ocean: South | collected 2010 | reverse complement strand
TTCGATCTATATTTTTGGGATGGTACAGCCGCCTAGATTCGAACTAGGGACCTCCTGATCCACAATCAGGCGCTCTAACCGACTGAGCTACGGCTGCATGTAATTTTTAATATCACAATAATAAAAAACTATATAGCTTTCTTTCTTAGCATTTACAAAAAGTATAATAATTAATTATAGTTGACGATTGGTGAAGGAGATAAAAATGGAATACTTTATAATTCTTTTAGCGGTACTTCTAGGAATTGCTTATCTTGGTAATACCATAAGAAGTCGTTTTATTGAAATTGTTGCAATTCTTAGTGAAATTAGAGATAGCTTAAACGAAATGAAAAAATGAGTTTAATATGCGAGGTTTATTGTCAATCCAGTTGTAAAATTGATATTGGATTTTTTGCTTTTCCTATTTTTTGTTGGCTATTAGATATAATTTCTATTTTTCTAACTTTTATGTTTTTTTCTATTTGGTTTTTTAGTTTAATTTTAATCGCATTCTATAAAATTTACATAAGATGGTATATTTTTAAAATCTAATTTTTATGCATTAACTGATTCATATTTTAAAGAAGTATAATAAATAGTTGAATTATTTAAAATTTTTGTTTTAAATTCGAAGGTTGGGAGAATAAATATGAATGTACAAGATATTTATGCGCATTTAATGATAATAGCTGCAGCTGAGGATAGAGATTTAGCGCATGTTGAGAAAGCAAGAATACAATTTATATTGGAACACAACAAAGATATATTTGAAGACTATCAATCTTTAAGGATTGATGAATATAAGAAAAATATTTTTGAATGGTCTTCTGAAGATCCAACTTTCATTAAAAAAAAATTAATTGATAATTTAAATAAAAACGAACTTGAAATAGCTTTATCTTTTGTTTGTTCAATTATTGCAATTGACTCAAGAATAACAAGCAAAGAAATAGAATTAGTAAGCTTTATTGGTAGTTGGTTACCTAAGGATAAGTATGAAAAAATTCTATACCCCTTTTTTATCATGCACAATAAACAAATACCTGAATATAGTAAAAACCAAACATCTCAATTAAGGATAATAGACACTGAGTGAAAATAAAGAATATGTAATTAATCCTGCGGTTTACTCTTCTGTTGAGGATGCTCTTCCAGCTGAAGAAAGGGCTCAAGAGTTGATTGCAACTAATAAATATTGGGGAAAATTTCTTTATAGATTCGCTTGGTTTATTGAGATTGTTGCAGTTTTAATTGGAATATTTTTTGCTGTTTCAACATTAATTATGTCTTATAGAGGTGTAGGTATTGATAATAGAGATGCTAATCTTACAGTTAATGCATTTATGGGAGCTTTACCTTGGCTCGCCGCGGCTATTGCAGAACTTACAAAGATTCCTCTAGCAATAGGTTTTTATAGATCCCCAAAAAGAGCATGGAAAGCTGGTTTTGCATTTGGTTTATTGTTACTTATTGTTATTACTTGGGAGACAATGTTTGGAGGCCTTGAAAGAAATTTTACAGTCCAAACTGATAAGCTTTCTCAAATAGAAGCTCAAATAGACGCATTTGAAGATAATATAAAATTCAATAATTCTGAAATCGAACGATTACAAAAAATAACATCTGCAACTATCACTAATGACTATACAACAGAAAAACAAATTATAAATAACGATAGAACCTCAAATCTCTCACGCATTGATGATAGTTATTCAAATCGAATTAATCAAGTTAGTGAACAAATAGATCTATTAATGCAAGGACAAACTACTCAATATATTAGTAGAAAAGAAACTGATTTACAAAACTTAAAAGATCAACTTAAAAATGAGTTAGAAGGCCGTGAAAATAGAATTAATCAAAAATACGCTAGTAAGAAACAAATAATTCAAGATGACATCCGAAGTATGGAAAATAGAGCTAAAGAGGAGGCTGACGGTTTACCAGAAAATACAAGAAGAATTAAAATGAAGAGACGTGAAATTGGTGAGGCGTGGAATAGTAGAATTGAAGTTAAACGTTTGGAATTACTTGATCTTGAAGATCAAAAAAACACTGAAATTGAAAACAATATAAATAATTATAAAGATTCTTTTACCAATACAAAAATTGTACCACTTCAAGAGGAGTTGGAAGCTGAGAGGTTTAGCTTGTTTGAACAGTCGGATAATGATGCTCAGGTAAAAAAATTAGAAAATGATAGACTATTGCTTATAGATAATCGGGCAACAGATATTGAAAAAATAAATACCACCGCAGATTTTAATATTGCGACAATAACAACACAAAGAGACAGTGCTTTAACGGAATTAAAAAACTCATCAGATAAAATTGCGAGATATCAAAATGAAAATAATTTAAAAAGGTCTGAAATAATTAAGAAAAGAGAGGACACTAGAGCTGAGAGATTGGAAATCCAGGTTTATAGATTTACATTAATTTTTATGAATATTTTTCCTGATTTATTTTCGGAAGAATTGCCATCAAATGATATAAGCCCAGAAAATGAAAACGTTATTTTTGATATAGCGGATGTAGATGCAAGAACGGCTCAAATTGTAGCTTTTGCCTGGTTTGGTGGAATAGCATTTGTAATTGCAACAATAGGTATAGCTCTTGCAATAGGTAGTGAAGTTTTACTAGATATGAATTCTCTAGTTGAAAAAGATAAAACTCGGCAACAAAAGAAAATAATTGATTATTTTAAAGAAATTTTAAAATCATTTATTAATATTTTATTGTCATTAGTGAAATTATTTAGAGGAACGACAGCAGCAGTTTGGCGAAGGTTAAGAAAACCAAGAATAAAGACTTTAACAGTATATGAGGATCGAGAAATAGAGGTTCCGATAGAAGTTCCTGTAGAAAAGATAGTTGAAAAAGAAATTCCAAAAGAAGTTGTGAAGTGGAAAACAAGAATCGTTCAGATACCTTTATATTCAACTCAACCTGGCATGGTTGAACTAGGACCTGATTTTATAAAAACAAATATTCCGGAACAAAAAATTGGTAAAGATGATAGCGGTTCTAATAAAAGTTCAACAAATACTGAATTTGTTCCCGTTTCTGCACATACTGTTATAAATACAATAAATTTAGATGATGGAAAAGTTGTTGAGGTAAGAGCAGGTCAATGGGGAGGATATTATTTAAAACTTGGAAATTTAACCAAGAGTGTAGGCAGAGGCATTAGTCCAAAAGACATAGATGAAGATCTTGTTGAGGAGATTTTAAAAGAAGAACTACAAATTCTTAAAAATAATGAGAAAGAAAAAAATATTAATGAGTCATCTGTTGAAGATAACATAGAGGATAAAGATGGTGAGTCAAATTCCTGAAGCTGATGAGTATGACCTTAGCGCCATCAGAGAACATATAAAACAAGTTGCTAAACGCGAAGAGGCTCTAACTCTTGATATAAAATTAAAAGCTTTGAAAAAAAATCTTCCATCAATAATTGGCTGGTTTTTTCTTATTTCAATAATTACTTCTTTACTCTGGGTTTCTATTAGTTATGGGGTCAGATTAATAAGATTTCCACCTATTAAAGAGAAAATTATCCAACCTGAAATACCAGAGGAATTGAAATTAAATGTAGGTGATTTAAGGATTGATATTGATAGCCCGATATCTGCCAAAGTAGATTTGGAAAGTAAGAATTTAGATAATGCACTTGAAAATTATAATAAAAGATTAGAGATAATGGAAATTAGAGGCAGTGATTTAGCCAAACAAGTTGAAAAGATTAATGGTGGTATTGGACAACTAAATTCTACAATTAGTTCTTTATCCAATGATCTGTCAAACATTAAAGATGATATTAATGATGTAAAAACATCTAATGATAAGAATTCTTTAATAAAAATTGATCCTGATTTACCTGAAGGTATTAAAGAGAATTAATGTCTGAATATAATTTTGATATTAAAGATTTAGTAGGTAAAAAACTTGAGTTTTTAAGAAAGAAACTTATTGACCTCACAATGAGGAACAATCAATTAAATTTTAAAGTTAAATCTGGAAATAAAAGATCAACTTCTACTATTAGAATAGTTGACGAGGTACCAGAAATTATTTTTGAGAAAATTAAAAACGGTAAAATGGAATTGAAGCCTTTGCCTAATTTACCTGAGACACCTGAGGACGAAAATACTCCTAAATTTAAAAATGAATATCAACTCAGTTTATCCATTGCTGAAAGATTAGAAGAAAATGAATTAGAAGATGAAGAGAAAGAAAAAATTGAACCTGAAATATTGCAATATGTTGAAAACAAAACTGCTGCAGAGGAAAGGAATGCTGAGAGTGAAGAATTTGAAAAGATTGATAGGGTTTTAAAAAATGCAATAAGAGAAAAGCTTAATTTAGGTCCTTTGGAAGAAACTTATCCTTCAGAAACATCTTGGGCTAAGATGAATAAAATTAATCCCAAGTACGATTTACCTCTTACAAAAGACATAAGTGACGAAAGAAAATACAAAGACAAATATATTCAAACACTTTTTTTTGAAGATGATTGGAGAAGAATATGTTTGAATCTTAAAAGTAAATATTCAGGATCTCTTAATGAAACTGGAGTCAATAATCTCAGGCTTGCTATAGGTTTTCTTGAGTACAAAAGTGATGAGAGGGAGGAAAGAAGGTATTATGCCCCCATTCTTTTTCAAGAAATCAAAATTGACAAGGAAAAACCTAAAAAAGAGGGTGGACCACCTATATTTACCATAACTTCAATTGGAGACGAAATTTCATTAAATAAAACTCTTGAATTATATTTAGAAAAAGAACATGACATAGGCTTACCTAATTTATCTAATGAAAAATATCGAAACGAAGACAATATACTTATAGATAAATTTTTAATGGATATTGAAAAGGCAGTTAGTGGCAAAGTAAGTTGGAAAGTAAGAAGATATATGAATATATGAATATTTTCTTTTAATAAATCCGCTTTATATGAAGATTTAAATATAAATTCATGGGGAAGTGGTGAGACTAATCCAAAGAATAATAAAGTTTTGCAAGATTTCTTCTCTGGAAAAAAGAGTGATGATGGAGCTACTCCTTATGCTGAAGATTATGATATTGATGATGAGTCTGAGGTTCCAAAAATACCATCTCTTGTGTGTGATGCAGACTCATCACAAATTTCAACAATTATAGATGCTCTTGATGGAAAAAATCTTGCTGTTATTGGGCCTCCAGGAACAGGAAAAAGCCAAACTATTACAAATTTAATTTCTGCAGCTTTAGAGGAAAATAAAACTGTACTTTTTGTTGCACAGAAAATGGCAGCATTAGAAGTAGTGCAAAAAAGATTAGATGAAGTTGGCTTAGGCGATTTCATCCTTGAAATGCATGCAAATAAAGCCAATAAGGAAACAATACTGCAAAGTTTAAAAAGAAGAATGGAGCTAAGTAAAAAGCAACCACCAAAAGAATTGGAAGATAATATAAGAGCTTTGAAAGATACTGTTAGTTATTTAAGAAGTTACCTTAACCTTGTTAAGAGGCCCATATGTAATATGGATTATAATTACCATGATATTGTGTATAAATTTCGTTCTTCTTTTAATGATAATTTCCCCACAAGAATTGAAGATTTCCATGATGCGACTGAAATAACTCAAGTTCGCTATAATGAACTTATGGAACTTTTTGATGAATATTCAAATATAGCAATAGATGTTTTAAATAAATATGACTCACTTGAAGACCACCCGATGTCTTTTTTAAAAGAGAGAATAGATATTATAGAGCTAGAAGAACTAAAAGTTTTACTGGAAGATTTAATCAAGAAACTTAAACCACAACATAAAATTATCAAAGAAATTTCAAAGGATTTATCTTTGAAAGATATTGATTATAGTGATTTATCATTATTGAAAAAATTTAAGTTAAGTCTCAGCACATTAAACATCAAAGAAGATGTTGTATTCTCAATTTTTGATGAATTTAATGATGATAACACTTCTTCAAAATTAAACAAAACATTAGATAAGCTAGAAAAAATTAATGAAAATCTAAACTTTATTCAATCTAAAATAATTGATTTTGATAAAGAAAAAGAAACTCTTGAAGTTTTAGATAAGATTGCAAGTGAATATAATAATCTAGATTCATTCAATATAGAAAATCAAAAACCCAATTCACTAATAAAACTTATTGAGGTCACCGAAAATGACAATGAACGAATTGAATTTAACTATGATATTACAAAACAATTTATCGGATATATAGGCGCTAAAGAAAGTCTTGAAGAAAGTATCATTTTAAATTCAAAAATAAGTCACATTAATGAATTTTTAGATAATTTTATACCTGCTTTAAGTAATATAGATGAAGATGTTCTAGGTGGCTGCAGATCTGTAGATTCTGATAGAGGCAAATTCATAGAGAATATAAATAAAATTTTATATGGAAGTGCTAACCATTTATTGACATATTCTGAAGAAATTAAAGAAATTAAAAATTTAAAAGAATATTTAAAAAATAGAATTTCACTTAATATATCAGAGGATCATCACAAACTTCGTCAGGCAGGACAGTACTTAATGCATTTACGTTGGTTTGATTTTCATGAAAAATTTTCAAGAAAATATAAAGAAGCTAAAGATTTATTTTATAGTTATTCTTTAATTGGGGATACTCTCAAAGATGCAGCGATAGGGAATATACTTTTCAAAACATCGCTTTATCTTGAAAGATCTAAAAAACTTTTTTCAAATAATGAAGTCAAAGAATATTTAGGTAGGATCTGGAAAGATGAGGATACAAACTTTACGCAAATAGTTACTTATATTAATTTTTTACAAGTAATTAATTCTATTAAAGAAGAAACCATCAAAGACTTTATATTTAATAGTATTATTAATTTAGACTCTGACTCCTTGAGAATTTTATCAAAAAGTATAGCTAATTTAGCTAATGAAAACTCTGATTTTATTCCAATCTCAAAATTAACTATTAACAATAAAAGTTATGAAAATTATATAGATTATAAAACTGACTTTGAGAAATTTTATTCAGGTGTGCGTGAGATAATTAAACTTAGTAAAGAGTTAAGCTTTTATGATGAAGAGCCTGACAAAGTTTTTTTATATAAAGATACTAGAAAACTTGTCGATGAAATCAAGACAATTCAGTTGATAAAAAAAGAAATTGAAGAATCTAAAATTATATCTAATTTTAGTGCTACTAACATTAGTCAAGACGAAATTATTGAATCATATCAACAATATAAAAAAATTAACCAAATATTAGATAATGTTAAAAGGAAAGAGAATTGCAGTGAAAATTTCTTTAATACTCTTAGGAAAAAAGTTTTATCTAAGGATTATAAGGTTTTTGTTAATAATTTATTTAGCAATCTATCTAAAATTGAAGAATTTGAAGATGATATAAGCTTGATAGACTCTGAAATCAGTGTTGCTCTAAAGCAAAATATATCCAAAAAATTTAATTCACATGTTGAAAAAATAAACTGGGTGGATCAAATGCGGGATAATATTAATACTGAAGATATCAACCAATTTCTAACTTTTAGAGATTTAGAGAGAGAAATTAAAATTTCTGGTTTAGGTAATTTTTTAGATCGATACAAAACACAAGATTCAATGAAGAATCTACCTAGAGATTTTGAGCATTATGTATACAGATCAATTGCTAAGAAATACTCTTCAGAAAATAATCGAATAATTTCAAAATATGATGGAAATTCTCTAGATGCTAAAAGAGATAAACTTGATGAAATTGATCAAAGAATAAAGAAGTTAAATGTTGATAAAATTATTTCAAAATTATCAGGTAATATTATCCCACAGGGATCTGGAGGAAAAAGCGTTAAGAATTATACGGATGATTATTTATTGCAACATTATAAGGATAAAACAAAAAGAGCTTTCGGCAATTTAACACTTAGACATGTAATAAAAAAAAGCTACAAATCTATTCAATCATATAAACCTTGCTGGATGATGTCACCTTACTCAGTCGCAAAAAATTTACCAAAAATAAGTAACCTTTTTGATTTAGTTGTTATAGATGAGGCCAGTCAAATGCCTCCGGAGGACTCAATTGGATCAATGTTGAGAGGAAAAAATATTATAATAGTAGGCGATAACCAGCAATTACCTCCAACTAAATTCTTTGAGAAAATAGAGTCTGAAGAAGCTGAAATTGAAGATGAGTCCGTGTTAGAGCAAGCTATGGTATCATTTAGACCAGTTAATAGATTGAATTGGCACTATAGATCGAAACATGAAAGTTTAATTGCTCCCTCAAATAAGGAATTCTACGATAATAAATTAATAGTTTTTCCTTCCCCAAAAATTATTTCAAGAGATGATATAAATAACGATCTTGGGCTAACATATGAATATGTAGAAGATGCTGAGTATCAAAGTGGCCTTAACCCAATAGAGGCAGATATTGTCGTTGATCGGGCAATAGAACATATGACGAGATATAAAAATGATTCACTAATATTGGTTGCTATGAACAAAGCTCAATCTGAATTAATATCGCAAAAATATGAAACAAGAAAAGATCAAGAATATCTTCAAGATTGCTATGAGTTTGAAGAAAAGTGGAAAAATACTGTTGAACCTTTTGAAATAAAAAACTTAGAAACAGTTCAAGGTGATGAAAGAGATGCAATTATCATTTCAACAGTCTATGGAAAAGATAAATCAGGACAAGTTATGCAAAGATTTGGACCAATTAATAAAGCTTATGGACATAGACGTTTAAATGTCCTCTTTACTCGTGCAAAAAAAAGAAATCATGTTGTTTCTTCTCTTCACCCTAATGATATTAGGGTAGACGGTAAATCGAGTAGGGGTACTAAGGTTTTTGCTAACTTCATAGAGTACGCAAAAACTGGAAACCTTAATCCTGGTGAAATTTCTGATAAAAAACCAGAAACTCCGTTTGAGAAAGAGGTTAAAGAAATTATTGAAAACAAAGGATATGAAGTAAAGTGCCAAGTTGGGGTGGCTGGCTATAGAATAGATTTAGCTGTAAAGCATCCAAATTGGCCTGACGGATTTCTAGCTGGTATTGAATGTGATGGAGCAACATATCATAGTGGAAATTGTGCAAGAGATAGAGATGTTGCAAGACAAAAGATTCTACAAGGTCTTGGTTGGAATATTCATCGAATTTGGTCTACTGATTGGTTTAATAATCCAAATCAAACAGCAGAAAAAATGTTTAATCAATTAGATAATTGGATGAGCAAAATTAATTAATATAAATTTTCCATTAGGCCAGTAATTAAAATAGCTAAAAGAAATATCAGAACTGTTATGGGTATAATAATTTCATTAAAGTTAAAGTTATTTTTCTTTGTTTTTGTAATTTTCAAAGCTTTTACCCATCCTCTAATTGAGATATATCCTTCATTATCTTCTTTAACTAATAGCCCAGTATGAAACCAACCATCTTTTTCGAATGATTTGATAAATTTTTTATTCAGCCACATTCCTATAATTGAAATATCCCCTTTAATCAATAACTCACCATCTTTTGAAATTTTGTAACTGAAACGCGAATTTTCATGGTTAGTATCTTCAAATTTGATTTTGTGAGTATTGCCACTTGATAGAGAATTTTGCGACTTTCTTTCTATAAAATTATAGGATATTCGTTGCATAAAATTATTTTAAATTAAAATTAATTTAAATAATAGTTTAAGATTTATATAGTTTTTTTACTAAATTTTTATTTTCTTGTATTTAATAAATTATCTATCTATAAGTGAATTTACATCAAGAGAGAGCGAAAGCTTCACCAACCAGCCTAATCGGGCAACGGTGGTTCAACGATGAGACCGAAAAGCAAAGTAGGTAACAATACGATTGAGCTCTTACGATGTTTGTCGTAGGGGCATTTTTTTTGCCTCTACATAACTCATAACTATAGGAGGCAAACATGAGTAAAAAAAAATCAAAAAAAAGACAAGCAATTGATAAAGCTTTTGAAGAAATGGGCATAACACCAGTACCACCAGATCATCCAATTTACAAAATGGGACCGACAATTCGATTTATTTCAAGGCTTCCCAAAAAAGGAGAGAAGGAGAATGAGTAACGAGGAGATACCAAAGGAAGACCTTGATCGGATTAACCATCTTTTGCAAGTAAGAAGAGTCGCCATTCAAGAGAATGGAAAAGACTCGGAAGACTTTAAGAAGATAGATAAAAATTTTCAGTCTTTGCTTAAGAAATACGGCCTGGAACATACAAGATACATAATAGGATGGAGGTCAAAAAAAGATGAAGAAAAAGTGTAATTAAACGCTTTGATTTTTATGAAAAACAATATAGAAACACCCTCTTACTCAATTCAC
>MDTA01226002.1_pt1 | contig 10335 bp, 8 predicted proteins | sample 811151 | NCBI WGS metagenome assembly MDTA01 (sample SAMN05326648, study PRJNA326480) | marine metagenome | isolation source: seawater | place: Indian Ocean: South | collected 2010 | reverse complement strand
TTTTCGTGTTCCATCGAGTGAACTATGCCTGAGGTTTACGGACCCCAGATCACCTGACACAATTCCGATATCAGAAATCTGAACTTCTCCATCTGCCTGGAGATTTTTGTGCTTCTTGGAAGTTCGGGGAGTGTTTTAGTGAGTATGAGTTATGACTGAACACAAAATTATCGAACATAGGGTAACCGCCTCAACCACGAACGTATTGGCGGTTATCTCCTTGGTACTATCGCTACTCGGAGTTCTTGCAACTTTTTTAATCCCACTCGTGCCCCAAATTGCTGCAATTATATGTGGGCATATAGCGAGATCCCAAATTAGGCGAAGCGGGGAATCCCAAACGGGGTCGGGGATGGCGCTCGCCGGATTGATAATAAGTTACTTGAGTATAATATTTTCTTTGATTGGATTTGTTTTTCTGGGTGTCGGATTGTTGGCGGTATTATCTCAATAAAAAGGTTCCGACTTTATTCGCTCCTCCAGAATGGAGCGGATCATAGGAAGTGAGGAAGAATTTTTCTCTCAAATGTATGGTCCTTGCTTCGCATACTTTGGTCACGGAACAAATGCTACGAAGGAGTGGGCAGCTCCTTAACGGACTGCCTCGCCTTTGCTGCTGCAGTAATATACTTTCCGCAAAATTACCAATTTAACCCTCACAAATTCCAAGCCAAGGGAGAACCCTAAATGTCCGCGTCTCTTGATCTCCAAGATCCAAAACTGTTCCGCGAAGCCTGCTACATCAACGGTGAATGGCAGGGGGCAGGGTCCAACGAGACCATCGACGTTACTAACCCAGCGTCGGGGGAGGTTCTGGGTACGGTACCCAAAATGGGGGCGGACGAGACCCGCGCTGCGATCGAGGGCGCGAATGCGGCCTATCCGGCCTGGCGGGCAAAAACGGCGAAGGAACGGGCCACGATCCTGCGCAAATGGTTCGACCTGATGATGGAGAACCAGGAAGACCTGGCCAAGATGATGACGGCCGAGCAGGGAAAGCCCATGAAGGAATCCATGGGCGAGATCGTCTACGCGGCATCGTTCATCGAATGGTTTGCCGAAGAGGGAAAGCGTATCTACGGCGATACCATTCCGCAGCACGCACCCGGTAAACGGATCGTTGTGACGAAGGAACCCATCGGCGTCTGCGCCGCGATCACGCCCTGGAACTTTCCGGCAGCCATGATTACCCGGAAGGCCGGGCCCGCCCTGGCGGCGGGCTGCACGATGGTAGTCAAACCGGCGACGGCGACGCCGTATTCCGCGTTGGCGCTGGCGGAACTCGGCGAACGGGCCGGCATTCCGGCAGGCGTGTTCAGCGTCCTCACCGGGTCTTCCGGCGCCATCGGCGGCGAGATGACCTCCAACCCCATCGTCCGCAAACTGACATTCACCGGGTCGACCGAGATCGGCAAGCTGCTGATGGAGCAATGCGCTGGAACGATCAAGAAGACCTCGATGGAACTGGGTGGCAACGCGCCGTTTATCGTCTTCAACGACGCCGATATCGATGAAGCGGTCGAGGGCGCGATGGCATCGAAATTTCGCAATACCGGCCAGACATGTGTCTGCGCTAACCGGCTGCTGGTGCAGGACGGTGTCTATGAGGAGTTTTCCAGAAAACTGGCTGACGCAGTCGAGGAAATGCGCATCGGCGACGGTCTGAAGGGAGAGACTGAACAGGGACCGCTGATCGATATTGCGGCGGTCGAAAAGGTCGAGGAACACATCGAGGACGCGGTGGCTAAGGGGGCCAAGGTCATCTCCGGCGGTTCGCGCCACGATCTCGGCGGTACCTTCTTCCAGCCGACCGTTTTGGCCGAAGTAAACACCGATATGAAGGTAACCAAGGAGGAGACATTCGGCCCGGTCGCGCCCCTGTATCGTTTCGAGACCGAGGACCAGGCGCTGCAGATGGCGAACGATACCGAGTTTGGCCTCGCCGCCTATTTCTACAGCCGCGATATCGGCCGCATCTGGCGGGTGATGGAAGGCTTGGAATACGGGATCGTCGGCGTGAATGAGGGCATTATTTCGACCGAGGTCGCACCGTTCGGCGGCATGAAGGAATCCGGCACCGGCCGCGAAGGATCCAAGTACGGGATCGAGGATTATCTCGAAATCAAGTACGGCCTGATTGGCGGGATCGGCGCCTGACCTAACGCCTACGCAATTAAACACTGACTTATCGGAAAGGCGGTCGCGATGGCCTCTTACGACTACGATCTATTTGTCATTGGCGCAGGCTCTGGCGGTGTGCGGGCGTCGCGCATGTCGGCGTCCCACGGCGCGAAGGTTGCCGTGGCGGAAGAGCGGTTCCTCGGCGGTACCTGCGTGAATGTGGGCTGCATTCCGAAAAAGCTTTTCTCCTATGGCTCGCACTATCCGCACGAAGCAAAAGATGCTGCTGCCTATGGGTGGGATTTTGCCGCACCGACACTGGATTGGTCCTGCCTGATCGAAAACAAAAACAAAGAAATCGAACGGCTCAACGGCATCTATCGGATGCTGCTAACGAACGCCGGTGTCACACTTCATGAGGCACGCGCAACTCTGATCGATGCGCATACACTGGATGTGGGTGGGGAGACAGTCACAGCCGACAAGATCCTGATCGCGACGGGAGGGCGTCCGGAAACTGATGATGTGCCCGGGGCCAAACATGCAATTGTTTCTGATGATGCCTTTTATCTGTCGGAACGCCCGAACCGGGTGCTGGTTGTCGGCGGCGGGTACATCGCCGTTGAATTTGCCGGGATTTTCAATGGGTACGGGGCCGATACATCCCTGATTTACCGCCGAGATTTATTCCTGCGCGGCTTCGATATGGATGTCCGTATCCATCTGGCGCAGGAGATGGAGAAAAACGGTATTAACCTGATCTGGAATACGGTTATCGAGCGGATCGAGAAAACCAACGACGGGCTGAACGTTACGATGAGCAACGGGGAAACCGGCCAGTTCGACCAGATTCTTTATGCGATTGGCCGGAAGCCGAATACCCGGAATATGGGCCTGGAGGATGTCGGTGTCGAAATGACCGACAAGGGCGCCATCGTCGTCGATGATTACTATCAGACCAGTGTCGACAACATCTATGCGCTGGGTGACATCATCGATCGCTTCCAGTTGACGCCGGTTGCAATCGGCGAGGCCATGAAATTGTCTTCAAACCTGTTCAAAGGCACCAACTACAAGATGGACTATGCCGACATTCCGACGGCGGTATTTTCCGATCCGCCCATCGGGACGGTGGGGCTGACGGAGGAGGATGCGCGGGCCCAATACGGGGATGTCGATATCTATCGGTCCACCTTCCGAGCGCTGAAAGACACACTGACGGGGTCGACGGCTCAGACAATGATGAAGTTGATCGTCGACAGGAAGAGCGACCGGGTTGTCGGGTGTCATATGGTCGGGCCCGATGCAGGGGAAATTACACAGGGCCTTGGCATCGCACTTAAATGCGGGGCCACCAAGGCGCAGTTCGATGCGACGGTGGGTATTCACCCGACGGCAGCGGAAGAATTCGTCACCATGCGGGAACCCCTGGCCCCGCCGGATGTCGCTGAGGCAGCGGAGTAGAGCGCAATCCCACCAGGGAGATGAGAAACTAGTCGGCCGGTCTCTCGGGTCGGCGGCCTGGTCGTTTTAGACAATGCGCGCGGCTGGCAGCCAAACCGTCGCGGACATGCCGGGTTCCGGTTAGGATTTGATTTCCGAGCGCCCGTTGTCGCGAGGGCGCATGGCCTTCGAAATTGAAGATGCCATTCACTACGGCCCTGATTCCGAACCAATAGGCAACAAGCTATACAATTGCCAGAAGCGACGCGATACCGAGCATCTATCGGTCAAGCCGGTCTACAGTTTCGGCTTTGGTCTGCTGTGATTGAAAAGGCCAGTTTTAAGCTTTGGGCGGTTGCCCGCGTTCGTCGAAATCCCATATTTTTTTATGCTATGCGGGTTATAAATCTCTTAATGCTGACCACGCCCTGATGGCGAAAAAGGCGGTTTTACTGGCAATCTTGAGGCAAAGGGCGTATACGCGGGCCTCTTATACGAAGAACGGAGAGGTAGACCATGTCGGGGAGTTGGTCGCCCGATAGCTGGCGAAGTAAACCGGTAGTTCAAATGCCGGAATATCCAGACGAAGAACGGCTGAAAACCGCTGAAAATACGCTGCGAAATTACCCGCCGCTGGTTTTTGCAGGCGAAGCGCGACGGCTGCGTGCCCAGCTTGCGGAGGTTGCCGAAGGAAAATCATTCCTTTTGCAGGGTGGTGACTGCGCGGAGAGCTTTGCCGAATTCCATCCCAACAATATTCGGGACACTTTCCGTGTATTGCTACAAATGGCAGTTGTGCTGACCTTTGCGTCCGGCAAACCGGTCGTGAAGGTGGGACGTCTTGCCGGCCAGTTCGCGAAACCCCGTTCCTCGGATGTAGAAGAACTGGATGGTGTGACGCTGCCCAGCTATCGCGGCGACATGATCAACGATATGGCCTTTACCGAAGAGGGCCGGATTCCTGATCCCGAACGGATGGTTCAGGTGTATAATCAGTCTGCGGCGACGCTGAACCTGCTGCGAGCTTTCGCGCAGGGAGGGTATGCCGATCTGAACGATGTTCATCGGTGGAACCTAGAATTCGTTTCTTCCGGCCCCCAGGCAGATAAATACCGCGAATTGGCGGATCGGATTGATGAGGCCATGACCTTCATGGCGGCTTGCGGGCTGACGCCGGATGCCGCGCCTCAGCTTCGCGAAACTGATTTCTATACCAGTCATGAATCACTGCTTCTGGGGTATGAAGAAGCTATGACCCGTGTCGATTCCACTTCTGGCGGCTGGTACGACACCTCCGCCCATATGTTGTGGATCGGCGACCGCACGCGCCAGTTGGATAGTGGTCATGTCGAATTCATGCGGGGCATCGCCAACCCGATCGGACTGAAAACCGGTCCGTCGCAGACCCCTGATGAGCTGCTGAGGGTTATCGATATTCTAAACCCAGACAACGATGCCGGACGTCTGGTTCTGATCAGCCGAATGGGTCATGACCAGGTCGAGGAAAAACTACCGGCGCTTGTCCGGGCGGTGGAGAAAGAAGGCCGAACAGTGGTGTGGACCTGTGATCCTATGCACGGAAACACCATTAAGGCGCAGACCGGTTATAAAACCCGGCCCTTCGATCAAATCCTCCGCGAAGTGCAGGGCTTCTTTTCCGTGCACGAAGCCGAAGGCACTCATGCCGGCGGGGTTCATATTGAGTTGACGGGCCAGAACGTGACAGAGTGCACAGGCGGTGCACAGGCGATTACCGATGAAACCCTGTCCGACCGGTATCACACCCACTGCGATCCTCGTTTGAATGCCTCGCAATCCCTAGAACTTGCGTTTCTTGTCGGGGAACACCTGAAATCCAAGCGGGATAGGGAGCGCCAGAACGGTAATGCCCGAGAGGCGGCCGAATAGGTATCACTGTCGCTGAATGACCAATTCACTGAAGATTGCGCTGGCGCAGCTTAATCCCACGGTTGGCGATATTGTGGGTAATTTGGAGCGTCTGCGCCGTGCACGCGCCGAAGCCGCGGAAGCCGGTGCCGACTTGGTCGTGGCCAGCGAACTTGTCGTGTCGGGATACCCGCCGGAAGATCTAATTCTCCGCCCCATTGTGCAGGAAACCGTCGAACGGGAAATTGACGCCTTGGCGGCAGAAACGACTGATGACGGGCCGGCGATTTTGGTTGGTACCCCGTGGCGCGAAGACGGGAAACTCTATAACGCCGCTCTTTTGTTAGATGGCGGAGAAATCGCTGCAGTTCGTTTCAAGCACGATTTGCCCAATTACGGCGTTTTCGATGAAAAACGCATCTTCGATGCAGGGCCACTACCCGGTCCGGTGAATTTCCGCGATGTGCGTCTTGGCGTCATGGTCTGTGAAGACATGTGGACGGAAGAGGTTGCCGAATGCCTGCAGGAGTCTGGCGCAGAAATGCTTGTGGTTCTGAACGGGTCACCGTTCGAAAAGGACAAATGGGATACGCGCCTAAATCTTGCGGTCGCTCGGGCGACGGAGTGCAATTTGCCGCTGGTCTATGTAAATCAGGTAGGCGGTCAGGACGAGCTTGTCTTCGATGGTGCGTCTTTCGTGTTGGGAAGCACGGGATCGCTGCAGGTTCAATGTCCGGCCTGGCGCGAGAGCGTTGCGATGACCGAGTGGTTCCGCGGTCGCGATGGGTGGCAATGCGCGGATCACGAAAAGCATCCACCGCCAGAGGGCGATTCGTCCATTTACGGGGCCATGGTGCTCGGCTTGAAGGATTACGTCGAAAAAAGTGGATTTCCGGGCGTCATTATCGGGCTTTCCGGTGGAATCGATTCTGCGCTGACGGCGGCTGTCGCGGTCGATGCTATTGGCCCCGAACGGGTGCGCTGCGTCATGATGCCATCGCCTTATACTTCCCAGGAAAGCCTGGACGATGCGGAAGAAGCAGCACGCCTTCTGGGTGTCCGGCTCGATTCGATCCCCATAGAACCGGCAATGGGGGCGTTTGACGCCATGCTGGCGGAGGCGTTTGACGGTTCTGAAGCCGACACGACCGAGGAAAACATTCAGGCGCGGTCTCGCGGACTTGCCTTGATGGCGCTGTCAAACAAGACTGGTGCGATGGTGGTATCGACCGGCAACAAATCAGAAATGTCGGTGGGATACGCGACGCTCTACGGCGACATGTGCGGCGGATATTCCGTACTCAAAGACGTTTACAAGACCAAGGTGTTCGAACTTTGCCACTGGCGAAACGAAAACCGGCCGGAAACTGTGCAGGGACCGGACGGACGGGTGGTCCCAGAAAACATCATCGTCAAGCCGCCAACGGCGGAGCTGAAGCACGGCCAGAAGGATGAGGACACGCTGCCGCCCTATGATGATCTCGATGCCATTCTGACCTGCTTGAACGAACAGGATCTCAGCATTGATGATGTGGTTGCGCAGGGATACGACCGGGAACTGGTCCTACGGGTCTGGCGCATGCTTCTGGGTGCCGAATACAAGCGCCGGCAGGCGCCGCCCGGCGTAAAGATTACCGGACGATCCTTCGGACGTGACAGGCGTTACCCCATCGTCAATTCGTTCAGGGGCAAGGCATAGGCGTTTACCGAAAACTTACTCTCTGATAGGAGTGCCCCGTTTTTTCCGGACTTTCAGCCAATGGCCGATAACGATAACCGAATTTACCTGTTTGACTCCACGTTGCGCGACGGCGCGCAGACGCAGGGCGTAGATTTCACCGTTGCTGACAAGACGGCGATCGCGCACGCGCTGGATGGTGTGGGTATCGATTATATCGAAGGTGGCTGGCCCGGCGCGAATCCGACTGATGACGCTTTTTTCCGAGACGCGCCCAAACTTTCACGTTCGAAATTCACTGCGTTCGGTATGACCCGCCGGCCGGGGAGATCGGTCGAGAATGATCCCGGGGTCGCCGCCTTGCTGGATGTTGAACCTGTCGCAGTCTGCATGGTCGGCAAGACATGGGATTACCATGTCGATGTGGCGCTGGAAATTCCGCGCGAAGAAAACGTCGAGATGATTTCGGATTCCATCTCCCACGTGAAGGCGAAGGTGGGGGAAGCCCTGTTCGATGCCGAACATTTTTTCGACGGCTACAAGGCCAATCCCGAATATGCGCTTTCCTGCTTAAAGGCAGCCTATGAAGCTGGCGCTCGCTGGATTGTGCTTTGCGATACCAATGGCGGCACCCTGCCGCATGAGGTCGATGATATTGTGCGCCGTGTCAGAGAAATCGTGCCTGGCACCCATCTGGGCATACATTGCCACAACGATACCGAAAACGCCGTCGCCAATTCTCTGGCGGCTGTGAATGCCGGTGCCCGTCAAATTCAGGGCACGCTGAATGGTTTAGGTGAACGTTGCGGCAATGCCAATCTGACGGCGATCATCCCCAACTTGATGCTGAAAATGGGTTTTGAGACCGGCTTCGGCGATGATGAGCTACGCGGACTGACGCGGGTGTCGCGTCAGCTGGACGAACGTCTGAACCGGGTGCCATCGCGCAATGCAGCGTATGTCGGCGAGTCCGCTTTCGCGCACAAGGGCGGTCTGCATGTGTCGGCGGTCGAAAAGAACCCGGCTACCTATGAACACATCAATCCCGAACTGGTCGGCAATGAACGGCATATCGTCGTTTCCGATCAGTCAGGACGCTCCAATATCCTTGCCCGTTTTCGTGAAATCGGTATGGAGATCGATACCAATCATCCAAAGGTGCCGAGCCTGCTGGAACTGGTAAAGGAACGCGAATTCGAGGGCTATGCCTATGATGGTGCTGAGGCGAGCTTCGAATTGCTGGACAGGCGAATGCTGGAAGGCGTGCCCGAATACTACAATCTGCAATCCTTCCGTGTGCTCGACGAACGCCGCTGGAACGCCCGCGGTGAACTGGTCACGGTGTCGGAGGCAACGGTAAAGGTCGATGTCGGCGATCAGCGTCAAATGGCCGTGGCCGAGGGCAATGGCCCGGTGAACGCGCTCGACAATGCGTTGGGCAAGGTTCTGCTGGAGACCTACCCCGAATTATCCGACATGTGCCTGGTCGACTACAAAGTACGGATACTTACCCCCGGAGACGGCACCGGTGCCATTACCCGCGTGATGATCGAAAGCGCCGATGGTGAAGACCGCCGCTGGTCCTGCGTCGGCCTGTCTACGAACATTATTGATGCATCCTACAACGCGTTGCAGGATGCAATTTCCTACAAACTGTTTCGGGACGGAGCCAAAGCGGCGTGAAGTATCTTGAACCGGTGGCTGCCGGAACGCCGGCCTCCGCTCCCTGTATTGTCCTGGTCCAGCCCACCCTGGGCGAAAACATCGGCGCTGCGGCTCGAGCGATGATGAATTTCGGACTGTCGGATATGCGGCTCGTTAAGCCAAAGGGGGACTGGCCGAACCAGAAAGCAATCAACACGGCGTCGGGCGCGGAGCGCATTCTCCAAGAAGCGAAACTGTTCGAGACGACGGAAGACGCCGTTGCCGATCTGAACCGGATTTACGCTACCACCGCCCGCACCCGCGACATGGAAAAGCCTGTTCTGGCTCCTCGCGACCTCGCGGCTACCATTCATGAAAATGCCGCACACGGCGAAAAATCCGGTGTTATTTTCGGTAGGGAAGCGAAGGGGTTGCACAATGACGACGTGGCTATTTCGGATGCCATTGTCATGGTTCCCGTATACCCCGAACACCGGTCCATCAATCTGGCCCAATGCGTCCTGCTGATCGGATATGAATGGTATCAGCAGACGGATCCAGAGGCTCTGAATGGGGTGACCCGCAAAGGTGGTCAGCCCGCGACGCAGCAAGAACTGGTCGGCTTTTTCGAACACCTGGAACGGGAACTGGACGATTGCGGGTTTCTATTTCCGCCGGAAAAGCGGCCGCGTATGGTGCGCAATATCAGGAATATCTTTACACGGGCGGGGCTCAGTGATCAGGAGGTGAAGACGCTTCGCGGCATTGTCGCCGGCCTGTCACGCACCCGCGACCGTTCGCGATAACCCTTTCCACCGTTTGACTGCCACGAGGCACCAGATCGCTTCTATCAAGCCGAACGGCCAGGCGCCCTGAAGAAAACCATAGATCGACCCCATGGCGCAGGCACCGGCGAAGGCAAGTACATATATCGTGTGGCGGCGCTCCAGTGCGTAGAAAACGAGCATCATCGTCACGGCGAGCAGACCAAATCCATCTATTAGGGTCATAGCAGAATTCCTGGAAAAATGCGGTTTTCAGGGGCAATTTTGCATATTTCCGACCTGTAGCCCATTTGATTGACATGAAGGGTCGGATGCATATACTCCGCCGCCATTCCCGGGAATGTGGATGTCGCTTAAATGAGCGGCTTCCCGCCACCGGCAAGGTCTGGAATTGGACTACCGGGACAAATAGAGAGAATAAAGGAGACAGCGCAATGTCAAAACGCGTGCGCTCGAAATACAAGATTAACCGCCGCCTCGGCTGCAATCTCTGGGGTCGTCCCAAAAGCCCCTGGAACTCCCGGGAATACGGACCTGGACAGCACGGCCAGCGTCGCCGCAGCAAGATGTCGGATTTCGGTCTGCAGCTTCAGGCAAAGCAGAAGCTGAAGGGTTATTACGGGAACATCACCGAAAAACAGTTCCGCCGGATTTACGAAGAAGCGGTTAAGCGGCGCGGTGATACTGTCGAAGCCATGATCGGTCTGCTGGAACAGCGACTTGATGCCGTCGTGTACCGGATGAAATTCGTCCCGACCGTTTTTGCCTCGCGGCAGC
>MDTA01189289.1_pt1 | contig 10335 bp, 6 predicted proteins | sample 811151 | NCBI WGS metagenome assembly MDTA01 (sample SAMN05326648, study PRJNA326480) | marine metagenome | isolation source: seawater | place: Indian Ocean: South | collected 2010 | reverse complement strand
CGTTTCAGCTCGACCGAATATTCCATCGGGAATTCTCTCACGAGGTCGTTCACAAAGCCATTCACGGCGAGACTCATTGCAGCACCTTCACTCAAGCCCCGCTGCTGGAGATAAAAGAGCATCTCCTCAGAGACCTGAGACACACTGGCCTCATGCTGGGTCGCATGCTGGTTGCCCTTGACCGTGATCGCCGGGTAGGTATCCGTCCGGCTATTGGTATTGATCAGAAGGGCGTCACACTCGGTATTGTTCCGGCACCCCTTGAGGTGCTTCGGGATATGAACCTGTCCACGGTAGGTTGACCGTCCTTCTCCTACAGAAATGGACTTGGAGACGACATTCGAAGTCGTTTCGTCTGCCGCATGAATCATCTTGGCGCCGGTATCCTGATGCTGTCCGGAATTGGCAAGGGCGATTGAGATCACCTCACCCCGGGCCTTCCTGCCCTTCATCACCACTCCCGGATATTTCATGGTCAGCCTGCTGCCAATATTGCAGTCAATCCAGCGGACTTCCGCATTCTCGTGCGCAACCCCGCGCTTAGTCACCAGATTGAACACGTTATCACTCCAGTTCTGGACCGTGATATATTGGAGCTTTGCATCTTTCATGGCCACCAGCTCCACCACCGCCGAGTGCAGCGTTGCGGTCTCGAATTTGGGTGCGGTACATCCCTCCAGGTAGGTCAACTCCGACCCCTCATCACAGATGATGAGAGTCCGCTCGAATTGACCAAAGTTTTCCGAGTTGATCCGGAAGTAGGCCTGAAGAGGATGCTTCACCTTCAAACCCTTGGGCACGTAGATGAACGATCCTCCCGAGAAAACCGCGGTGTTGAGCGCCGAAAACTTGTTGTCGCCTGCCGGAATGACCTTACCAAACCACGGCCGGAAGATGTCTTCGTATTCCTTCAGCCCCTCGGTTGAGTTGACGAAAATAACCCCATCCTTCTCGAGCTCTTCCTTAACGTTGGAATAGGCCGCCTCCGAATCATACTGAGCCTCCACTCCTGCAAGGAAGGCTCTCTCCTGCTCGGGAATTCCCAGACGCTCAAAGGTTTCCTTGATGTCGTCAGGCACCTCGTCCCAGCTCCGGGTCGGCTTTGTTCCATCTGAGAGGTAATAACGAATGATATCGAAATCGATATTGTTCAGATCCTCGGTGGCCCAGTGCGTGGGCATCGGCTTTGACTCAAAGGTCTTGAGGGCGCGGTGACGAAGTTCGCGGACCCACTCGGCGTCGTCCTTGACGTCGCAGATGTAGTCAATCGTAGCGGGGCTCAACCCCCGTCCCGCATCGAACTTGTGGGACTCAGGGTATGAGAAATTTCCCTTGCTCTGGTCGACTTCAATCGCCGCCTGAGTTCCTGCATCCAAGACTGATTCGCTCATATCTTTCTCCTGTTTATCAAATGATTTAGCCTGCGACCTCGAGCTCCTCCTTGAGGAAATCGTAGCCTTTGTTCTCCAGCTCTCGCGCCAGCTCCTTGGTCCCACTTCTCACGATCTGTCCGTCCGCCAGAACGTGAACATGATCAGGCTCTATATAATCGAGAAGGCGTTGGTAGTGGGTAATCACCAGAAATCCACGGTCGGGGGAACGCATTGAGTTGACGCCGTCTGCTACGACCTTCAGAGCATCAATATCGAGTCCGGAATCGGTCTCATCCATCAGGCAGTAGCTGGGCTCGAGCATCATCATCTGCAGGACCTCGTTTCGTTTCTTTTCCCCACCTGAAAAACCCTCGTTCACAAAGCGCGAGGTGAACTGCCGGTCGATTCCCAGCTGATCCATCTTCTCATACAGGTTCTTGTAATAGCTCACCGCGTCCAACTCTTCTCCCTCTGGGAGGCGCGCCTGTAAGGCGGCCCGGATAAAGTTGGCCATCGTCACCCCGGGCACCTCTGCGGGATATTGAAAGGCCAGAAAAAGACCTGCCCGACTTCTTTCATCTATTTCCAGCTCGAGGAGGTTCTCTCCGTCCATTGTGACTGAGCCCTCAGTAACTTCATAGTCATCATGACCCGCAACAACCTTGGAAAGAGTAGATTTCCCAGACCCGTTGGGCCCCATGATGGCATGGACTTCTCCGGCAGGAATTTCAAGGCTGAGCCCCTTAAGAATAGGATTTCCGTCAATAGCAGCGTGGAGGTTTTTGATGATCAGGCTCATCTTAAATGGAGGAGGGGTAATTTAAAAAGGTATCGGGTCAGGGGTTGGCGGGAAGGTCCCCGCTTATGGTAAGTTCAAGCTCGCTCACTTCTGCACCATCGGGAAGATCCAGCAGATCCGTGATCTGGCACCCTTCCTTGAAAGCTATGTCATGAATGACTCCTGTTCTCGTATCCCTGAAATGAACGTGAGGCGCAGGGTTCACACAAAACCGCGAGGGCTCCCTGTCAAAATTCACCTGATTGATCAGGCCGTGTTTGGAGAGCGCATCAAGGCAGTTATACACAGTGGCTAGTGAGATCGTAGACATCTCCCTCTGAACTCGGCGGAAGACATCGTTGGCGGTGGGGTGATCACGGTTCTCAAGCAATATGGAATACACCACCCGTCGCTGCTTCGTCATGCGGAGACCTCGCAACACCGAGGGGATGTCAGCCGATCCGGGGGCTTGTTCAGCGATTTTCCTCAACGCAGGGAACCTACGGTAGCAGCCCTCGTTCGCAAGGCCTAATTAGAATAATTCTAAATTGTAATGCCCCGCCCCAGCAGGTGCCATAACGCCTTTGGGATCACTCAGTGCCCTCTCCAGAAAAGAATCGCACAGAGGAGGGTAAGGGCTCCATAGCCCAGACCACTCAACGCGAGGCTCATCCAGCGTTTATGGCTATCAGTTGCCCACTTTGCGAGGTCCCGAAAAGTATACGGCATACCCACCCAGAACAGTCCTGCGGTGAGCAGCGCGTAGGAGAACACAGGAATCAGCAACCGGGTGGCCGGATCCCTGTTGAAGGCGGCCTCAAGAAGGGGGCTACTCGCCATCAGCGCCACTACCCCCAGCGCGCGGACGAAAAGAAACTCCTTTACGCCGATGGCCATTCCCACAAAGGCAACAGGCACTATGATCCGAAGCCAGGGCTTCACCGCATTAAATTCACCAATATCCATCGTCAGGGAGGACAGCACCCCGAGGTTCTCCGGGGCGATCAGGAGCCAGAACCAGAACATTCCGACTGCAAGCGTGTAGATCCCTGCCGCACGATGGCGGGGAAGCCTGTTCAGCCACTCCTTGCAGCGCTCCGCCTTCCAGATCATCAGGCCATGAACAACCAGCAGATATGCGGCAAGTACATAGCCCGCGACGTTGAGTGGAATACTTTCGTAGGGGTGAGGACCCATGGTCTTGTTCGCTAGCTATGCCAGCGGCGAGGTGAGGTAAAGGGCAAAGGGCGTATTTTCACCGAAAGCATCATCCTGCAAAACATTCACGGACAACTTCAGATCCCGGCAGCCACCCGCTGGGTCTTCGGCTGAAGGTTGCCGAAAAGCGTGTAACCGGTGGAGTCCTCGATATCTACCTTGAAGATTTCTCCTGTGAGCTCGTCCGCGTCACCGTCAACGATCACGATCTTATTTTGCGTTGTCCGGCCGCTCAACTTCTCCTTGTTGGTCTTACTCGGACCCGTGCAAAGGATTTCCTGACAGGTGCCAATGAGTTCTGCATTCTTTCGGATCGCGATCTCTCCTTGAATCCGGAGCAACTCCTGATTGCGCTCCTCCTTGACCGTCTCAGGCAGCTGGCCCTCCATCTCAGCAGCTGGCGTATCTTTTCTCTTCGAATACCGAAAAATGAAACTGTTGTCGAACTGCAGTCGCTTCACGCATTCAACGGTCTCCTGAAAATCTGCATCCGTCTCGGTTGGAAATCCCACAATAATGTCGGTGGTAATTGCGAGGTCGGCACGCGCAGCCTTCATTTTCTCACAAATCGCAATGAACTTCTCATTCTTGTAGGGGCGCCGCATCGCCCTGAGAATACGATCACTCCCACTCTGCATGGGAAAATGAATATGCGAACACAGTTTGGGGAGGTAGGTGAAGGCCTCTACCAGATCATCGCGGTAACCAATCGGGTGGGGCGAAGTGAATCTGATTCGTTCGATTCCTTCCACCTCGTGAACCGCTTCCAGCAGCTGCACGAACGGTGACTTTCCATCAACACGCCCGAACTCAGTGCGCCCGTAAAGATTGACAATCTGACCAAGCAGAGTGACTTCCTTGGTTCCCTGAAAGGCCAGGCGCTCCACCTCCTTGACGATATCGGAAATCGGCCGGCTTCGTTCTCCACCCCTCGTATCCGGGACGATACAGAAACTGCACCTCATGTTACAGCCCTGCATGATTGAGACAAAAGCCGATGGCCGCTTCGTCGCCGCCACATGATCTCGAATCGTATTCTGACTTCCCTCTTCCACCCCGGTATCCACCACCTTTCCCTCAGGAGCGGGAGCATGAACTCCCTCTTCCTCAACCGCATTACCCTCCAGGGACATGGAGGGTTCATCCATGCGACCCTCCATCCGCTTGCGCAGAATGTCATCCACGTAGCTGAAGACCCGATGGTATTTCTGGGTTCCAACGACGACATCAAGATGCGGGATACGATCGAAAAGCTCTTCCCCGCGGCTCTGGGCCATGCATCCCATGAAACCATAAACGACATGACTACGCCTTTCGCGGTGCTTCCCCATCATCCCCATCTTACCCAGCGCTTTCTGCTCGGCCTGATCTCTCACTGAACAGGTGTTGACCAGAATCGCGTCGGCTTCCTGCTCTTCACGGGTTAGGGTGTAACCTCCCTCAACGAACATCCGGGCAACCTGCTCGGAATCACGTTCGTTCATCTGACATCCATATGTCTTTATGAATACTCTGGGCATTACGCTTCCCTCCCTTCCGGAGGATGAGGCGGGATCCTTAGCGCCCTCGGCCCGGAAAATCAACCTCGAGAAACAAAACCCTGCTCCCCAACCTGAACTTTTCAGGCCCTCTAACCCCGCTTTCTGTTACACTTCTGCCAGTGGCACCTCAAATCGATAGCTTTATTCTATTTCTCGCCACGGAGCGCGGACTTTCTTCTGCCTACCAGCTCTCGGTCAGACGCAGCTTGGAAACCCTTGCCAACTGGGCAGCAGATGAGGGCGCCACGACCTGGCAAGCTATCGACACCAGATGCCTGCAGGAGTTTCTCTCCAGACAAAAGCAACGAGGACTGGAGGCCTCATCCCTTCGCATTGCGATCGTTCATATCAGAATCTTCTTCCGCTTCCTCGTCCATCGAGACTTCTTGTCGGAAGACCCTTCCGAACCCCTTCTTTCCCCGAAAACGGGAAGCCCACTGCCTGAAACCTTGCAGGTCTCTCAAGTGGTCCAGATTCTGGACTCCATTGATACATCGAAGCCACTGGGCCGCAGGGACCTTGCTATCCTTGAGCTTTTTTATTCATCCGGCCTTCGCCTCGCCGAGGTCTGCTCCATCCGACTGGAAACCCTGGACCTTGATGACGGCTTTCTCAGGGTTACCGGAAAAGGCAACAAAACCCGTATTGTTCCCGTCGGCGGCCGGGCGAGCAAGGCACTTGAGGACTATCTCCAAAACGAACGCTCCAACCTCATCAAATCCCGAAGTTCCTCCGAGATTTTTCTCTCGGTCCGCGGTGGCCCCCTGAGCCCCGACCGGGTCAGGCAGATCGTCAAACAAAGGGCAGCTCAGGCAGGCCTCTCCCGGAAAATCTACCCACACCTCCTGCGCCACTCCTTCGCAACCCACCTTCTGCAGAACGGAGCTGACCTGCGGGTCATTCAGGAGCTTCTGGGGCATGCCGACATCTCGACAACCCAGATTTACACCCATGTTGATGAGCACCGCCTCCGAAAAGTCCATCGTGCCTACCACCCCCGAGCCTAACGTTCATTTGCGCGCTTCCACCCAGCCCTTAAGGCCCTGAATAAGCCAAAATGGGTATAAAGGCCCTTATTTCTCCCGCGAGGCTTCTTGCAGGATGCCTGTGAAAAGATAAAGTGCACCCAATCTTTTCCGGTTGAAACGTCTCAGCCCATGACCATCCCTCCTCTTATGCCGCTTAATCTCATGTCAGCGGTGGCTTGCTATCGTCATGGCCTGCTCACAGGACTCCTCGTCTCCCTCTTCTGCCTCCCCGCCGCTGGACAAATCAGAATCAATGAGATCGTTGCCAGCAACAGAGACACCCTCAATGACTCTGACGGGGACTCTTCCGACTGGATCGAAATCTTCAATGCCGGATCCCAGGTTAATCTCGGAGGCTACAGCCTGACAGACGATCCTGAAAATCCGGGGAAATGGGTGTTTCCCAACGGTAAGTTCATCGGCTCGAACAGATTTCTCGTTGTTTTCGCTTCCGGAAAGGACCGCGCAGCGCTCCGCGGGCAGCTTCACACCAATTTCTCTTTGGATTCCGCAGGCGACTACCTCGCTCTCCATGATCCCAGTGGAGCCCTTGTAGACGAATTCGCTCCATCTTTCCCCCCACAAAAACGCGACATTGGGTATGGCATAGGTAGTGACGGATCGCTGGGATACCTCTCTCCATCAACCCCAGGCAGCATCAATGGAGCAACCCTGGAGGGTTTCGTGGCAGATACCACCTTCTCTCATCAGCGAGGGTTCTACACGAGACCGATTGAGGTCACGATAAGCTCTGAAACTCCGGATGCGGCAATTCGCTACACCACTGATGGGCGGGAGCCAACCCCCCAATTCGGCCAGATCTATACCGGACCCATCAGGATCAGCTCAACGACTGTTCTACGTGCGATCGCCTACAAAAGCGGCATGATTCAAACCAATGTGGACGCCAAGAGCTACCTCTACGCCGGTGATATCATCCAGCAGCGCGAAATGGACAGCTCGATAGTGGGGTCTCCGATTTACAGCCGCGAAATCCGTCCCGCCCTGACTCGACTCCCGGTGGTCTCTCTCTCGTTTAACCCAACCGATGTTTTTGGAGGTTCGGGCATTCACAGTAACCCCTCATTGAGCGGAACCAGTAGCGAGCGAGAGGCTCATTTCGAGTTCTTTGATCCTTCGGATCCTGAGGATTCCACCCATGAACCTGCTGGAATACGAATCCACGGCGGTAACGCCCGACAGCACCCGAAAAAGAACTTCCGGCTCTACTTCCGATCCGATTACGGAAAAACCCGACTGACCCACCCCCTCTTTCCGGGGTCCCCAGTCGAGACCTTCAAAAGCATCCTGCTCCGCGGCGGAGGACACGATGCCTGGACTTTCCGGGACGACTGGGACAACGCCAGCTTTATCCGCAATGAGTTCCTGCATCGGGTTCAGAAAGACATGGGGCAACCCTCTCCCTGCGGCCGAATGGTCAACCTCTTCATGAACGGCGATTACTGGGGTCTGTATGATCTACAGGAATTCCCCCACGAACACTTCAACGCAGATCACCACGGCGGAGATCCGGACGACTGGGACATCGTCAAGCACGGTGCAGAAGTCGAATCCGGCAATGCCGTTGCATGGAATGAAATGATCAACCTGGCAGAGAATGGGATCGAGTCGGAATCTGAGTATGCCGCCATCCAGAGATTTGTGGATATCGACAACTTTGCTGACGCCATGATACATCGGATATGGTCCAGTGATGAGGACTGGCTGGCACCAGCGACTCGCAACGGCCAATCGATATCGACCTTCTTTGACGACAAGAACTGGTATGTTGCCCGGAAAAGCCGCAACGGAGAAGCTCCTTTCATCTTCTATTCCTGGGACGCAGAAATGTCGATGGGAATACCTTTCTCAAGCAATGAATCTACCGGCCAGGAAAACCCCCGGAGTTGGCGCAATAATTTCACCAGGGTCGACAACCCTAATTCTCCCGGAATCGTCTATGACGCCCTGCGACAAAATCAGGAATTTCGGCTGCATTTTGCCGACCGGTTACACAAGCACATCTACAACCGGGGAGCACTCTCCGTGGAGAGTCTTCAGACCAGATGGGACCAACTTGTCACAAAGGTGCGCACACCCGTCGTTGCTGAATCTGCCAGGTGGGGGCGGGACAGCTGGGGTGGGAACCGGGGAACCCCTTACACGCGAAATACTCAATGGATTCCGGCGGTGGACTGGGTGCGCTCTCAATTCCTCGTGAATCGGAGCAATGAAATCCTGCGGCAGTTCCGCGAAATTGGGTTATATCCCAACGTCGCCGCACCTTTTCCATCCCTCACCGAGACCCAGCTTTCGAGCCCGACTGATCTCGCCCTCAGCACGACCACCCGGGGAGCCAGAATCTACTTCACGACTGACGGAGCCGACCCCCGCAGCCCAAGTGCCGGGGGAATCGTTCCTTTCATTACGAGTGATCATCCCGTGCAGGCATTTGTTCCCTCGCTTGAGAGTGATGCCGAAATAGGCACCACATGGCATCAGCTGGCGGACCCATCCAATATCGACCAGTGGGCCACAGGCCCCAATGGAGTCGGATTCGAACGTTTCCCCGCCAGCGATCCTAATTTTACAGATCTTATCCGGACCGAACTTCCGGAGATGTATAACAACAATGCCTCCGCCTATATCCGCTATAAGTTCGACATTGCCGACCAGGCTACCATTGACTCCCTGGGTTCCGTAGCGCTCAGAATGCGCTATGATGACGGCTTCGTCGCCTACCTTAATGGGGTGGAAATCGAATCTCGGAACGCAGGGGCTACTCAGTGGAATTCCGCCGCCACCGCCACTCACAGTGATGCGCTTGCTGCGACGTTCGTCACCTTCGACCAGACTGAGGCACTCAACCTCCTGCGTCCCGGTGAAAACATCCTCGCCATCCATGGCCTCAACCGCACAACCAGGAGCAGCGACTTTCTCATTCAGGCCGTTCTGGAAGGCGACACCAGTTCTGCCGGAGGATCACTCGCGCCCTCGGCTCAAATCTACAACGAGCGAATCGCTTTGAACCAGACCACCTGGCTGAAAGCGCGCTCCCGAGGTAATGACGGCACCTGGTCAGCCCTCCTGGACATACTCTATCGGATCGGGTCCCCCGCCACTTTCGAGAATCTGAAGGTGACCGAGATTCACTACCACCCTACCGATCCAGAGACCGAGGCCGAGCTGGAGATCTCTGAGTCCGACAACGACTTTGAGTTTATTGAACTACAAAATATAGCGGACGAGAGAATTGACCTGAGCCTTCTCAGCTTCAGGGAAGGCATCAATTTTCAGTTCCCCGTTGGTAGCTTCCTCGATGCCGGCGAAAGGGGCCTTTTGGTAAGTAACACCGCCGCCTTTCTTGCCCGCTATGGCCCATCGACCGCATCCTCTATCATCGGCGAATTCGCTGATGAAACGAATCTCTCCAACAAGGGAGAAAGGTTGGCATTGGACGATTCTGCAGGAGCAAAGATTTTCAGTTTTCCGTATGACGACAGCCCTCCCTGGCCAACCCTTCCGGACGGCGATGGACCAAGTCTTGTATTGATCGATCCCATCAACACCCCGGAGGAAGATCTCGATGAGGGTTCCCGCTGGCGTGCGGCCCATATTGACTTTGGTGCACCAAATGCCTCGGACGACTGGTCTTATGACATTTGGGCTCGCCAGTTTCTGGGACCTCTGGATGGGGCAGATCCTCTTATTTCTGGTCCGGACCTGATCGCCGGACCCGGCGGGCTCAGCAACTTCATGCTCTACGCGCAGGGCTTCGATCTGGGGGCTACTCCGGCGGATCAACTCAACATCGTAGAGATCCAAAATCTCGATAACTCCAGCTACCTGACCCTCACCTACCAATTACGGTCTCAGCTTCCGCTCGCCACGATCACTGCAGAGGTCAGTGACGACCTTCAAAGCTGGAGCCCGAACGTAGTGGTCCTCTCCCAGCAGGATAACAATGATGGAACCGCAACCATCACAGTGAGAGATACGCAGCCGACCCTGAGCGGCCAGCAACGCTACATCCGTGTGAGAATTGAGGAGTAGAAAGAACCTTCCGCCCGCCCACTACTTTGGAGGCCTGGCTTGAACGTCCGGGCAAATTACTACCTCAATTTGACCCGGACCTTTTTCTTGGTCTCAAAAGCTACGCCTTTTACTCCCTTCAGGGACTCCGCAATCTCGTCCCGCTTGGCCCCTTCAAGTTTCTGTATTGCCTGCAAGCCCTTCGGGTTTTTCATGATCTCGTCAAAGTCCATGCGCAAAAGCGTGATCGTATCATCCTTCAGATAGGTCGCATCAGATTTCTGAATGCCCGTTGAGGTGACCAGCTTCGTGCTGATTTTCATCCCCTTGAACATTTCTACCATCATCGCCTCCATGGCCTCATT
>MDTA01053872.1_pt1 | contig 10335 bp, 7 predicted proteins | sample 811151 | NCBI WGS metagenome assembly MDTA01 (sample SAMN05326648, study PRJNA326480) | marine metagenome | isolation source: seawater | place: Indian Ocean: South | collected 2010 | reverse complement strand
AATTGATTGAGATCGAATGAAAGTGTGTAGCTCAGTACTTCAATTTGGCGGTGGACGATTTCTTCGTGCCTTCGTGGACTTGTTCATTGAACAGAGTCTTGGAGCTGGTGAGGATGTTGGAGGGGTTGTAGTTGTTCAGTCTACAGATAGTCCTCGTGCCCGATATTTTAACAGCCAAGCTGATGGATACCATATTTTAATACGAGGCATCGTTGATGGAAATCACATGGACTGTATAGAGCCTGTGCGAGTTGTTCGTAGAGCAATTATAGCTGAGGAAGGTTGGAAAGAAATCCAGTCTATAGTGCTCCAGGAAGATCTTAAGTGGATCGTATCTAATGTGACTGAAGCAGGTTATAAACTCGAGTCAAATGATTCAATCGGGAGACCTCGTTCGTTCCCTGCAAAAATCGCTTCTGTATTGTTGTCTCGCTACTCTGCTGGCTTGTCTGGGTTGAATATATTACCATGTGAATTGCTTCCTGAAAACGGTAAGCGGCTATATGAATTGGTCCGCAAACAGTCTGAGATTTGGAAATTACCAGATGATTTTTTCTCTTGGTTGGCTTTTGATTGTATTTGGGCAGATACTTTGGTTGATCGAATAGTTAGTCGGCCTCCTCCTGACCATCCGTTACTTAAACAAGACCGCTTGTTGGCTGTTGCGGAGCCGTTTGCTTTTTGGGGTATTCAGGCAAGAAAAGAGATGCCGCTTTTTCTACACTCTTCAATATTTCGAGTAGACGATCTAACTCCTTATACTACTCGAAAATTAAGAATTTTAAATGGAGCCCATAGTGCCCTCGTTTGTCGAGCGATGCCTCAGGGGTTTGTTACGGTGCGCGAAGCTATGGAGAATGGAGCTATCAGATCATGGTTAGAGCGACTACTTTTCGAAGAGATTGTTCCAGTTGTCGAAAAAACTGCAATCGATACCAAGGACTTTGCTCTTTCAGTGTTAGAGCGGCTATCGAATCCTTATTTAGATCATAAATTTTCTGATATATTCTTATGCCATGAGGTGAAGATGAATACGCGTCTTAGGCCAACCTATGACGAGTTTATAAAATTGAGGGGATACGCTCCTGCGTTACTGGAGGACATCCTGTTTAATTAGTCTTATTTCCTTTTTTTGTTAAAATGGAGGTATTACAACATGATTCGCTTTTTCAAGAGTAATTTGGATAAGTGTCCGAAAGGAAACTTGAAATGATTTCTGTAGATAGTGAAGCGATTGATGTACCCAAGCACTTAAACCCTGATCAAGTTGATTTCTTTGTAAACCAGGGTTATTTGGTTGTACCTGATATGATTGATGTAAACGAATTGGATGAGTTGAAGCGAGATGTCATTGATGTTGCTCGAGGCCGTTATCCCTGTGAAAATATTGAGCCGTTGGCCGAGGACATTACCGATCAGTAAGTCATAGAAAAAATTCTTTGCATTCATATGCCTCATTACATAAGTCCCGTGATTGAAAAATATGTGAAGCATCCAAAAATTTGTGGAGCACTGAGTCAATTAACGGGTGCACATATTCCATTTTGGGATGGAAGTGTAAAGTGTATGCAGTCGATGTATTTTGTTAAGCCGCCTCAATTTCAAGGTCAAGCATGGCATCAGGACGAGATATATATACCAACGCGTGACCGATCTCTAATAGGTGCATGGATTGCTATTGATGATGCCGATAAAAAAAATGGATGTCTTTACGTGATTCCGGGATCACATAAAATGGGTTATTTGTACCCGCAGAGAGATCACTGTAAACCGGAAGAATTTGATTTCGCTCCGGAGAGTTATGGTTTTGATGAGACCGTCGAAATTCCGGTTGAAGTAGAGGCAGGATCGTTGGTTTTTTTTAATGGATATCTATTGCATAGATCCAGGAAAAATTTGAGCGATGTCTATCGTAGAGTTTTAGTCAATCATTATTGTAATGCGTGGAGTTTATTGCCGTGGGCTGTTGAAGTAGATGGATCTATCGCAAAAACCGACAATCGGAGAATCATTCCTGTGGCAGGCACAGATCCATATGCTTGGAAAGGCTACGAGCATGTTCCAAAAAACGTGACCATGCGAGATTGTAAAGCTCGTCAGGATAGTTTGAAATAAGAGTTTGAAAAAATAGAAACCGCCGTTGTCTTAAGTAACGGCGGTTTCTATATGGTGGGCCCAGTAGGACTTGAACCTACGACCTGCCGATTATGAGTCGGATGCTCTAACCAACTGAGCTATAGGCCCTGAAGTATTCTTAATCTGAAGTCGAAAATGTAGCCGTTTTCTTTTTCTGGTCAAGTAATTAATTGTTCTTAATTAGCCAAGTGCTTTTCTGTGTTTAGTTTATTAATCTCTTCGCTAAGATTCTTGGCTTTTAAATTATTTCCATCTATTTGTGCCTCGGTGAGTTCCTGTCTCTTCTCTGTGATTATTTTTTCAATATAACGGCGATGAAAAGAAGATATTGATTCTTCCCAGTAGTTGGTTAGAGTATCTTCGGAGAACCCAAAAGTCACACATTCTGAAACGAGAGGTGCGAGATCGGATAGTTCAGGTTGGTCGGTAAGTCGAGCCGAATCGATCGGTGAATTTTGATCAATCAGTTCAAAAAGTTTTTGAAGAATTCGTTGGCACGCTTTTGATTCCAAGTATTCAGGCTTTAGGGATGAAACAGTCTTTAACAGAAATTTTTGGTTTTTTAATAGGAAGCCAATGAATTCTTTTTCTCTTCTTGGTATGTCTGAAGTTACAGATTTATGTGAAATTTGAGTGTCAATATGTGTTCTCTTGGAAGAATCATGACGAAGCATATTTTTTGAAATTTCGTTTCTAAGTATGTTTTCATCTACGGCTAAGCGTTGAGAAATTTCTGTTAACATGAGATCTCTATGTAATGCATTTCTTGTTTTCGCTAGTAATGGTACTAAGTCGCCAAGAGCCTTTGTTTTACCAGAATTCGTTTTTAAATCGTATTTTTTTGCAAGGTTCTGCATGTAAAACTTTAACAGAGGTGATCCTTCAACTAGCAAGTTCTGCAGAGCATTGACTCCTTGTGACTGGACAAAGGTATCTGGATCATGTTCGTCGGGTAGGGATACTATACGAGTCTCGATTCCAGTGCTTAGCAGAACTTCGACACCGCGCAAAGCGGCGTTGGACCCCGCACTGTCACCATCAAAAAGTAGTGCTATCCGATCTGCAAATCGGTCAATAGCCATACATTGATGTTCTGTAAGTGCCGTGCCTGATGTGGCTACGACATTTTGCACGCCTGCTTGGGCTAAACTGATTACGTCCATGTAGCCTTCTACAACAATTGCCGATTTGGAGTGGCGAATTGCTTCTTTTGCAGTATCCAAGCCGTAAACAACGCGACTTTTTTGGTAGATGGGTGTTTCTGGTGAATTGAGATACTTCGGTTCTTGACCAGCTTCTATGACTCTGCCACCGAATCCTATAGTTTTGTTTGAATTATTTCGTATCGGAAATACTAATCGGCCTCGAAAACGATCGATTTTATTGCCTTTTTTTGTCTTCAAGGCTAATCCTGAGCGGGCGAGTGTTTCAAAATTAATTTGCTTTTTTTGAGCAACTCTTATGAGTTCATCCCATTTTTCGTTTTTATTCCCTGGAGCATACCCAATACCAAATTGTTGTATGATGTCGTTGCTTACGTTGCGCGATTTCAAATAAGCTAATGCTTGTTTTCCTTTAACATCATTTAGTAGAACGTAATGATAGAATCTTTGCGCTAGTTCATTGGCTTGGAATATTGCATCAGTGAAATGTGGGTCTGTTTTACCAGAATGATCGGATGATTTTGGTAAGGGGATACTTGTCCGATCTGATAACCTCTTTACTGCTTCGTAGAAGCTTATGTTATCTATTTTTTGAAGAAATTTGAATACACTCCCTCCCTCTCCGCATCCGAAACACTTAAACATTTGGAGTCCAGGATTTACAGTAAATGACGGGGTCTTTTCTTCATGGAAAGGACACAAGCCAACCATACTGTTACCGTTTTGTCTGAGCTGAACGTGTTCACCAATGACTTCTGTGATATCACTCGCTTCCCGAATGTTGTCAATTATATCGTCTGGTATTCGTGGCATATTGACCAATTTGACAGGTTTTTCTCTATTTCAGTGAAGATATTTTTCCTTGGGGCACTGGTCAACCTCTTGCCAATGATCGATCTAGGTTGCATCTATGTGTCTAATTATGTTATAATTGGTTGGTGAGGATAGAAAGGACTTTTCGTTGCTCTTACCTCGTTCGCCATAAAACTGCTTGACTCGGTCTGGTTATATCATAGATTATCGGCAGATAGTTTTGTTTGTTTTTACTGAATTGACCTTGTAACACATTATAAATTGCCCGCAATTGGGGTCGGACCAACGAGCTATGACGTCTCCCAAGGTGAGACGACTTAGTATCGACTTAGGAGGATATCAAATATGTCGAGAGGCAAAAAAGTGGTTTTTTCGGGTATAGCTCTGTTTTGGGTTTGCTCGATCTTTGCGTATACCAATCCGGTGAGCGCACAAACCGTGAGTTCGACGGCCGTCGCTGGCGTCGATAATATTGCTCCGGATGCGGTTGGTTCCGTGAGCGTCGAAGTTGATTTGGGAGTACCCAACGTAAAGATTTCGTGGACTCTTCCAGCTGATGATTTCGCTCGTCAGGTGCCATCTGGAAGTGATCTGAGTTCTGGGGGGGCTTTCGTCAACGCTAATGATGTAGCGTCGTACAATATCTACCGAATGGCTGCGGGTGGTGATAGCGAAGTGGTAGCGGAGCTTTCTTCTGGTGAAACCTCATTCGTCGATGATACGGTTGAAGCAGGAATGTCTTATACTTATTCGGTTGCTGCCGAAGATGTAAGCGGAAATGAGAGTGAGAAAGTAGAAACGGATCTAGTCAGTTTAGGGCCTCCGCCTGCAGGTGGTAAACCGGAAGTACCGGAAGGTTCGGAAGTCACTAAGGTTGCTACGGTTCAACTGGGTGGTGAATTGCCCCCAGAAGAAGATCAAGCAGAATTTATAGCTGATGTTCGTCAGGTCTTGGCAGATCTGCTAAATATCGATATTTCTCGCGTTATTGTTAAGGATCTTAGAGCTGGTAGTATCATTATCGACTTTGAGATTGTGGAAGACGAGGATGACGAAGCTGGATCAGCTGAAGATCTTGTGGCAGACTTGACGCAAGCTCTTGATGACAATCCAGATGCCTTCAGCGAAGTTGAGGGAGCTGGAGCAGTTGAATCTGTTGTCGTAAAGAATGCAGTCTCAGTTGATTTTGGCGCTGTAGCAATGGATGATGATGAGTCTGAGGAATTCCGTTTTGTGAACAGTGCAGATGACGCTGATGCTATTCTCTCCGTCTATGCAGAGGTTTCGGGAGAGGGCTACTCCGTATCGTCAGCTAATTTAACCTTAGCTGTTGGTGAGGAAGGGTCATTTGATGTTTCCTTTGATGCTTCTGATGTATCCAACATAAATGGTGACTATTCAGGTGTTTTGCAGATACGGACCAATGATCCGTCGCAGCGACTAACTACAGTTGCCTTAGCCGCCGAAATAACGGATGGATATGATTTGGCTGAGGTTGCAGTGAGTGGGGCCGTACCAGCGAATTTTGGAGCCGTATACGTGGGGTTAACAAAGACTCTCGCAGTTAGCATCGCTAATAAGGGCGATCTAAGTTTGACGGGAACTATCGATGTTGAAGGCGATGCTTTCACTGCTGATATAACAGAGTTTTCTTTGGAGGGTGGTGAGGATGTTGACGTCAGCGTAGTCTTTGAACCAATAGCTTTTGAATCGTATGAAGGCTCTTTAACCATTGATAGTGACGGCGTAAACCCGGAAGTTGTTGTTGTTTTATCTGGGACAGGAAGAGATCCTGAAGATGTCCAAATCTTACAGGATGATGAAGGAAATGAAATTTTAGGTGATATTGATGGTAGTGCAGTTGTAGACTACGATGACTTCTTTATCTTTGCGGACAACTTTGGATCGGAATCGCCTGATGCAGCCGCTGACTTAGATCAAGATGCTGATGTAGACTATGATGACTTCTTTATTTTCGCTGATAACTTCGGCCGTGAAGGAACATATGTGAGCTTATAAAGCTAAAGGTCGACGTTGTACTTGTTTAACGGCGTGCCACAATTATGTGGCACGCCGTTATTCGTTTCACACATTAGAAAATGTTGTTGTGTAGAACTAACTGAAGTTATTGTATTATTTGCCCGTCTATTTCCATGTTAACATAAGATACTTGACAATTTAAATTTTTCACTATAACTTGTGTGATGTATTAGCTGCAGCTTAGTCTATATCACATCCCGAAAACATAACCTATTGACACTGCGGTCCTCTGCTTTTGTTGGTTGAGATGAATTTTTGCGAGTGCCGGCTGAAAAAATCCTTGGTGTGTGAATCATAGCTGTTAGTTAATAGCATTTTCCGCGATAACTCTACAGAAATATGCGGTAGTTTTTGAGTTGCTTCTAACACATTTTGGCGGTTTCTTCTGGTTTCATTGTGTTTGATTGAAATCTGGTGAAGACCGTTTCATTAAATTTTTCGCGATGTTTAAAGGAAATCGTTTTCAAGGAGACGTGATGCCCACTGGCAAGAAGAACGGAGACGTGACACCCACTGGCAAGAATGAAGGAGAGATAACTCCGGCTGGCAAGAAAAACGGAGAGGCAACTCCGGCTGGCAAGAAAAACGGAGAGGCAACTCCGGCTGGCAAGAAAAACGGAGAGGTAACTCCGGCTGGCAAAAAAAGAGGGGACATGAATCCGGCTGGCAAGAAAAGAGGGGACATGAATCCGGCTGGCAAGAAAAGAGGGGACATGACTCCTCCGGTTGCTAAGAAAAATCAAAAGATGAATATCGTAGAGTTACAGCGGATGAATATCGGTGACCTGCAGCAGTTAGCACGTAATTTAGAAGTTGCCGATTTTACTGCACTGCGCAAGCAGGAATTGATATTTGCTATCTTGAAGCATCAAACTGAGAGAAGTGGGCTCATTTTTGCCCAAGGAGTTTTAGAAGTACTGGATGAAGGTTTTGGCTTTTTACGGTCTCCCAGTTATAACTATTTACCTGGACCAGATGACATCTATGTATCTCATTCTCAGATTAAGCGTTTTAGTCTCCGTACAGGTGATACAATCTCTGGTCAGATTCGGCCTCCAAAGAATGATGAAAAATATTTTGCTTTATTGCGAGTAGAGGCAATAAATTTTGAGGATCCTGAAGTATCTAAGAATAAAACCATTTTTGAAAACTTGACTGCTTTACATCCAGATGAACGTTTTACTCTTGAACATAATCCCAAAGATATGACGACGCGGATGCTTGATCTATTATCGCCAGTGGGAAAAGGCCAGCGGGGGTTAATTGTTGCTCCGCCGTTTACGGGGAAAACAATGTTTTTACAGAAACTTGCAAATGCTATTACTACGAACAACCCTGAGGTCGTATTGATTGTGCTGCTTATTGACGAGAGGCCTGAAGAAGTAACGGATATGTTGCGGTCTGTAAAAGGAGAAGTCGTTAGTTCGACTTTTGATGAACCGGCTACCAGGCATGTTCAAGTTGCTGAAATGGTAATTGAAAAAGCTAGAAGATTAATTGAGCATAAACGAGATGTGGTTATTTTGCTTGATAGTATGACTCGCTTAGCACGTGCATATAACACTGTAACCCCACACTCTGGGCGTATTTTAACAGGGGGGGTAGATTCAACGGCTCTTCAATTTCCTCGTCGGTTTTTTGCTGCTGCGCGTAATGTGGAAGAGGGAGGTAGTTTAAGCATTATTGCTACCGCCTTGGTTGAAACTGGTAGTAAAATGGATGAAGTGATTTTTGAGGAATTTAAAGGCACTGGAAATATGCAAGTGCAGTTGGACAGGCGACTGAGCGGAAGACGGCTTTATCCTGCAATAGATGTAACTCAGACTAGTACTAGAAAAGAAGAGCTATTGCTATCTGAATTTGAATTGAGTCGTTCGTGGATCTTGCGGCGTATTCTTAATCAGATGGGGGTTGTTGAAGGAATGGAATTTTTGCGAGAGCGGATGGACGGCACAGCCTCTAATGAAGAGTTTTTGAAGGCGATGAACGACTAAGTTAGTTGAAAACTCTACTTGCTTTTTTTGGTCTTTCCGGTAAATTAATAAGTTCACTTGGCGTATTTCGTGGAGAAAAGACGTTGAAAACAGATATTCATCCTGATTATCATTCTGTAATTTTTCTTGATTCGAGTTGTGACTATAAAATACTATCTCGTTCTACACTTACCTCCGAAGAAACGATGGAATGGGAAGATGGGAATAGTTATCCGGTTATTAGGGTTGAGGTGAGTGCTGCATCGCATCCCTTTTATACAGGGAAAAAACAACAAGTGCTCGATCGCGGAGGGCGAATCGAACAATTCCAGAGAAGATATGGGAAAAAAGTAGAAGCTGCTGAAAAAGAAGTAGAGGATACACCACAGTCTTAGCTTTTTAACCAAAATAGTATAGGCGACGATACACGCTCTTTTTAGGGGTGGTATCGTCGCCTTTTTCGTATGCGATAAAAAATTAAAGCATTTTTCCTTTATATTTATGCAGAGGTATTTATGGATATACTTGAAAAATTATGTGAACTCGAACGACATTACGACGATTTAAATGCGAAATTGGCCCTACCTGATACCGCAGCTGATCCAGCACTTTTTCAAAAACTTGCTCGAGAGGTAGGTGATTTACGGGATACTATTGAATTAGCTCAACGTTACAGGAATATTAGGAAAAGTATTGAAGAAACTCAGGAATTAATTGACACAGATGAAGATGCTGAGATAATCGAACTAGCTGTTTCGGAAAAAGAAGCGTTGGATAACGAGTTAGATATCTTAGAGGCCGAGCTGAAGTTGTTGCTGATACCTAAAGATCCTGATGATGTTCGGAACGCAATTGTCGAAATACGTGCTGGTACAGGTGGTGATGAAGCGGGTCTTTTTGCGAGCGATATTTATAGAATGTATCAACGATTCGCCGAAAGAAATAAATTAAATATCGAGTTATTGTCTTCGAGCTTTAACCCTTCGGGAGGTTTTAAGGAGGTTGTTGTTTCTGTCTCCGGTAAAGATGCATATGGAAAATTAAAATTTGAGAGTGGTGTTCATAGAGTTCAACGAGTACCCAAAACGGAGACGGCTGGACGTATCCATACTTCCGCTGCATCGGTGGCGGTTTTGCCAGAAGCCGAGGACGTCGAGGTAGATCTAGATCCGGATGAAATACGTGTTGAAGTCTACCGTTCAAGTGGTCCAGGAGGGCAAAGTGTGAATACGACTGATTCTGCGGTAAAGATTACACATGTTCCAACGGGTATTATTGTATCTTGTCAGGATGAGAAATCTCAACTAAAAAATAAAAATAAGGCAATGAAAATTCTAAGAGCTAGAATTTATGATAAGATTCAGGCCGAACAAAAGGCTGAGCGTGATGCTGCACGTGCAGGCCAAATTGGATCGGGTGATCGTAGTGCGAAAATTCGTACTTATAATTTCCCGCAAGGTCGTGTAACGGATCATCGAATCACGTTAAGTCTCTATCGACTTGAAGAAATACTTGACGGAGATTTATTCGAATTTGTTCAGCAACTAGCTCTGGCGGCTCAAGAGGAAAGATTACGTTTAACGGCGGCTAATTGAAATGCCCAATAGTCGCGAGTGGTCATTGTTGGAAATTTTGAATGAGACGACAGATTTTTTTTTAAAAAGTGGTATTGAAGAATATAGACTACATGCAGAGTTGCTATTAGCTGATGTCTTAGGGTTAAATCGCTTAGATTTGTATCTTCAATTTGATAGACTAATAACCAAAAGTGAGGTCGATTTATACCGAGAGTATGTTCGTAAACGTGTTGGCGGAATGCCTGTTCAATACGTGCTCGGAAAAACGTCGTTTAGATATTTAGACCTCGTGGTTACACCAGATGTTCTTATTCCAAGACATGATACAGAAATTCTCGTTGACGTAGCTCTTGATTACGTAGGTAAATTAGGTGTGCCTAAATGTTTGGATCTGTGCTGTGGCTCAGGAGCCATTGCATTATCTATAGCTTATGAATGTAAACAGGCTTTTATTGTGGGTTCCGATGTATCTGATAGTGCATTAAAGATCGCTGTCAGAAACTCGTTCCTAAATCAACTTAATAAACGAGTATATTGGGTCTGTAGCGATCTATACGACGGCTTGAATTTTTATGATTTTGATATAATTACATGCAATCCTCCATATATTCCTAGTAAAGAAATACAAAGTTT
>MDTA01079217.1_pt1 | contig 10336 bp, 9 predicted proteins | sample 811151 | NCBI WGS metagenome assembly MDTA01 (sample SAMN05326648, study PRJNA326480) | marine metagenome | isolation source: seawater | place: Indian Ocean: South | collected 2010 | reverse complement strand
TCAACTTTCATATAAAGGAATGTGATCGTTAATGCCTGCCTATACCAATAAAACAAAAGAAGGAAGGTCTGCCAATAGACGAATTGAAATTAAAATTCTAAAAAACCAAAAAGAAGATTATTCTACACTAGTAAAAGAAACTGAATTAGGTTTTATTTCTAAGCTAACTAATTTAAAACCCAATAATGCTATTGTGTTAAACGAAATTCGATTCAATCCAAGTGAGCATCTTCTTTCAGCTAATCAAATCGATCAATTGGATAGTCTTGCTGCTTATTTGCGTTTAAATAATGCTTCAGTAGAAATTATTGGTTATACAGATGCCTCAGGAGTTGAAGAAAAAAATATTGTGCTTTCTGGGTTAAGAGCCCAATCGGCATATAGCTATCTTATCGATAAAGGCGTTGAGGCAAAAAGGCTATTTTTTAGTGGCTGCGGTTCTGCAAACCCAATTGCACCTAATAAATATGAGTGGGGAAGAGAAAAAAACAGACGTTTAGAAGTGGTTCTGTTAAAGAAATAATCGAATGATTCTGTTTTTATAATTAGACTATTATCTTTGAGAAAAAAAAGGATGTCTTCAACTAAATTCAGCTCAGAAAATGCCCCTAAACCTGTAGGGTTGTATCCACACTCAAGGAAAGTAGGCAATTTACTTTTTCTTTCAGGTGTTGGTCCTAGAATTGCCAAATCAGATTCTAACGACTCCTCAGTACCCGGTTTAACACTAGATCATAATGGAAATTTTACAGCCTTTGATTTTGAAGCTCAATGCCACAGTGTATTTCAAAACATTAAAGCCATTTTAGAAGATAGTGGCTCTAGCTGGGAAAATCTTATTGATGTAACGGTGTTTTTAGTAAATATGAAGCGTGACTTTGCAACTTATAATAAAGTATATGCCCAATACTTCAAAGACAACCAACCCTGTAGAACAACCGTAGAAATCAATGCCCTTCCAACACCAATTGCAATTGAACTCAAATGCATTGCAACCATTTAATTTCAAATTATTATGAAAAGTTTAGTAGAAAAGTTTACTACCCAGCTAAAAGATGCTATTGATGTTGGAGAAAAGTCAAGTTTTTCAGCTGTAAACAAATCGTTTTCCAATGTCGTAATCGCTGGGCTTGGTGGGTCTGGTATTGGTGGTAAGATTGTTGCCCAACTTACAAGTAAGCAACTAAAAATTCCAGTAACTCTTTGCAGCGACTATACACTGCCTGAATTTGTTGATAACAAAACCCTAGTAATAGCTTCCAGCTTTTCAGGAAATACTGAAGAAACACTTTCTTCAGTATCGACTGCACAAGAAAAAGGAGCAGAAATTGCATGCATTTCTTCTGGAGGTAAACTGCTAGAAATAGCCAAAGAAAATGGGTACAACCATATTATTCTACCAGCTGGAAAGTCTCCAAGAGCAATGCTATCCTACTCAATTACTCAACAGTTTTACATCTTGTATAATTATGGTTTAATTGATAAAACTTTCAAAAAATATCTTCAAAAAGCCATTTTAGTATTAGAAGAAAATTTAGCGGATATTAAAACAACTGCTCATGAGGTTGCCTTAGGGCTACAAAATAAAACAAGTGTTTTGTATGCTGAAGCAAACTTTGAAGGGGTTGTTACAAGAATCAGACAACAAATCAATGAGAATTCAAAGGCGCTTTGCTGGCACCATGTTTTACCAGAAATGAATCACAATGAGCTGGTTGGCTGGGCGGGAGGTAAGCAGGAGTATGCTGTTGTTATATTACGCACTTCATTTGATCATCCAAGAACAAGTGTTCGAATGACTATTTCAAAAGAAATAATCTCAAAATACACCTCGACAATTTTTGAAATATCAGCAAAAGGAGATAGTCCATTAGAACAGTCCTTGTATTTAATTCTATTTGGAGACTGGGTGAGTGTGTATTTAGCTGAATTAAATCAAGTTGATCCAATTGAAGTAAATGTTATAGATTATTTAAAGGGAGAGCTTGCTAAAATACCATCATGAGTTGTCCTATTGTAGCTTTTGAAGATTTAAACTTAATTGATTATAAAAAGGCTTGGGATTACCAAACTTCTTTATTTAATCCCATTATTGATCAAAAAATTTTTAATCGAAAAAACCCTGACGCTACAGTTAAAACAAAAAACCATTTACTGTTCTGTGAGCACCCTCATGTTTACACTCTTGGCACCAGTGGACAAAAAGAAAATTTGCTTATAAGCGAAGCTATTTTACAAAAACTTAACGCTACTTATTACAAAATTAACCGAGGAGGAGATATCACCTATCATGGCCCTGGTCAGCTAGTTGCATATCCTATTTTTGATTTAGATCACTTTTTTACAGATATCCATAAATACCTGCGATTTTTAGAAGAGTCTGTAATTCTAACCTTGAAAGAATATGGTGTTGTCGGAGATAGAATTGAAGGATTAACAGGCGTTTGGATTGATATAAACACTGCAAATCCAAGAAAAATATGCGCTTTAGGAGTAAAAAGCAGCAGATGGGTAACCATGCACGGAATTGGGTTTAATGTTAATACCGATTTGTCGTATTTTGATGCTATTGTTCCCTGTGGGATTAAAGACAAAAGCGTTACATCCTTAGCAAAAGAAATTGGTGAAAAAGTTGACTTTGAAGATTTAAAAAGCAAATTAAAAATTAACCTTTCCAACGTCTTTGATTTCGATTATGAATAACAAAAAAGCTGCTAAAATAAAAAATATACTTCTTGTTTTTTTATTGCTTGGAGCAATTGTAATTGGTCATTTAATCACCGGTTATGGTTATTTGTTTAGGGGTGTTTATCTTAGCTACTTTCAAGGTCAAAGCGGTCCTGGAATTAACGATGCGCACCTTTTTTACAACAATGAAATAGCTAGCCCTAACTCAATAAAGTTTGTTTCTTCAAGCAAAAAAAACAACATTAAATTGCCCGAAAAAGAGCTAGCTTTATTGGAAAAAATTAACACTGCTAGCTTTATTGTTGTTAAAAACGACTCCTTAATTTTTGAAAAATACTGGGGAGAATACACTTCTTCTACTGCTACAAACTCCTTTTCAGCTGCAAAAAGTTTGGTAAGCTTATTAATAGGAATTGCTATTGAAGAAGGAAAAATTGATTCAGTTGACCAACCTGTTGCAGCTTTTTTAGAAGAATTTAATACTGATGGGAAATCGAAAATTACCATTAGAAATTTGCTTACCATGTCTAGTGGTCTGAGCTGGAAAGAAAGTGGAAAAAATCCTTATTCTGATAATGCAAAAGGCTATTATGGACAGTACTTAAGAGAGCACATTAAAAGCTTAAAAGTAATTCAGGATCCTGGTAAAATTTTCAATTACAAAAGTGGCGACACCCAAATTTTAGTTTATGTATTAGAAAAAGCAACTGATAAAACAATAAGTGACTATATGCAAGAAAAAATATGGTCTAAAATTAATGCAGAGTCAACTGCTTTATGGAATTTGGATAGAGAAAATGGTGATGAAAAAGGGTTCTGTTGCTTTTATGCTACTGCTAAAGATTACGCCAAAATTGGACAGCTAATTCTTAATAATGGAAAATGGGGTTCTGATCAAATAATACCTATATATTATCTCCAAAATGCCCTACTTCCTGCCCAAGACATACTAGAAAAAGATGGCTCCATAAATAAACGATACGGTTGGCAATGGTGGTATGCAACCTACAACAACCAACCGATACATTATGCAAGAGGATTGCTTGGTCAATACATTATTGTTTATCCTGCAAAAAAGCTAGTTATTGTTCGAACTGGTGAAAAAAGAAAAAAAGTTCAAAAAGATGGTCACCCAGCCGATTTATGGGATTATCTTAGATTGGCTGAATTGGTTTCAAAATAAATTTACATTGTGAAAAAAGATATCCCTATACCAAAAGTTAAAGACATAGGTGTTGCTGTTGTAAAAGAGAAAATTAAAGCAGAAGTTGTTTGGAGGGTTTACCTTATTAATTACAATTCTTTTTTACTTAAAAATGTTCTTATCTCATCTAGGGGGTATGGAAACATCAATGATCAAAAAAAGAAAACTTCCTCATTTAGTCATTTTCTTGGAGATGTAGATAAACGTTCTTTTAAGCCTTTTGAATTAATTAACGAAGCCGTTTTTGGACTTTCCAATGAGTTTTTGGTTACTTATTATATTGATGAAGTAATCTACGATAAAAAATACATCTTTTTACCTGATTCAATCCAAGAAAAACATTTTACAACAATACCTTTACTTAAAAAGAAAGGAGTACTAATAAAATAGTATGCTCAATAATATAGATACTTCTAAGCTATTATTTCTAGACATTGAAACGGTTCCCTTGACCTATCGTTTTTCTGAGCTTAACGACACTTCTAAGTCATTATGGGATAAAAAAACAAAATTTCTTCAAGAAAGAGAAGGGACATCTGCGGATAAGGTTTATGAAAAAGCTGGAATTTATGCTGAATTTGGAAAAATAATATGTATTTCAGTTGGTTTTATGATTCAGGTAAAAGGAGAAAATCAAATCCGTCTTAAAAGCTTTAGCAGCTCGGATGAAAAAGAAGTATTACAAGGATTTATTGATTTACTGAACTCTCATTACAACCACAACAGCTATATGTTATGTGCTCATAATGGAAAAGAGTTTGACTTTCCATATATTTCTAGAAGACTACTAATTAACCAAATGAAACTGCCTAAACTTTTAGATAATGCAGGAAAAAAACCTTGGGAAATAAACAACATCGACACACTTGAGCTTTGGAAATTTGGTGACTATAAGCATTATACTTCATTAGAACTGCTTACAAATATCTTTAATATACCCACTCCCAAAGATGATATTGACGGAAGCCAAGTGGCTAAAATTTTTTATGAGGATAACGATTTGGACCGAATAATTAATTACTGCGAAAAAGATGTAGTTGCTACCATCCAATTATTTCAAAAATATAGGGGAGAAAAACTTATTGACCCAGCTTTCATTATTTCTACATAACTTGTAGGATATTGTTTTACTTTAAGTAAGACAACTATTGGATAGATTATTGGTCAATAAATAAAAACGGCATGAAAAATATAGTTTCATTTTTTCTTTCTATTGTTGTTAGCATAGGGTTTTCACAAGACCCTATTCAAGTGGGGTGTGGCCAACACCGTTTACTTAGACAAATGCTAAAGTCTCCTGAAAGATTAAAAATTCATCATGCCGAGCAAAAAGCGCTTGAAGAACATGAGAAACAATTACGCTCTCAAAAAACAAAAGGAATAGTATATACCATTCCAATTGTTTTTCATGTTATTCATAATGGTGGAGTAGAAAACATTTCGGATGATCAAATCTTAGACGGCCTTGCGGTATTAAATAAAGACTTTAGAAAATTAAATCCTGATACAGCTACAGTAAACCCTGCTTTTCAAGGTATGCCCGCAGATGTTGAAATTCAATTTATCTTAGCTACAATTGCTCCCGATGGAAGTTGCTTTAGTGGAATTACTAGAACACCTTCTCCAAACAGTTATGTCTCTAATTTTTCTGGTGGAGGTGATCAGATAAACGATATTATTAATGGAAACGATGTTTATCAAGGTAGCTGGTCTAGCCATAACTACCTTAACATAATTGTATGTGGAAATCCATCTGATGGAGTTGCTGGATACACCAATTATCCATCAAATTCATTTGGCAACTCTATGAATGCAAGCATATGGATGAGGCACGATTACGTAGGAACAATTGGCACTAGTAATAGTTTAAGCGGAAGAACATTAACACATGAGGCTGGTCATTGGCTTAACCTTGCCCATACTTGGGGAAGCACCAATGAACCTGGGTTACCCTCAAATTGCAACTCGGATGATAATGTTCTTGATACACCAAATACAATTGGAACAACATGGTGCAATCAAAACGACACATCTTGTGGCCCTCTTGGTAACACTGAAAACTATATGAATTATGCTAGCTGCAGGAAAATGTTTACTCCTGGACAAGCCTCCAGAATGAGAGCTGCATTAACCTCTACTATTGGGGGAAGAAACAATTTGTGGCAAACCGCCAATTTAATCGCAACAGGAACGTTTTCCTCCCCTGAATTATGTGAAGTGAATTTTGAATCTGCAAAACCCGTTATTTGTTCAGGAGATTCGATTGCTTTTACCGATTTATCCTTCCATAATGTCATTTCCTGGACTTGGGATTTCCCAGGAGGAACACCTTCTTTTTCAACTCTTCAAAACCCAACCGTTGTTTACAATAACCCTGGAGTATACCCTGTAACATTAACGGCAAGCGATGGTAGTAACTCCATTTCTGAAACAAAAAACAACTATGTCGGAGTATTACAAGGTCTTGGAGCACCTATTCCTTACCAAGAAGGCTTTGAAAACCCAATTTCTGTTGAAGACAACTGGTTCCCAAACAGCGCCCTGTGGGAAGTATCAACAAGTGTCTCTTCATCTGGAAACAACTCCATTAAATTGGATAATTTCAATGCCATAGATAATTATACTTATGAACTAGAAAGCAATACCATTGATTTGTCAAATGAAACGGCCGTTACTATTGGGTTTAAGTATGCATTTGCCAATAAATCAAATGGAAACACCGATCAATTTCAAGTTTTAGGTTCTTGGGATTGCGGAGAAACATGGTATGTAAGAAAAAATATTTCCAATAGTCAGCTCACCACTGCCAACACTACCAGTTTTCCCTTTTCCCCTCAGCCTTCTCATTGGAAGCAAGTATATATTAACAACATTATCAATTCTTTTTGTGTTGAAAATTTTAAGTTTAAATTCTCTCTTAAATCTGGCGGTGGAAACAATTTATACATTGACAACATCAATATTTTTCCTTCAAGCTCTTTGGGAATAAATCAATATTCCAACACAATAGAAGCTTTTCCAAATCCAAGCGCTAGTGAGCTTACTGTAAAATCCTCAGGTTCTCCTATAACCACGATTTCCGTTTACGATTTAACTGGAAGATTGGTTGAGGCCATTAATAACATTAATTCTAATTCTATTTTGCTTAATGTTAGCTCATGGAAGGGTGGGTTTTACATATTAAAAATAGATGGAGGAAATGGTGTTTCAACAATACCTTTTGAAAAATTAGGATCTTAATAAAGCTTTAAACTTTTGTTCCAGCTCCAATGAGGGGCTATTTTCTTTTTCATTAGACAGTTTGTTTTCAGCTGAAAAATAGTTTCCTCTACTTGAGTTGTACTGCTCTAGCAAATAGTCTATATCACTTTGCTTCTCAATTGAATTAACGCTAATTAAATCTGAAAACAATTTAGCATCTTTTAACGACTCCGTTGTAGACTTGCTGGTTAATGGAAGAGTTGGGGATAAATGATTTCCCAAGAAAAACGCATTTGATTGTTGATTTTTTACAAGCCCTTCAAATTGATTTTCGTTCCATAGTATTGAATTACTAAACTCTGTTTTTTCTAATAAATCATATATGGGAGCATTCCAGCCACCAAAATACTTTTGGGTAAACCTTTTTTTATCCGTTGGTAAATCTAGTTTTTCTTTATACTTAATAGCATTGAACTGAATAAACCATGCTATTTTCTTACTGCTTATTTGGATTAATCCTAAAACAAGATCTTTTTCTTTATTGGTATATTTTATAAATGAGTTTCCAATGAGGCTGGCAATTTTTTCACATTTTACTACACTTACGATTTCATTAATTGGATTAGGCAACAGTTTTATATTGGGAAAGAGCTTTTCCCTGATCCTGCTCTTTGATTCATCTGCAGCAATTATTATTTCTGGAAAAATGGTTTTGTTATTTGCTCCTGTGAATAATACTTTATTGACTATTAAGTTCTCTTTTGATAGCTCTTTTAACTTAACACCTAAATTAATTTTTTCTTTTGGTATCGCTATTTTTAGTAGCTCAATAAGCTTACTATTGGTAAAAACAAAACTGTTGGGAAGTTTTTTTAATGAAAGTGCATTGCCTTGATCATCCAATAATTTATACTCATCAATTTTGTGCCCATAGGCAGCAATTTTTTCAATGGAAAGTATTGATTTTAGAACCTCTATGCCCTTATCTGATATTAAGCTCTCTTTATCAAAATGAACTTGTTCTGCAAAAGGCTCAAAGATTTCATACTCTATGTGTTTTTTTTCAAGTAAGTTTCCAAGTGTTAGACCAGCAATACCTCCCCCAATAATTGTAATTTTATTTTTAGTCCAAAAAATTCCGTTTTTTGTTTTGTGAGATTTTAATTTGTTGTTTTTTTCATATCTGTGCAAAACAGTTTCTGCTTGATCTATACTAATGCTTCTTAGCTCTGCATATTCTTTAGTAGTTAGCGATCGTTGATTGTCGAATAAACTAATACCCTCTTTGTTGTAGTTTCGTTGTTTGGTTGCGATATAGAGTTTCATTAGCTCATTTTCCAAAACCTCAAAAGAATGGTAGCCCTTTAATTTTACTGAATTTCCTAGGCTATTGGATAAAATTAGGGTTGGGAATATTTTAATCCCCAAGCGCTTCATATCTCGAATTTCTTCATAAAATTCTTCTCTTGCAGAACCTTCATAGCTTTTTTTAAAGCTTTCCAAATCACAACCCGAATCTGTTGCCGCTATGGAAAGATATTTCCATTTAGTGATGTTCTTTTTTTGCGTGAACACCATTTCTCTAATGATTCTTAAAAAGATTTGTGCTTTATTTTCCCCTTGTTTTTGAGCAGCCTTAAATGCAATTGCTGGAGGGTAAGAAGACTCTAAAGGATCCTCTTTCCACAAGTCGCCATCAATGGGCATATTGTACTGAAGACTCTTAGCTTCCCAGTCTTTAGCAATATCTGTTGGTCTATTTATAAATATTAGGTTATTGTCTTGTGCGTAAGGCAATAGTCCTCCCATAACATATTTTATAGTAAATAAATGCCCATAGGATAAAATAAATTTTTTCATCTGAGGCTCCATCCCCCAACAAGTTGGGCAAATGGGATCTCCATAGAAAACGATATTTATTTTTTGGTCCATTATAAAACGACAAAATTACGACTAATATATTAAATTAATAGACGAATAAGTGTTTTTTATGGACAAACATGTTAACCAACAAAAGTGAATTACCTATATAACAAGAAATCTATTTGTCTTTTATGAAGATTGGTGCGCTTTACCTCTACTTGTATTTCCTGACCCATAACAAAAGTTTCTTTGGTTCTGTGTCCTATTATCTTTTGTAGCTCTTGATCATAATAATAATGGTCTCCATCCAGCGAATTCATTGCTACCAACCCTTCGCATTTGCTCTGATCTAGCTCAACATAAAACCCCCAATCGGTTAAACCGTTTATTTTACCGTAGAAAATTTCTCCTATTTTATCTTGCAAATAAACAACCTGCATGTATTTAATTGAAGCTCTTTCGGCATCAACGGCTTCTTTTTCTGTGCCTGAAATATGTTTACACTGAAATTCAAGTGCTTTATTGTTGTCATAGGGTATGTTTTTTAGTTTACTCTCAAGTATTCTATGTACCAATAAATCGGCATACCTTCTAATTGGAGAAGTAAAATGAGTATAGTAATCAAAACAAAGACCATAGTGACCAACATTATCGGTTGTATAGATTGCTTTAGACATTGATCGTATAATCATTGGACCAATAATATGCAAGTCCCCTTTCTTTTTGGCTTTTTGCATTATTTTGTTTAGGCTGCTAGATAACGGCTTGTTTTTTTCTCTTACTATTCGGTAGTTAAATTGCTCCAAAAAAACAGATAGATCACTAATTTTTTCTGGGTTGGGTTCTTCATGAATTCTATAAACCGAAGGCGCTATTTTTTTATTTTTTTGTGGTTTTCCAATTTCTGCAGCTACTTTTTTATTGGCAAGCAACATAAATTCTTCAATGAGCTTATGCGCCTGTTTTGAGGTTTTAAGAACAATGTTTACTGGTGATCCATTTTCATCTAATTGAAAGCGGACTTCACTACTTTCAATATTAAGCGCCCCTTTTTCCAAGCGTTTTTCTCTGTGGTATTTGGCAATTTCATTTAAATGAATAATCTCTTTTGAAATTTCATGGCTTTCGCCTTCAATAATTTCTTGAGCTTGTTCATAGGCGAACCTATAATCTGAATGAATTAATGTTTTACCAAACCATTGACCTACCAACTGATGATTAGGGTCAATTTCAAAAATTACCGAAAAAGTAAGTTTATCTTCATGAGGTCGTAATGAACACAACTCATTACTTAATCGCTCAGGAAGCATAGGAACTACTCTGTCAACAAGATAAATGCTGTTTCCTCTTAAGTAGGCCTCTTTATCCAATTCGCTATTA
>MDTA01103059.1_pt1 | contig 10337 bp, 4 predicted proteins | sample 811151 | NCBI WGS metagenome assembly MDTA01 (sample SAMN05326648, study PRJNA326480) | marine metagenome | isolation source: seawater | place: Indian Ocean: South | collected 2010 | reverse complement strand
CTGGTATGCAGTGGTAGCTAATGGTAATGATGTATATGTACAGTCATTTGATATGACTCAATCTAGTGAGCAGGGTTTCTTGACACTGCCTACTGGAGAGAAGACTGATGTGTGTCTGGATTTGTTTACCACTAACCCACACCGTACCTATGATGCAGCAAACGATAAGACTAGTATTTGGCTGCCTTACACTAACGTAGGTGATGGTGATTACAGTCTTGTCATTCTGGCAAACTTTGGTACAGTGATGACTTTTAAAGCTGTTGATCCTGGTGACGGTAGGCCATTTATTAAAACCTCTGGTAATAATAAATATCTAGAAGTAGCTGGAGATTACAGAGGCATTGATATGGTTATCGGCCATGACTATAACATGACTGTTGATTTACCTAAACTATACAAGTATAACGTCGCTAATAACCAAGTTACTAACGATGATGTATCAAGCCTGATCATCCATCGAATTAAAGTTAAGACTGGTCTGAGTGGTCCTGTAGATTACAAGGTCTCTATTACTGGTCTAAATGACTGGACTAACACCGTGAGTGTTACCCAACCTAACCAATATCAATTAAACAACGTAAACATGCAAGCAAGCTCTACTCACGTTGTTCCTATCTACCAGCGCAACGAGAACCTTGCTATCAGGATTGAAGGCACTACGCCATTCCCTGTATCCCTGCTTGGTTTGGACTGGGAAGGAAAGCTGAACCAACGTTTTTATAGGAGGGGATAAATGGTATGGCCAGCAATTGGACTGGGTATCGCTCAAGCAGGTCTTGGGTTTGCCAGTTCTTACACTACTGCACAACGTCAAACCCGCCAAGCTAGAGAGCGGATTAAGGCGCAGAATGAAGCAGCAACAGCCGCTAGACAACAACAAAATCTACAAATTAGAGACCAGAATCGCCACACAGCGATGGCGTTTGGCATCAAAAAGCAGCTTGTTGATACACAAATTAAGCTGAATACTGATGCAGCTGAACGTGCTTATACAGGTGCATTCATTAATAGAGACAGACAACTAACTGCTTTAGCTTTTGCACGAGGCAGGCGTCAGCAAGAGTTACTAGAAGCAGTAGGTGCTGCTAATGCATCTATGGAAGGTGATAACCGTTCTGCTGCACTTGCGTATGCCAAGAACACTTGGGGACGCTATGGCCAAATGCAGGTAGAAGATGAGCAACAAGTTACTGACATTAATGAAGGTACTAGGTTGACCACAGCTGATGTACGTGGTCAGCTTGAAGCAAGGAATGCACAAGCTCGTGCACAGGTAGCAATACCACCATACATGCAAAAAGAGTTGCCACCAGCTATGCAGATGGCGCTTCCTGGTGGACCAACTGGGCTTCAAACTGGACTCATGATTGGTAGTTCTCTTATGAGCGGTCTATCTACTTATGACTCTTTTGCACCAGAACAGAACAAACTCAGTAAATTATTTGGGTAAATGACCGAGATTAAACGTCGGGGTTTATATCAACCGCAACAAGTTAGCCAAGGCTTTCGTCCCACCCAAGCGCCTGATGTTACCCCTCTCCTAAGGGAGAATCAAAAACGAATGCTCAATGAGCAAAAGATGCTTGCTGCCGCTGAACAGAGTGATCTGAAGCGGCAGGAATCTGCACTCAAGATCCAGCACTTACTTGAAAATAAAGAAGCTGAACAGCTCCTGGCATTCAGTAAAACTGGTCTTTAATTTGCCAAAGGAATAGAGAAGGCAAGAATCGAGGAACAAGAAGCACAAGCGTCTGCTCTCTTCTATGAAGACATGATGGCAGTTGATCAGGCTGAGGCCGATCACGACGCTGCTATGGCTGAGCTTGAAGGTATGCGTGATGAAGACGAACAGATGGCTAATAAAGCCTTTGTTCAAGGTCTTCCTTATGAAACTGTCCGACGGTGGCGCAACCTCTCTGGTCACCAACAAGCTAAGTATGGTGAACTGATGGCTGAAAATGCTGGTGCTCTTTATCAAGAGTATCAGGATGAACAGTTTGAAAAGAACCAGACAGAGATCGAAGTCGGTGGTATCTCCTTTCCAATTAATGATCCAGAAGATCTAGCTCAACACAAAGCACGTAGTGCAGAGACAAGGAAAGAGTTCATCAAAATGATGGAGATCTCCAAACTCACTCCGGGTTTACAGGCTAAAGCTTTCAAGCTGATGCGTGGTGTAGATTCAAAACTAGATAAAGAATTTGAACAGAACTACAACATTGAGAAGGGTTTTAACGACCGTGCTCAATTTGACCAGCAGCTGAAGGATGGAATCATTTCAGCCGAGAAGTGGTTTGAACTTACCAGTAAAACTCCCGGTGTAAACGGTACTGGGAATTTTCCTTTCCCAGATCTACATAAACGTTATGGCGATCTAGTTGTTGATGCTTATCTCTCTAACCCTGAAAAGGGTGAGGCGATGATTGCTCAGTATGAAAACCTAGAATTGAATGGTAAGAAATTCAGTGACATTCATAGGGATAAAATTTACGGAGTCAATGGCTTTAGGGATCAAATCCGAGTAGCTGTAGAGCAACGTTTCAATAGAGATGACGCAGAAGGGAAACGCAAGCTTAAACAGTTTGCTGCAGATGTTGTTCTAGGAGCTGCTGGTAATCCTAACTTCACTAAAGCCGATGCTCGTACATACATTCAGGAATATCAGTCTTTAGCTGCTTCACTGAAACAAGACACTACTGTTCCCCGTGCATTGTTGAACCTGCATAAAAACTTCAGCGCTGGCGCTCAGGAAATTGAGCGGATGATGCTTGAGCAGGAAAACAAGCGTAGAGCACGAGCACTTGATCCTGACGAGATCTTGACGATGCCTAAGGAAGTGCAAGATGAGTACTTGAAAGATGCACAGGCTCAGCACACAGCCCGCATGGGTAACATCGATAACGTCCTGTTGTCAGCTAAGAACCTCGTTACTAAACATCCGAATGTGGTTGGTAGTAAAGGTTTAGAAGGTGGTGGTAAAGCTCCCATGATTTATGGAGAGTTTGAGGCCAGAATTAAAGATGCTGTCGTCGATGGGCTTAAGAATGATCCAGACGCTAATCCAGTCGCATTGGCTGAGGCTGAATATATCAAGATTGAAGCTGAATTTGAAAAGGGTATAAAAGATCCTAAAAGTAAATATTACATCGGTGATCAAGGGAAACTATTCCCGATGTGGTTTGGTGAAAATGGTACAGCTGAGAACGCTCTTTCTCGCCAACTTAGTGATCTAAAGAAAGCCCAATCACTAAATACTCGTGTAGCTAATGAAGGCTACGGAGTATTTGAAGACAAACTAATTATCGCTGATTCTTTCCAGCAACTTGCTGATCAACGTAAGGAATATATGCGGACTGGGATGCTTCCTCCCGCAGCTATTCATGCAGCAAGAAAGTGGAATCTAGATCCATTCAAATTATTTAACGCCCAAACAAGAACTACAGATACTGTGGAAGAGATACCTATCGTAAGGGATGCTCAAGAGCAGACCACCCAATTTAGTAATACCGTTAAACAACTTGCACGTGGATACGGTAACCAAACACAAGCCAACCGCGTGACCACTGATTCATGGCCAGTACGTTCTATCTTTGATGGTACACAACTTGACGTTGGTGAGTATGTGTTGAACGATATTAGTGATGCAGATCTTTATTGGATTGCATTTTGCTGTGCCGGTGAAGCTAAGCGTGGGACAATGGATGAAGCAGCCTGTGCTGCTGTAATCCTCACTCGAATGGCTAGCCCTAATTGGCCTGGTGAAACAGCTGAAGAGATCGTAAAAGCAGAAGGTCAATTTGAAGCTATGTGGGATGGCAATGCACACCACGATCCCAAGTTATTGAACTACTTTAAATCTAAGCAAGGCAAACTTGATATCAAAACTATGGGTCTTCGCTTGCAAGATAGGGATAGTTTTAAAGGTCTTACGCAATTACATAACAAAGGCGTTGGTGATGTACAGCCTCATAGTGAAGGTAACTTCTACCACTACGCCGGTCAGACCCCAGGAAGCGGCCCATATACAGGACCTAAAACTAATTACTTTATGAACCGATGGCTGCGCAAGATGAAATGAATGAAGAAGAAACAACTGGTCAAGTAGACCAAGATTTAATTGAAGACATACGACGCGATCAAGCAGCACAAGCTCAACGCCTTCAATCCCAAGCTGCTGCAATGGATGACCCTGAAGTTGCACCTCGCTTAGAGGAGCAAATGAAGGAAGACGCCAAGCAGCAGAAAGAAGAGGAAGAGGAAGGAAAAACCTTCCTTGAGGGTGTGGGTGACTACGCAGGTAAAGCTTTTAAAAACTGGTCAGAAGCCAACATGGCTCCTGCAGCTGGCACCGTTGACTTTGCTATTGACACTATCAACATGATTGATGGTGTGAACATCCCTAAGTTCCGTCCGTTTGAAACTGAATACGCACAAGCTTCACGAGAGATTGCTTCATTCGTTATTCCCAACATTGCGCTGTCACAAGTAGGCGGTGCTGGAGCTGCTGGCTTACATCAGAAAGTCGGTTGGAAGCTTGGTAACGCAAGGCTGATGAAACTCTTTGGTAATGCTGGTATCGATATCGGTACTGGTGTTGCTGTTGACTACATCAATACTGCTTCTCAAGAGGGAGACAACCTGACGGGAACTCTTAAAAAAATGTTCCCTAAAACCTACGGTTGGATTAGTAACGACTGGGCTACCCTTGACGGTGATAGCCCTGAAGTTAAACGAGCTAAAAGTATTAGTGAGGGAGCAGGCTTAGGCATGCTGTCTAGTTTGCTGGAAGCGTCTGGAACATTTTTACGTGCAGCTAATCAAACAGAAGCACTTACACAACTTGTACCTGGACCCGAATCATCTAAGTCTCTCTTTGAAGAGCTTTCTAGGAAAAAATTTGACAACAGAACTCCTGAAGATGTATTTGCAGAGTCAGTTAAGGCACAGGAAGAAGCACTCGATGAGATTGGTGCTTATGGATTGAGTAAGGCATCTGACCTCGATCAACCAATCCTTGGTGTACACGATGTATTCACTGATGCTGAGTCAGGTGTTCGTACTGCTGACCCTGGCGGCGTCCTTGGCGCTGCTGTTGATGCAGCTCGCATCAAAGGAAATATTGACACCACTTACGGACGGCTTGGCAGCATTGTCACTGAAGCAGCCCGTAAGTATGGACTAGATGCCAACAACCTTACTAAGCGAACTCTGGTTAAACAGATTGTTAAAACGCTTAAGCAAGGTGGCAAGTTTAGTGCTGATCTTCCAAGTGGTAAGTCAATTCCATTTGAGAAGATCGATGAAGCTGGTACTGAACTAGCTGAGATCCTGATCGATCCACGTATGGATACAGGGATGCTCAAAGCAACCCTTGATGGATTCAAGGATATTACTGCTGAAGCAGGTAAAAAGCTTACCCAGACTGGCTACAACGCTGTCATGAAAACCATTAAAACGTATCTCGATGAATACGTGAATATGGATCACAGGAAAGCTGCTGCATATTTTGTTACCTCTGAAGCTGGTCAGATCTCTGACATTGCTGAGGGTGCACGGTATGCCGGTGGTGATGAGACAGTAGCTCGTGCTCAGGAGATGATCCTTGATCGTCTTGAGTACTTGATGGTTGAGAAAGGTGTTGCTGCTCACTATTGGGGTTCTTCACTGAACTACCTGAATACCTGGAAACGGTTTAGTAATGACCCGACAATCCTCAACGCTGCTGGTGGTAACCCAGCTGATCAAAGCGATGAGGCGCTTTCTAATATTGTCAATCGTTCTAAGCAGTCGATTGAATCCCTTCGATATGTATCGCAAGAACGACCTGAGTTCCTTAAGCCGCTGCAGTTGGCTTGGGAATTCTCAGATGGCAATATCGATACCTTGTACAAGCTGCAGAACTTTATCCACGAAAGCCTTCCCAATGTAAGGAAAGCGTTCCTTGATTTCCAACCTGAAATCCCTAATCAGATTATGCAAGGGGTTTGGGGGAACATCTATAACTCCGTGCTGTCTGCAACGACCACACCGGCGCGTGCTGCTGCAGGTAACTTTGGTGGTATTATTGCTAAACCAATCACCACATTTGCTGGTGCTGCTATTAGGGGTGATATGAACACTATTCGTAGGGCTTCTTATCAATACTTTGCCTTAGGCGACACGTTTAGTAAAGCAATGCACCATATGGCTTTTGTCTTTGGCAAAGCATCACGAGATCCAAGCAGTGTTTCTTACATCGTTCGTGATGACATTGTTCAGAAGAATGTTGAGACTATGGACCTTCTTAAGGCAAGTGCTAACGCATACCTTAAGGAAGGTGAGTATGGCCCAATGCTTCTCTATAACGTCGCTGAGACACTACAAGATCTAGAGATGCATCCATGGCTGCGTTATGGCGCTAATGCCATGACTGCTTTGGATGGTTTTACTCGTTCGATGCTGGCTAGTGCTGAAGCACGTGGAATGGCTTGGGATGAAATGCTTTCTAAGTCTGGACCTGTTCCTGGTAAACGAGCTTTGAAGGATGCCGAAGATGTGCATTACTTCAAAATGTTTGATAAGAACGGCATGATTAAAAACACTGCCGTTGAGAATGCAAGCCGTGAAATTGCACTGAACCTTGACACTGAAAACGTCAAGATCATGTCTAACTTTGTCAGCAGAGTACCTGCGCTACGTGCATTCATCATGTTCCCACGTACATCTGACAACGTTATCCAGATGTTCGATAAGTACAGTCCATACTCTGTTTTTACTGAACAAGTAAATACTCTTGCTTATGCAGACATTGATAAAATGTCTAGGCGAGATGCTCTTGCTATTGGTCAAAAGTATGGCTTTGCAGATGATGAGCACCTCTATACAAAGATTGCACAATTAAAAGCAGAGACACTAGGCCGTAAAGCTATGGGTGCTGCGGCAATTCTTGGTGCTGGATTCTTGTTTACTCAAGACCGAATCCACGGTAGAGGACACTACGACAAAGAAGTACAACGTGGACGTGGAAAGGGTTGGATGCCTAACTCAATCCAAGGATTTGATGGTAGGTGGTACAGCTTTTCAGAACTAGGTCCAATTGGTGACTGGCTTAGCCTCACCGCTGACATTTTTGACAACGCCGACACGCTTGATGAGCTGACAGTAGAAACCCTGCTGCGTAAATCAATGTTTATTTTCGGTGGTACTTTCACCAGCCGCTCAATGTTTGCTGGTGTTGAACCGCTGTTTGACCTTATGACCGGTAACCCTGGCGCATGGCGCCGTTGGAGTGCTTCCTTTGGTAGCAGTCTGCTTCCTATGTCTGGTTTGCGGAATCAGATCGGTAAGGCACTTGAACCCGGTGTACGGGAACTTGAGTCTGATCTAGGTGATGCATGGCAGAACCGGAACCGTTGGATTGATGCAATCAACCCTGGAGCCAAACTTCCCAAAGCTTATGATTGGGTTGACGGTAGAGAAGTAGGGAACATGGGTTTCTGGACTAATGCCTGGAATGCACTATCTCCAATGAAAGTTGCCGATGGTATGAGTCCCGAACGTGAATTCCTCATTGATGTAGAGTATGACGCACGACCTACATTCCATAAGTCATCTAAGGGTGTTGAATATACTTCACAAGAAAGAAGTGAGTTGTTCCGAATCATGGGACAGAACAACTATCTCCGTGATCAACTTAGGTTTATTATGAAGACTAAGCCTGCACAAGAATACAGGCGCCAAATCCATGAGCTTCGCTTAGGTAAACGTAAGAGTGTTGACCACAAACTGTGGAACAACCTTCACTACGACATTACTAGAGCGATGCGTGCTGCACAGAAGAATGCTGAACTTACTTCAGACTTCCAAGCTGTTATCCGCCAGCGGCAGAATCGACAAAGTATCAACAATGTTCTTTCCCGTCAGGGAAGAGAGCCTTTGTTTGAACTTGAAAACCGCTAACTAACAAATAGCAAATGTCCCTTATAACTGAAGAAACAGTAGTAGCCACTGGCAACCCTACTTACAATTTTACATTTAAATATGTCAAAGAAAGCGACGTTTACGTTTCTGTAGACGACGCTGTAAAAACTAAAGACACACACTACACATTTGCTCCTAACACCAGCTCGATTACATTTCTTGCTGGTCACATCCCACAGGCACCGGCTAAAGTAAGGATCTTCCGTGAAACGGATTTGGTCAATCCTTCTGCCGAATTCTTCCCTGGCTCTGCTATTCGTGCACAGGACCTGAACGCTAACAACGACCAGGTTCTGTTCTCTGCACAGGAACGTAAAGAACGTAGCCTTGACACTACTGGTGGTACAATTACAGGTAATGTCACCATTAATGGTAACGTTATCTTTGAGGGTCTGACGGAAGATGCTCACGAAACCACTTTAACTGTTGTTGATCCTACTCAAGACAACACTGTTACCTTCCCTAATGCATCAGGTCACGTACCTCTACTTGCTACTACATCTACTACTCAGATTACAGCTACACCTGCTGACATCAACAAAGTTGGACCTGTCACTGATGGCACGGTAACCGCTAGCAAAGCTGTGGTTGTCGATGCCAACAAAGACATCACTGGCTTCCGTAATGTCACTATGTCCGGTAATCTGGATGTTGACGCTACAGCCAACCTTGATGCAGTTGATATTGATGACAACGTAGACCTTGGCGCTAACCTTAACTTTACTGGCAGTGCTCGCGTTATCAGCGCTGTTGACAATAATGCTGCAGCATTGACTGTGACTGACGGTGCTGATACCTACCTGACGTTTGACACCACTACTGGTGCAGACAAAGTTGTCACTAACAAGACTTTAAACGTTGCTGGCAACTTAGAGCTTGCTGGTACACAAGTTAATTCTAGTGCTACTGATCTGAACATTGTTCAGAACATGACGAAAGGCACTACATTAACTTCATCTAGTGATACTCAGTTTCCTACATCTAAAGCAGTTGCTGATTATGTCACTAATCAATTAGCTGCAATTGATGGTTTTGTTACTGTAGCAACTCCAACTGATGTACCTGGAGCTACTGGTGCTGCTGTCCCAGCTGGTGTAACAATCAGTATTGCTGACGCTGGCGCTCTTCCCGTTAATTCAACTGGTCAATCACAATACTCAAATATTGGCTCTGTTGCTAATGTAAGCGGTCAAGTAGTTATTAACAGTATTCCTCAACCATTCCGTCCTGCTGGCAGCAACCCTCTAGGTGTCAGTGCTGGTGTTCGTTTCCTAATTGAAGGTACTGGAACTGCAGGTGTTTATACTTACCACAAGGCTACACTAAAAGAACAAGATCTAATCAACCTTAGTACCGACATCCAAGATTTTGGTGAGCGTTACAGGGTCTTTAATTCTGGTAGAAACCTCGACAGCGATACAAGTAATCATTCTGGTGACCTCTGCTTCGATGTTCCAGCAGGGAAAATGTTTGTATACAACGCTCCAACTCAAGTTGCCGGTAGTGGTAGCTGGGGTGAAGTGCAATCAGTTGGTGACTTTATTCTTATCCCCGATAGCGAGCTAACTAATTTTACTAGCGCTACACCGACTAACACTGCGACTATTTCTAACCCTCCTGCTGTAGCTCAGCAGATTATGTTGGTTATTAATGGTGTTGTTCAAAAAGCTAGCACTGGTACTGGAGCACCTGCTGAAGGCTTTACGTTAGGTTCCGGTGGTCTGATTACACTTTCTACTGCACCTCCTGCTAATTCAACTTGTTTTGGTATTATTCTCGGTTCTTCCGTAAACGTCGGTGTTGTTGGTGCTGGAACTGTTGACACATTGCAACTGGCTAATGACAGTGTAGATAATGACAAGCTCGATAGCACTACTGGTTCTGAAGCTGTTAATACTAACGTCATTCGTGACGGCGCAATTAATGCTGACAAAATTCAAGATGATCAAGTAACTGAACCAAAGCTGGCTACTTCTAGCGCAGGCTCTACTGGACAGTTTTTGCAGAAGACTGGTGCAACAACGATGAACTGGGCTTCTGTCGATACCAATCTTGTTTCTGACACCACACCACAGCTTGGTGGGGACCTGGATGTAAACAATCACGATATTGTTAGCACTGGTAATACTAACATTGTTCTAGATCCTGCTGGTACTGGTCAGGTTGAAGTTAAATCTAATATTGAAGTAATGTGTGCATCTAGTGCACTCAATACTTTGACCGATGCAGCAACTATTGCTGTTGACCTGTCCCTTGCTAACAACCACACTGTCACGCTTGGTGGTAACCGAACCCTTGGTAACCCAACCAATGCAATGCCTGGTCAAACTGGTTCTATTTTTATCGTCCAAGATGGTACTGGTGGTAGGACACTG
>MDTA01014831.1_pt1 | contig 10337 bp, 10 predicted proteins | sample 811151 | NCBI WGS metagenome assembly MDTA01 (sample SAMN05326648, study PRJNA326480) | marine metagenome | isolation source: seawater | place: Indian Ocean: South | collected 2010 | reverse complement strand
GGCTATTCTCACCAATGAGATCAAAGAATTTTTTTTTGGTTTAAAATTTTTTTTTGCTAAAGAAATAATATTTTTAGAATTAACAAAATCAGCTGCGTTAATCATTACTCCAATTTTTAAATTTTTTGGGATTTTCAAACTCTTAAGAAATTTTTCTTCTGTATATGCGCATGGCCCTTTAGTTTTTAGCTTATCAACAAATCTAAAACCTATCTCTACATAATCAATATTAATGAAATTCATAACTTTAAGATATTCATTAATTAAGTCTTTTGAAAAATTCCAGTTATTATAATAACCACCATCTCTTAAGGTGCAGTCTAGAATTTTAATTTTTTTCATAATCATATCCACAGTACATTCATTTAATTTTTTTTAAAGTCAAATATGTTCAATTTTTGAACAAAAGGTTTTATTTTGTCTTTTTTGAAAAGTATTGATTTATTTAGCTTTCTTTATGTAAAATAAAACATTAAAAAATATAGATGGATAATAAAAATGAATATGTTTTAGTCTTAGGATCAAAACCAGAGTGCATAATACCAAATTTAACTTTTAATTATATTTATGCAGCCAATGGTGCCATCGAAAGAGCAAATGATTATAAAAAAGAAAATTCCAAATTAGAATTAATTTCCGTTTTAGGTGGAAGAGAATTTGAAAAAAATTTAGAAGTAAAAAAAAGAGTTCTTAAGTCCACACCAGATAAAATAATTTGTAGATTAGGTAAAGTTGATTTTAAAAAATACAATTTTTCACAAAAGTTGAGTTTTCAATATTTGACAAACTACCAACAGCTGAAAATTCAGTCAAACTTTTTTAATTATGGATTATTAAATATTTTATTTTCTGAAACATATTATGAAAAGAGTTTTTTAAAAAAAGTAACTCATATGTATAGATCTATTAGAAGAGGAGCATTAGTTGGTACTTCATCTGGGTTTTTTGCTATTTTATGTGCTCTATTGAAACATCCTGATAAAAAAATTTTTATTTCTGGAATAGGAATGATTGGTGGAGATCACAAATATAGTGACAAAGATAAATACAATAAAAGATCTATAGTTGATAGAAAATTAATCTTAAATCTTAAAGAAAATTATAAAAATAGATTAATAACTTTAGATAAGGATCTTGCACATAATGCGCATATTGATCTTTATCATCAATAGTCTTTTATAAGATATTTAAAAAAATTTTAAAAATTTATATCCTTTTCTCTATTATTATAACAATATGAGTTTTTTTTATTGACTGTTCAATTATTGAACTATATTTATATTGAACATTTTAAGTATGAAAACTAACTCAGAACTATTGGATATTTTAAGAAAAATTTATTCTGAAAATAAATTATCCCAGAGAAAACTAGCGGAAGACTTAAATTTTAGTTTGGGTAAATTAAATTATTGTCTTAAATCTTTAAAAAAAAAAGGTTTGATTAAAATTCAAAATTTTAAAAATAATGAAAATAAAATTAATTATATTTATAAGTTAACACCAAAAGGCATTGCTGAAAAAACTAAACTTACAATTTCATTTATGAAAAGAAAATTGAATGAGTACGACGAACTTAAAAAGGAACTTGATCAAGATAATCAAAAAAAATAATTATATAAGATGCAATAACAAAATATGAAATTTAATTTATTTTTTAAGTTTTTATTAAATATAAAAAAGTTAAGAATTTATAGAATAGTATTATTATACTTCATAAAACCATTTTACGACTTAATATGGCAGTATGTAATAAACTTCAAAGGTAAGATCTATTACTTTATGTGGTTTTCAAAGAAAAGAGAGTTCATAGATTTAAATAAAAATGACAAATTGCTTATCAAAAATAATCAAATATTTAAAGAATTAGCAAAAAAGATTTACGATTTTTGCTTTTTTAATCTAATTGAAAAATCCAAACAAGAAATTCTAAATAGTGATACATATTCATCAAACACTACTAACTCAGGTGATAAAAGATACATTCAAGATTTGTTTCCAAAATTTCCGAATAACTTAAAAAAAGAAATTTTAAATTTAGCTCATTCTGAAATCTTATTGAGTACAGCAGCAAAATATTTAAAAGTTTTTCCAATTTTGGATAAAGTTATCGTTTATCATAATATCCCAAATAAACCGGAAGAAGTCAGGGGTCCAATGTTTTGGCATAAGGATGATTTTGGATACAAAAGTCTAGATCTTTTTATGGCGATTAGTGACATAGATAATCTTAATGGCCCACTTAAAGTGATAAAAAATAAAAATCCACTTGGTATATTTTCAAAAAGTGTTGAGGAAAATAAATCTGATAACAAAAAAGGGGAGAGAGGGAAAATTAAATCTAATCATTTTGAAAAATTAGATTCAAATAATATTTTAAGTTTAGAGGGTGAAAAAGGTACTGGTCTTTTAATTGACAGTTTTACAGCATATCATAGAGGTGGTCATTGTCTTGAAAATGATAGAATTATGTTAAGATTTTCTTATCAAACCCCAGATTCTGTGAGAGTAACCTCTGAAAGTAAATATTATGATCAATTTGAAAAGCTAAATGATATTAATTTAACTAAAAATATTTTTTTAAATTTTCTTTATAATGAAAGACCTAAAAAAGGATTAATTTTTGTTAGAAATTATTTGATGAAATTTTATAGAATTTTACACATAAAAGAAAATTAAAAATAAACTAAATTTAATATGTTCAATAAACTTCAATAAAATATGATTTTTAATTATATACTTAGAAATTGTAAATAATATTAAGATTTATATTTTGATAAATTAATAATAGATGAATAATTTTAAAATTTTTTTTTCAACACTAGATAAAATTCACAAAAGAAAAATTTACCTGATTTTTGTAATGATTTTATTAAGTGTTTTTTTTGATGTAATTGGAATAGGAATGATTGTTCCAATAATTAATGTATTAATTGATAATGATTTTAATAACAAGTTTCAATTTATCAAAAATATTATTGATTATTTAGGGAATCCGACAAAAGAAGAGTTGCTAATTATAATGGTAACTATTTTGCTAATAATTTTTTTAGCTAAAAATATTTTTTTTGGTATTTTAAGTTGGAAAAAAGAGAGCTTTACATATTCGATAGCAAATCTTTATGCGAAAAAACTCCTGAATAACTATTTTAATAGACCGTATTTATTTCATAAAAACAATAATTCCTCAAAATTAATCAATAATCTTATGCATGAAACTTCCGTTGCATCTGCACAATTTATTTTAGCATTTATTGATCTTATTATTGAAATTATCTTATTAACAGCTCTATTTTTTTTATTATTATTCGTTGAGCCATTGGTGACAGTGGCAATGATATTAATTTTTGCGTTTGTAGGTGGTCTATATTTTTTATTGATAAAACAAAAAATGCTTAAATACGGATATATTAGACAGAGGACTAATGCTCAAAAATTGAAATTATATAAAGAATTTTTTTTAAATATAAGATTTTTATTAATTTACAAAAAAACAAAAAGGATTTTTGATAATATTTTCAATAATCTTGAATTGATAAAAAAATTGAACACTAGATATACTTTTTTGCAAAGTTTTCCCAGGTTATTATTTGAATATTTGATTATAATAATATTTTGTCTTTTTATAATTGGCTATATTTATAGTGATCATCTTTTAATTCAAAATTTGATTCCAACGTTAGCTTTATATTCTGCAGCTGCTTTTCGTTTATTACCTTCTATAAATAAGATTATTATTAAATTACAAAATCTTAAATATGCAAAGTCAGCTATGGAGTCAATTTCTAATGAAATAAATAATGGCTGTGGTGATGAAAAAAATAAAGAAATTAAAGAACAAATCTTTTTTAAAAATTTAAGTTTTAAAAATGTTTTCTTTAAATACGATAATAAAGATAATTATATAATTGAGGATGCAACATTTAAAATCGAAAAAGGTAAAATTTATGGTTTTATTGGAAAAACTGGATCAGGAAAGACAACTTTAACAGATTTGATCATGGGATTATTAGATGTCAGTGAGGGCGAAATCAAATTAAATAATGATATTGATTTATCAAAAATTAAACTTAATTGGCATAAAAAAATCGGATTTGTACCACAAAATATCTATCTTGAGGATGACTCAATAAAAAATAATATTGCATATGGAGAATACGATGAGGAAATAAACAATAACAATCTTTCAAAAAGTATTCAATCTGCCCAACTTGGAAATTTTATTAATAGTCTTGAAAATGGGTTATCTACAAAAGTAGGAGAAAATGGATCTAAATTATCGGGTGGCCAAATTCAAAGAATAGGAATAGCAAGAGCATTATATTTTAATCCTGAAATACTAATCTTAGATGAAATTACAAGCTCTCTAGACACAATTACAGAACAACAGATATTAAATGTCATAAAAAATCTTAAAAAAGAAATGACAATAATTCTTATCACTCATAGAAAATCAACAATGGTAATTTGTGATGAGATATTTGAACTAAATAACAAAAAAATTGAAAAAAAAAATGAAATATAAAAAAACAAACATATATCAAAAAAAATTTTTTAATTCCAATTTTAACTTTTATAAAGAAAATAAAATTACAAATAAGAATCTTTTGTTTGTTGATAGACAAAGGTTGGATACTGCTATTCAAAATTCTATTTTAACTTTATCAATTTGTGAAAAAAAAAAATTTAAAGCCTTTATACTTTCAGATGAGGATGAGGACTCTTTGATTATCAAAATTTATAAACACTTAGGTTTTAATAAGTTTTTGATTGGTTTTAATTTTAAAATATTTTTTACAAATCAATTTTTACTTGTAAAATCAATCTTATTATCATTAATTTGTATAGTGAATATACATTTCAAAGGGTTTGAATGGTTAATTAAAAATTATAAAACAAATAATATTTTAATTGGAGATTTGATTTATGATACGAATATTAGATTTAGTCATAGGTATCAAAAACCTCATATAGACAATTATTTTATAAAACTTTTGATAAAGTCAACTTTTAGAGCTTTAATTATTTTTAGATATTTTAATAATTACAATTTTCAAGCTGTTATTGTAGGCACTGAACCTTACTCCTATAATTCTGGCATAGCTTTAAGAATTGCTGTTTGTAAAAATATTGATAACTTTACAATTTCTGGGCATGAAACTTTATTTTTATGTTTAAATAGTTACAATAAACAAATATTCAATTCAGGAATATTCAATATAAGAGGCCAAAATTTTAAAAAATTTACGGGTCTAAAAATTTCAGATAAAAAATTAAATAGTTTTTATAAAAAAAGATTATCAGGAAAAACTAAAAAACTTTACACAACTGGAATACACAAAAAAATTAATATTTCAAAAAAACAAAAAGACTACGAAATTGTTTTTTTTAATAGACTTAAAAAAATAAATAAAAAAAAAGTACTTTATGCTTCTCATACATTTTCAGATGCAGTTCATATCACTGGTGTCAATTACATATTTAAAGATTTTTATGAACAATTAGAGTGCACTCTTAAATTTTTGAAAAATAATCAAGATTGTTATTGGATATTCAGGCCTCATCCACAATCTGATTATTATGGAGAAGAAAAAATTTTCAAAAAGACAATTCAATCTTACAAACTTAAAAATGCAATTTATTGCCCATCTTATATTGAAATGAAAAAACTGAGAAAATACTCTGATTATTTAGTTACTGGTATGGGAACTGCTGCGGTTGAATTTAATGCTGAGTCAAAAAAATCAATTATATGTGGATATGCTCCATATTCTGGTCTTGGTATTTCTTGTCACGCAAAAAGTAAAAAGAAATATTATCATCTAATAAAAAACTTTAATAAAATTGATAAGATAAGCAAAAAAAAACAGCAATTAGCAAAAAAAGTTATTTTTTTTCTTGAAAACAAACTTAATTATAAAAAAACTGTTGATTTAAATAAATTAAATGATGATGAAGGAAAAAAATTTTTTAAAAATGCTATCAGTTCGAATAATGAGGAATTATTTAAACTTGGACTTAGTTACCTGCCAGTGTTTAAATTCAAACAAATTTACAAAGAATTATATAAGATAATTTAACTTTTAAACTTACCCCAATATTTTAAAAGGTTAGAGTAAATTTTTTCTTCAGATTTTTTATAATTCAATAATTTAAATTCTGGTTTCAAATAAAAACTCTGATCAAAAAATAATTTATTTTTTTTAAGTAAAGTTAAATTTCGATTTAATTCTGTTGAACTTTTAACACCTAAAACAATTTTATCGACCTCTTTTAGCGAATTTATCCAAATAAGTGAAGCTTGTGCTAAATTAAGTTTAAATTCTTTAATCATTAAATTTATCTTATTAATTCTTTTTATTAAATTAGGTGCAATTTTGCTTATTTCTTTTTGTTTTAAGAAAAAAAGACCCTGAAAAAAAACTGATCTAGCATGTATTTCAATATTTTTATTTTTTATTTTTCTTAAAATTTTTGAATTTAATAAATTCGTATCAACAATATTTAAGGGTAATTGGATAATATCTGGAAGCTTTTTTAGTTTAATTATATTATTTATTTCTTTCTCCGAATAAACTGAAACACCAAATCTCTTGACACCAAATCTTTTTAGTTGGAATAATTTTTTTCTAAAATTTTTATTTAAAAAATCATTAGAATTATGACATAAAATTGTGTGTGGCTTAGTCCCTAGATTTTTTTTTATTATGTTAAATTGATCAAAAGGATCTCCATCTTTTTTTTCAATTTTTGTGATAATTTTAAATTTTTTATATTTATGAATATTTCCAAATTTTTTTATATGATAATTTGATTTACCATAAGAGACTGCTGTATCTAGATATTCTACATTATTTTTGTAAGCATAATTTAGGATTTTATAAATTTGATTAGGTGCTATATATTTATTTCTATAAATTCCGTATTTTTGACCAAACTGAACAGTTCCTAAAATTATCTTACTTTTACTTTTCAAAACTATACATCTTCCAAATTTATACCTTTTTTTATGTAAGCTTGGGATTTTTCACCAAGATTAAATAATAAATCAACAATGGACATATATGGTAAAAAATTTTCATACTGCTGTTTATAAACTTCAATGTTAAAATTAAATTTTGTTAACTTAATTTTTTTATACTCAAAAATTTTACTATCCAAGATGTAATTTTTAGAGCCTTCGGTAAATAAATAATTTTTTGAATCAACTTTCTCTACTAAATTTGCAATTAATTCATCCTTATTGCCTTGTTTTTCAAAATCTGAAGATTTTATTAATTTTGTTTTAATATTTAATTTTTCTTTGATCCAATAAATCAATTCATAATTTAAAGTAACAAGTTTATAATATTTCTTATCATAAATTTCCTTTAATTCTAGTTCGTATTGTTTAAAGAAATCGGTTTTACTATAATTTAGCTTGATAGTTTTAAAATGGTTTTTTTTAAAATCAGTTGAATTATCAACCTCAACTTCATTTATAAATTGTTTATATCTATTTTTTGTCTTTACTGGTACTGTAAGAAATAAATTGCCTTTTAAAGTTTTGATTTGATTTCTTTGTTGCCAACCTCTTTTTTCAAATTGAACATTGTCTAAAAATATAAATATGTCGGATGCCATCATAAGTCCAAAGTATCCTGCCCAAGGAAGATAAGTTGGTTGCATTATTGCTACTTTTGTCATTTATTATGAGCTTTTTTTTTAAAGAGTGCTTTAGCCATTTTTAAATCCTCCAATGTATCAATGTCTACAGATCTATAATTCGGCAAAATATAGGGTAAAAATCCTTTTTTTATGAAGGAGAATTTTTTATTTTTTTCAAAAATATTAATTGGAAATATTGAAAATGGCCCACTCTCATAATAATAATTTTTAAATGATTGGGATAGCTTTAATATTTTTGATGGATATATTGGCTTTGCTATTTGATTTTTATTAATATTAAATGCCCACTCTATCGGTGCAGGATATTTAGAAAATACCTGGAGAGGATATTTCATTTTATTTTTTTTAAAAATTTCAAGTGCTTTATGAAAATCCGATCTTTTTATCAAAGGTGAGGCTGGCATAATATTAAATATAATATCAAATTTAAAACCTCTTTTTTTATATTCAGCAATAATATACTTTATTACTTCCGCACTTTCTATTTTATCACCAGCTAGTCTTTTTGGTCTTAAAAAATCTATATCAAAGCCTAATTTATTGACTACCTTTTTTATCTTAGTAGACTCAGTTGAAACATGTATCTTACTAAATAGTTTTGATTTTTTTGCCTCGTAGAGACCATATTGAATAATTGGTTTTGAAAAAAAAGTTAAGATATTTTTATTTTTGATCCTTTTACTTCCTCCTCTTGCTAGGAAAATTGCGAGAATTTTTTTACTCATTTATATATTCTGCTATTCCAATACCCTTTAAACCATAGTTATTTCCGTTATATAATAATAGGGTCTTTTTTTTAAAATTAATAATTGTGCCATATTCAACCATTTGAGAATCCCATTCATTTTTAGAATTTTTTAAATTAAATAAATTATCCATTCTCTTCCAATTTATTCCATCTTTGCTTCGTGCATAACCTAACCTATATTTTTGTTTATAAGTCTCATAGCTATATATCATATGAAATTTTTTATTTTGATAAAATACATATGGTCTAGCGATTGCTCTTTCATTCTTCTTAATTTTGATACAAACTTTTCCTGTTTGATGCCAATCTAAACCATTATTGGAATATGCAAATTTTATATTATATCTTGGTAAATCTGCATGAAGCCAAACTTCACCTGAAACATACCACATCATCCACTTTTTTTTTATTTTTAATACCCACGGGGCTGTTAAAATTGAAAATGGTTCTCTGTTATTATTCTTAAGTATTGGAGCCTTTGAGTAACGCGTAAATGTTTTTCCTCCATTTTTAGATATAGCAAGGCCTGAAACTAATGAATATCTAGTAGTGCATCTAGGTTTCCATCCAACGTAATATAAATAAATTTTATTTTTAATTTTAATTACGCAGGAAGGTGTAACACCATTGTCATCAAAACATCCAAGTTCGCCGGGTTGTAAAGATGGTAACTCAGATTGTTTACGGATTTCGATTTTTTTTTTAAGATCAATATCCGTAAATGTTATTATTGATTGATTATTTTTATTTCTAGTTGAATAAAAAATTCTAAATAATCCATTATTATTTAACTTTAACGGCGTAGGCAGCATACAATATTTAGCCTCCCAAAACTTTGTCTTATTCGGTTTAATGACAAAACCTAATTTTTTCCAATTTATTTTTCTAGAGACATCCATTTGACTGGTTTATTTTTTAAAACTGTTTTTGTAATTTTGTTTCCAATTATTGCTGAAGAAAATCTGGGAGAGATTCCAATCGCGTTATTTTTTATCATTAAATGATTTGGCTTAAGTATTGTTCCTTTTTTAAGGTTTTTTCTAAAGTACAAAGATTTTTTTCTTGCGTTACTTTTTATTTCCTCATGAACCTGTAGATCAATTTTACCCATTGATTTAAATGCTAAATGAATATTTTTAACATAGTTTTCAAATTCTGAAGGTTCTAGTGCATAATGATGATCTGGCCCTAATTGATTTTTATCCATTGTAATATGTTTTTCAAAATATGTAGCTCCCATCGCAACTGCTAAAATTGATGAAATATCATTTGTTGAATGGTCAGATATACCTAAACTCAAATGAAATATATTTTTAAAAACTTTTAATGAATTCAAGTTCATATCCTGATTTTTTGTTGGATATAATGATTGTGAGTGCATTAAAATTATTTTATAATTTCCAGCAGCCTTACACACTTCAACAGCTTCACAAACTTCTGCCAAATCTGCCATACCTGTGGATAGGATCATTGGAATTTTAAAAGAAGCTGCTTGATAAAGATTTGATAATTTAGTCAATTCAGAAGATGCCCATTTTATATAAGGAGGATTATATTTTACTAAAAAATTAGTGGATTCTTTACCAAAAGTTGATGCAAATATATCAATTTTTTTTGCTTTACAATATGCATTTAATTTTTTGTACCATGAAGTATTGAATTCATATTTTTTAACTTTATTTTGTAAAGACTTGTTTTTATATAAATCTTCAGCTTTAAAAATTTGAAATTTTACAGCATTTGCTCCAGCTTTTTTAGCTACGTCAATTAAATTCAATGCTTCAATTATATCTTGATTGTGATTGGATCCTATTTCTGCAATGATATATGGTAAGTTTTTTTTTTTCATAATTGATTTATAAAGTTAACCTTTTAAATGAAGGGTTGCAACTTTGTGTTGATAAATATTTTTTAATACTTTCTC
>MDTA01138807.1_pt1 | contig 10339 bp, 6 predicted proteins | sample 811151 | NCBI WGS metagenome assembly MDTA01 (sample SAMN05326648, study PRJNA326480) | marine metagenome | isolation source: seawater | place: Indian Ocean: South | collected 2010 | reverse complement strand
TTCTTATCTTAATATCAATAACATTGTCAGATTTATTATGATGACTTATATCTTTTAACTTTTTAAAATCTTCTATCATCTCTATAGTTTTTTTAGATTTGTTTTTAAAGTTAATTATATATTCTGGAATTATTAAAGTATTGTCAATGATTATATCAATTTTCATTTTATTCTTTTTTTCAAAATACCTTAGATCATCCAAAAAGTTGTCTTTCAAAAAATTAGAAATTTTTTCACAAACTTTTAAATCAACAAATTTTGCTTTAGTTAAAACTGCTTTTAATTCTACTAATTTGAGAAGTTTTTGCGCAAAAGACTCATCAGTCAAATTCACTTCCCATTTAACAGCACTTTCTCTTAATCTTTGCCTCGACATTTCTAATAAACCAAAGTTACTAATTCTTCCAATTTGAATTCTAGCCCTGTCAGAACGGCACTTTTCTTTCAATCTTTTTTCTACTAATCTTCTATTTCCATAACTTAACATATCGATAAAATCGATTATTATTAAGCCTGATAGATCTCTAATTTTTATTTGTCTAGCGATTTCATCTGCCGCCTCTAAATTTGTATCAAGTGCAGTATTCTCAACATTTTTTTGTTTAATAGAACTTCCGGAATTAATATCGATTGAAACAAGTGCTTCAGTAGGATTTATAACTAAATACCCACCAGAACTTAGTTTAATTTCCGACTCAAAAATTTGGTTGAGTTTCTGTTCAATTCCTTCTTCAATGAATAAAGGTGTTTTTCCTCTATATTTTTTAATTCTTTTTACATGTGATGGCATCATCATTTTCATAAAATTTTGAGCTTTTTTGTAACCATCATTTCCTTCTACATAAATATTTTTTGTATTTTCATCATACATGTCTCTTAAAGTTCTTTTAATTATTTCACTTTCTTGATGAATTAAAATTGGTGCTATAGAATTAAGAGCATTGTCTTTTATTTGATTCCAGGTGTTAATTAGTGTTGTTAAATCGTGATTAATCTCATTTTTAGTTTTATTACTTCCCGCAGTTCTTACTATAAGCCCCATTTCTTTTGGAATTTCTATTTCGTTTAATATAGATCTTATTTTTTTTCGATCAGCAGGATTAAAAATTTTTCTAGAAATCCCTCCGCCTTTAGGTGTATTAGGCATTAGAACAATATATTTTCCCGCAATTGAAATAAATGTGCTGAGAGCAGCTCCTTTTTGACCTCTTTCATCTTTTATAACTTGAACCAAAATTACTTGATTTGGTTTAATAACTTCCTGAATCTTATATTTTTTAAATCTAAATTTTCTTTGATTATTTTTTTCTTTTTCATCTGAAAATTCTTTTTCCTCAATTTCATTTTTTTCAATAGGATCATTTATCTCTAATTTTCCTTCAGCAAGATTTTCCTCGTCTTTTGCTTCTACTTCTTTTGAGAGTTCTTCCCTGGCTTTTTCTTCTTCTTGTTTAATTATTTCCAAATCACTCTTAGGAATTTGATAATAATCAGATTGAATATCATTAAATGATAGAAAGCCATGTTTTTCTCTGCCAAAATCAACAAAAGCAGCTTGTAAAGATGGCTCAATTCGACTTACTTTTCCAAGATAGATATTATTTTTAATTAGGCTATTTTTTATGCCTTCGTACTCGTAATCTTCAATATTATTGTCTGATTTAAGTACAATTCTAGTTTCATTAGGATGCGATGCATCAATATATAAATTTTTATCCATAATTTGTTTTTTAGTTGTCTCATTTTAATATTTATAAAATTTTGTATAATACTTATGCCTTAACTTTACCAAATTCTTTCTTATAATGATATCTAAATGAGCAATTTAATAAAAAAAATCTTTCTAGTAATAATTGTTAGTTTATTATTATTTTCAATTTTAATATTGGGCATTCTTTGGTCATTTTCTAATAATATTCCAGATTATAAATTCCTTAAAAACTACAAACCTCCAGTCTCAAGCAAAGTGTATTCAGGAAATGGTGACTTAGTAGCTGATTTTTCTAAGGAAAAAAGAATTTTTGTACCTTACAGCTCAATCCCTAGAAATGTAATTAATTCATTCTTATCTGCAGAAGATAAAAACTTCTTTTCACAACCTGGGGTTGATGCCAAAGGTGTTCTTAGAGCAATGGTTAATAATATTAAGAATATAATGACTTCTAAAAGACTTGAGGGCGCATCAACTATTACCCAACAGGTTGCAAAAAATTTTCTTTTAACTAATGAAGTAAGTATTAATCGAAAAATTAAAGAGGCAATTCTCGCATTCAGAATTGAGAGAGCTTTATCAAAAGAGAGAATAATAGAGTTGTATCTTAATCAAATTTATTTAGGGAGCGGTGCTTATGGTGTAGCAGCAGCTAGTTTAGAGTATTTTGATAAATCCATTAAAGAACTAGATTATGCGGAGTCAGCATTGTTAGCTGCATTACCAAAGGCTCCAAGTAAATATAATCCTTACAGAGATATAAAATTAGCAAAATTTAGAAGAGATTTAGTGCTACAAAATTTATATGAAAATAATTTTTTATCTTATGATGAATATACAAAGTTTAAAAAGGAAAGTATTGAATTAAAAAAAACTAAAAAAATTTTTTTAGAGGATGCTCAGTATTATATTGAAGATGTAAGAAAAAATATAATTGATGATCTTACTTATGAAAAAGTTTATAAACAAGGTTTTAATATCAACACTCCGATAAATTTAGAACTTCAAAAATTAGCAACTGACTCATTAAGAAAGGGTTTGACAGAATATGATAAAAGGAAAGGTTGGCGTGGACCCTTAAAAAATAAAGTATATAAAAATTGGCAAAAAGATTTAGAAAATTTTGAATTAGAGAAATCAATTGGATGGGAGATTGCAATAGTTAAAAAAGTAAAAAAATTTTCTACAAGTATTGAAACAAAAAATGGTTCTCAAGGAATTATTGAATATAAAGAAATTTCTTGGACAAAAAAAGAATTTGAGGAATTATTAAGATCTGGAGATATTATTTATGTGAGAAAAATTGAAAGAAATAAATACAGTCTAGTGCAATTACCAAAAATTAATGGAGGTATTGTAGTTATGGATCCTCATACAGGAAGAGTTCTAGCTTTAAGTGGAGGTTTTAGTTTTAAAAGTAGCGAATTTAATAGAGCTACTCAAGCACTAAGACAACCTGGTTCTGCATTTAAACCTTTTGTGTATGCTCTTGCCTTAGAGAATAATTATACACCAACCTCTTTAGTTTTAGATGCACCCTTAGTACTAGAGCAAGGCACAGATTTAAAATTATGGAAACCTGAAAATTATGGAAAAAAGTTTTATGGTCCATCTACTTTAAGAGTTGGGCTTGAGAAATCTAGAAATTTAATGACTGTTAGAATTGCTCAAAATTTAGGAGTTAGTAGTTTAGCAAATTTTTCAAAAGAACTTGGGATTTATGAAAATCCTGAAGAACTATTATCAATATCATTAGGTTCTGCGGAAACAACTTTATTAAAATTAAGTTCTGCATATTCAACTTTTATAAATGGTGGAAAATTAACAAAACCAATATTGATTGATCGAATACAAGATAGCCAGGGAAATACAATAATTAATAATGAAAAAAGAAAGTGTATGAATTGTGATCAGGTTTCATTTACTAGTGAGGAATATCCAAAAATAAAAGATAATCATAAACAAGTATTTTCACCTCAAACAGCTTATCAAGTCACATCCCTGTTAGAGGGAGCTATAAAAAGAGGAACTGGAAAAAAATTAAAAAAATTAAAACTAAATTTAGCAGGTAAAACAGGTACAACAAATGAAAATACAGACGCATGGTTTATAGGTTTCACATCTAATCTAGTTATAGGAGTTTATGTTGGTATGGATAACCCAAAATCTCTTGGAAAGTATGAAACTGGGGCAAAAACTGCATTACCAATTTTTGAAAATTTTGTTAAGGAGGCGATTAAAAAATCTGATGCAAGACCATTTAAAGTTGCTGAAGGAATAACTATGATGGTTGTAGATCCTTTGACAGGCCAAAAGGCCAATTTTTCATCAAAAGACACTATAATGGAAGCTTATAAAAGTAAAAATGTAATAGATGGAAAAGTTTTATATTCAAATAGTAATAGATTAGATTCAAATAATATATTAAAGTTTTATTAATGGATGATAAATATATAAGTTTTAAAAAAGAAATTGAAAAAATTAACCATAGAGTTAAGGAGTATCTTTGAAAAGAATAAAATTCATTCAAAATTAGAGGACCATAACAAAAAAATGCTTGATGCCAATTTTTGGCAAGATAAAGCAAATTCAAAAAATATATTAAAAGAAAAAAAACTTTTTGACGATTTAATTGGATCTTATAACGAGTCGGTTTTAAAAATAAAAGATTTAGACGAATTATATAAATTAGCTATAGATGAAAATAATCAGAATATTCAAAATGAAATTTTAGAGAATTTGAAAAATTTGAGAATTTTAGTCAAGAAAAATGAAATAAAATGTTTTTTATCAAATGAAGCTGATACTCTTGATTGTTACATAGAAATTCATGCAGGAGCAGGCGGTACAGAAAGTCAAGATTGGGCTGATATGCTTAGAAGAATGTATCTTAAATGGAGTGACAACAAAAAATTCAGATCTAATTTAATAAGTGAACATAAAGGTGAGGAAGCTGGAATTAAATCATCAACAATTAGAATTAGTGGAGATTTTGCATTTGGATGGTTAAAAAAAGAGTCAGGTATTCATCGTCTTGTAAGAATATCTCCTTTTGATTCTGGTGCTAGGAGACACACAAGTTTTGCAAGTGTATGGGTTTATCCTGTTGTAGAGGAAAATATTAATATTGAAATATTAGATAAAGATTTAAGAATAGATACATACCGATCTAGTGGTGCAGGCGGTCAACATGTAAACACCACAGATAGTGCTGTAAGAATTACTCATTTGCCTTCAAAAATAGTTGTTCAATGTCAAAATGAGAGATCACAACATAAAAATAAAGAAACTTGCATGAACATGTTAAAGGCTAGATTGTATGATTTTGAAATTAAAAAAAAAGAAAAAGAAAATCAAAATACTATTGCTTCAAAATCTGAAATTGGATGGGGTCATCAAATCAGATCATACATTTTACAGCCTTATAGATTAGTAAAAGATAACAGAACAAATTTTGAAAGCACGAGTCCTGACAAAGTATTGAATGGGGAGATTGATGATTTTCTAGAAAAATCTTTATATCAAATATAATGAAAAAAATAATTTTAAGAACAATATTTTTATTAGCTTTTATTATTATTTTACTAATTTCCTACTTAAGTATTATTGGAATTGAAACAGAAAGATTTAATAAACAAATTAAAGATAATGTCAAAAATCTTAATCAAAATTTTGATTTAGATTTAGAAAAGATTAAAATAATGATTGATCCATTTAGATTTAATATTAATGCAAAAACAATTGGGCCAAAAGTTAAGTTAAAAGATAAAGTTCTCAAATTAGAAACAATAAAATCTCAAATATCAATAAAATCATTAATTGATAATGAATTTTCTTTATCAAATCTAGAAGTTTCAACTAAACCATTAGAAATAAAAGATTTAATCTTTTTTGTAAGAACACTTAAAAATAGTCCTCAGTTATATCTTTTAGAAAAATTAGTTAAGAATGGATATTTGGTTGCTGAGATTGATTTGGAATTTGATGAAAATGGAAAAATTAAAGATAATTTTGAAATTCAAGGAATTGTTAGAGATGCCAATATTAATTTTTTTAAGAAATACGATTTAGATAAATTAAGTTTTTCATTTAATCTAGCCAATAATAATTATGAATTTGAAGATGTAAAAACTTCATTAAATAAAATATCGCTATCATCTAAAAAAATTTCTTTAAAAAGTATAAATGACTATTTTTTAGTTGATACTATATTGGAAAATGAGAATACAAATTTAAGTAAAGAAAATATTAATTTGTTAGTAAAACCTCTTGTTTCAAATTTAGATATAAAAAAAATAGATTTTAATTCAGAAAATAAGATTTCTTTTAAAATAGATAAAAATTTTAGAATTGATAATTTTAAAATGTTTACAAAAATTAAATTAAATGAACTATCTTTTTTAAATAAATTAAATTTAAAAGAAATATTTCCGGAATTAAAAAAAGATATAATTATAAAAGATCACTTAATTACTCTGAACTTAGAAAAAAATGATTTAAATATCGATGGAACTGGAAAAATTTTTATACAAAATCAAGATGATGAAATAAGCTATTCTATAAAAAAAAAGAAAAATAAGTATTTGTTCAATTCCAAATTAGATATTACTAACAATCCATTTGAAATTATTTTTTTAAACTATAAAAAAAAAGATAAATCAAAAATAAAAATTGAAATAGAGGGTTTTCATATATTAAATCAAAAAACTGAAATCGACGCAGTAAAGTTAAAAGAAGAAAATAATTTTATTAATATAAATAATTTAGAATTGGACAAAAATTTAAAAATAAACAATTTTAAAAGTTTAGAATTAAGTTACTTTGATAAAGATAAAAAAAATAATCAAATCAAAATTTATAAAAAAAAAAAGAACTATATTGTTTCAGGAAGTTCATTTAATGCTGATAAATTAATTGATAATTTAATCAATGAAGACACTAAAAAAAACAATTTCTTCAATAAAAATCTTAATTTTATAATCAAAATTGATCAAATTTTTTTAGATAAAAGATACAAACTTAACAATTTAAGTGGCAAGTTAGATCTCAAAAATAATCAAGTATTTAACGCAAATTTAATTGGATATTTCTCAAAAAATAAACGAATGGAGTTTACAATAAATACTAAACAAGATGAAAAAGTTACTACATTATTCTTGGATGAAGCAGAACCGATTGTGAAGAGATATAAGTTTATAAAAGGATATAAGGGTGGATCTTTAGATTATTCTTCATTAAATTTTAAAGGAAAATCTAAATCAACATTAAAAATTTATGATTTTAATTTAAAAGAATTACCGGCTTTAACAAAGTTATTAACTTTGGCATCATTACAAGGAATAGCTGATATATTAACTGGAGAAGGTATTGGTTTTGATGAATTTGAAATGAATTTTGAAAATCAAAAAAATTTAATGACCATAAATGAAATTTATGCAATTGGACCTGCTATTTCAATTTTAATGAACGGTTATGTAGAAAAAGATAAGATTATTAGTTTGAGAGGTACCTTAGTTCCAGCTACAACTATTAACAAGGTTATAGGCTCTATACCAATTTTAGGAAAAATTCTTGTTGGTTCAAAAACTGGTGAAGGAGTTTTCGGTGTAAGTTTTAAAATAAAAGGACCACCTAAAAATCTTGAAACAACTGTGAACCCAATAAAAACTTTAACACCAAGATTTATAACTAGAACTTTAGAAAAAATCAAAAAAAATTAAATAAGTTCAATTTTTAAGTGTCTTTTTTTCCCTATAGAAAGTTTAATATAGTCATCTTTAAATAATTTATATTCAATTATAAATTTTTCATCACTTATATTTTCATTATTTATTTTGATTGCATTACCTTTAATCAATCTCCGAATTTCACTTCGAGATTTTTCAAATTTTGAAAAAATAACTAAGTCAATTATGTCAATATTATTTTGTAAAATTGATTTTTTAAGTTTAATTGATGGTAGATTTGATCCTTTAGAATTTCCAGAAAATGTTTCTTTAGCGATTTTTTCAGATTTTTCAGATTCTTTTTTACCATGAAGAAGCTCAGTAGTTTTGTTAGCAAGCATTATTTTTAAACTATTAATCTCAAAATCTTTTATATTTTCAATTTCGTCAGTGGTAAAATCTGTAAAAAATTTTAGAAATTTAATGACATCTTTATCATCTGTGTTTCTCCAAAACTGCCAATAATTATAAGGAGAAAAAAGTTTTTTATCTAACCAAACTGCTCCATCTGCTGTTTTACCCATTTTAGCTCCTGTTGCCAAAGTTATAAGTGGTGTTGTCAGACCATAAACTTGTTTATCTGAGTATCTCTTAATTAATTCAACTCCATTTATAATATTTCCCCATTGATCAGAGCCACCTACTTGCAAAACACAATTTTCTTTTTTATTTAATTCTAGAAAATCATATGCTTGAAGTATCATGTAATTAAATTCCATATAACTCAAAGACTGCTCTCGCTCTAGTCTATTTTTTACACTATCAAAAGTAAGCATTTTGTTGATAGTAAAATGTTTTCCAATATCTCTTAAAAAGGAAATATAATTGAGATTTTTTAACCATTTATAATTATTAACAAATATTGGCCTAGTTTTTTTATTTTTGGTTTCCAAAAATTTTCTTAAAATTTTCTCAATATTTTTCGAATTTTTCTCTATTTCTTTTTCAGTTAATATTTTACGAGTTTTATCTTTACCTGATGGATCTCCAATTCTTGTCGTACCTCCACCTAATAGAACAATAGGCTGATGTCCGTGATTTTGTAGTAATTTTAGACACATAATTTGGAGGAGACTTCCTACATGGAGGCTTTCTGCAGTACAATCAAAGCCTATGTAAGCTTTGATTTTTTTTTTGGTCTAACAATTGAGATAATTCATGTTCGTTTGTACATTGGTAAAAATAACCTCTATCTTTAAATTCTTTTAAAAATTTATTCATAAGCCTATAATTCTACAATATACAATATTTATTAAAAAAAAATAAGAATGGGAAAGATTTACACAGCGCTAGGCCTTATGAGTGGCACTTCATTGGATGGAGTAGATGTTTCTGTAATTAAATCAGATGGTATTAATGAATATTCCTCAATTTTAGACAGATATTTCAAATATGAGGATAAATTCATTCAAAAATTATTGAACTTAAGGAAAAAAATTTCAATGCCCGAGGACTTAAGTTTGCATCTAAATGAAATAAAAGACGTTGAGAGAGAAATTACATTATTTAATGCTAATGCAGTAAAACAAACTCTTATGTCATTAGATTTGAATATTGATTTGGTAGGATTTCACGGACAAACCATATTTCACAATTCTAATAAAAAGATAACAAAACAACTAGGTGATGGTAAGTTGTTATCTCAATTGACAAAGAAAAAAGTAATTTATGATTTTAGACAAAATGATTTAAAAAATGGTGGTCAAGGAGCTCCTCTAACTCCAATATTTCATAACGTGATTGCTAATAAGTTGAATAAAAAATTTGATATTACGTTCCCAATAAATTTCTTAAATATAGGAGGTATCGCAAATGTAACTTCGACAGTAAATTTTAAAAATTTATGGGATAAAGATAAAATTTATGCATATGATATAGGTCCTGGTAATTGTCTCATAGATGAGTGGATTAGAAGAAACTCCAAAAAAAAATTTGATAATGAGGGCTCATTAGCTAGAGCTGGTAAAATAGATGAATTGATCTTAAATCAAGCTATAGAAAATTTCAGTGCAGATATTGATTATAACAGCTCTTTAGACGTAAAAGATTTTGATATTTTTTTCGCAAAAGGACTTTCCTTAGAGAATGGTGCTGCAACAATTACAAATTTTACTGCAAAACTAATTGTAGATGGAATGAGATACATTCAAAGGAATGATTTATCTCAAATTTCAAAATGGTTAGTTTGTGGTGGAGGTAGAAAAAATAAATATTTATTAGAAATTATTAAAAATAGTTTTGACGGATTAAATTTAGATACAATAGAAAATTATGAAATAGATGGAGATTTTATTGAGTCCCAAGCATTTGCTTTTTTAGCAATAAGAACTTTGGAAGGTATGCCTATTTCTTTTCCAAGTACTACTAGATGTAATAGTCCATCAACCGGTGGAGTTATTGTTGAAAATTTTTAATTAATAAAGAGCTGTTTCTTTTTTTATATATTTATCTAAAGTTTTAATAAGTGCTGGTTCATTTTTTGAAAAAAAATGATTTGCGTCAGATATAGTTTGAAACTCTACTTTAATTCCTTTTTGCAAACTTAATCTTTTGTCTAATTCATTAATGTGTTCAATAGGAACTAACTCATCTTTTTTACCATAAACCATTAAGCCAGATGTAGGACAAGGTGATAAAAAAGAAAAATCATAAACATTTGGTTGAGGTGATATTGCTATAAATCTATTTATTTCGGGTCGTCTCATTAATAATTGCATAGCAATTAAAGCTCCAAAAGAAAAACCAGAAACCCAACATTGTGAGTTATCAAAATTCTCTCTTTCTAACCAATCTAAAGCTGCTGCAGCATCTGCAAGTTCACCTTGTCCATTATCAAACTCTCCATCACTTTTACCAACACCTCTAAAATTTACTCTACAAACTGAAAAATCATTTTCCATAA
>MDTA01048024.1_pt1 | contig 10339 bp, 6 predicted proteins | sample 811151 | NCBI WGS metagenome assembly MDTA01 (sample SAMN05326648, study PRJNA326480) | marine metagenome | isolation source: seawater | place: Indian Ocean: South | collected 2010 | reverse complement strand
ATAGGCCATCACCATTGTAATCCTGAATAATTTCCTCAGGGCCATCATGTTGATTATTATCATTGCAATCTGTATTAATTCTGAAAACCAAAGAGTCTGAACTTAGCTGTTGCTTTATTGTATCAAATTGGACAGGGAAGGTAAAAGGGAGTGTGTCCAAATAAGCATAGGTTGTGTCATTCCATTCAGATGTATCCAAAAACAAAAGCCCACTTTCAATAAATGGTTTCTCTGCAGTATCTACAACTGCCCAGAACGCACTAACGTCAAAAGTATCAGTATAATATACCATGGTATCATTTACTATCCAGTCTGAGTTAACAAGCTTATATCTTTGAAGAGAGGGCTCAGCATCAAGGTTCCATTGAAGGGATTCTAAATTCTTGAATGGTGTGGAGGTCATTAAGACTGAATCATCTTTAGTACTGCCTAAAGCTGTTAATGAATCTATTGGATAGCGTGTTGCTAAAACCTCTTGCGATGGGTTAATCGCCACTAAATGGTCTGGGAAAGTACGAAAAGACATAACTGTAGGGTCACCCCTATATAAATAAAAATCAGCATAAGTAGCATACTGAGCCATATCATTAGGTGAATAACGAAAAAAGTTTGCATTTACATTGTTCTCAAAATTATAAAAATATTCTGATATTGCACCTTGTTCTCCATTTAGGCTTGAACTAAGAGTATTTGTTGAACTACTTACAACATTTTCATTTGAATTATCTTCTTTTTCCTCAGAGAGAAAATCGCAAGAAGATATAATAAATGAAGCGATTAGTAAGAGAATATGGATTACTTCTTTTTTCATTTAAGCAAGTTTATTATATTTATTAGTCCAAGATAGAAAGCATTAATATTTTGATTAATCAATATATTAAGCTTATTTTTTTAAAAAAAACCAAACAATTATGCTGAAACATACAAAAAAATTATTTCTTATACCCATAATTATTATTTCAATTTTATCAGCAGACCTTGCTAGCCCTACGCCATTCAAGGCTAAACAGCCAAATGGAATAGAAATATTGATAAAAAATAGAGGAAACCACCTACAAGGATGGCGAGAATATAATGGCTGGACCATAACGAAAAATAATGAAGGCTGGTGGGTTTATGCTCAGGGTAGCAATGGGAAGGAATTAATTCCATCCAATTTAATTGTTGGAATTGATGAGGAGCCAACTCAAAACACTGCTTCTTTTCAAAAAGGAATAAGACCTGACCCACATATACTTGTTGATGATGCACCAATTCCAAATCTTCAAGCAACTCGTTCAGACACATTCCGTGTTCCTCTTATACTTGTTGAATTCCCTGATGCATATGCTATTTATGAGCCCGAGGAATTTGATATGATTATGAATGAAGAGGGGTATACCCATCTCAACTATGATAATACTGGTAGTTTTAGAGATTTTTATCAAGAAATATCATATGGGCAATTTCTTCCTATTGCAGAAGTATCTGATTGGTTCATGGCACCTAATGGCCATGACTATTATTCTTACAATAACGGTTATACCCGCGTACGTCAGCTGGTTAGAGATATGGTTGATGCGCTAGAGGAGTCTGGATTTGACTGGTCTATATTTGACAATGATGGAGATGGATACGTTGATGCACTGAACCTTATACACCAAGGTGCAGGAGCAGAAGAGGGAGACTATTCAAATATATGGTCTCATAAATCAAGCCTAGGTCAACTTGCAGTCAACTATGATGGGGTTGTAATCAATAGCTATAATATCAGTCCTGAGATACAGAATGGCAATATTGTAGCAATTGGTGTTTTAGCTCATGAATTTGGTCATGCGCTAGGACTGCCTGATCTTTATGACACAGATTATTCATCAAGTGGTTCTGGAAAACTTGCGCTAATGGCAAGTGGTTCTTGGGGAACAAATAATAATTCACCGTGGTATCCTTCTACAATGATTGGCTGGTGTAAAAATCAACTAGGATGGGTTGAAGTGATGGAGATTACTGATGACCTAGATCAAGTAGCAATTCAACAAACATACTCAAACAATACTATCTACCGTGTAAATCACTCGCAAGCTGATGAGGAATATTGGTATATAGAGAATAGACAGAATATTGGTTCAGATACCTTAATGCCAACACCTGGTCTAACAATATGGCATATTAATGATGACATTGCTCAAGATTGGTACCTCAATAATAACGAACCATACTACGGAGTGGGACTAGAACAAGCCGATGGAATGTTTGCATTGGAAAACGGAGGACCAAGCAATGGCGCAGACGTTTTCCCAGGTGATTCAGACAATAGGGAATTTAGTAATTCATCTAGCCCTAATACATCAAGCCTCTATGGTGAACCATCAATGCTACGTATAGATAATATATCAGACCCTGGTGAATTTATGTACATCGATATTCAGTATAATGAAATTATACTGGCAACAGCGACTATAGATGATGGAAATGGATATGCGTATAACCAAGGCTATCTATCTATTGGGATGGATAATGAAATGACCATAGCGGAACTTGAATTCGAACTCGACTTTTCACCATCCTTCGTAGATATATTAGATATTATACCAACAGAAAGAGTAGTATATGATTCTGTTCTTATTGAAAATGATAGAATCACCCTTATAAACCCTGTAATAAGCGCAGGAACTGGCACAATATTAACTCTTGAACTTTTCAATAATGTAGGAGTCGAAACAGAAGTTATAGTGACCTTTAACATGTGCATTGGTTATACTGAAGATGGAAGTGAAATTGGTATCACTATACAAGACGAGGCTGTCTATAATATACAAGCAACCAGTCAATTCTATAATATCCAAAATGGTACAGGATCAATCGGTGGTGGTGCTTCGTATATTGTTTCTTTGATAAATACAGTACCAATTGCATTAAGCGCTTTTCAATTATCAAGCGACCTTGATATTTTGACTCCAAGCGCAGAACCATTTGAAGATTTAAATGAAAATGGCATTTATGATAACAATGAACCTTTCACAGATTGGAATGAAAACGAGCAATGGTCACCAATGATAGAGCCTATTTCTCTTTCTGATGATTGGGAAATTGACGCCAGCGTAAATGGTTCAGATTTAACGATAGGAATATCAAACTGGGAAGAGCCACTTGAACCAGAGCAGCATGAACTTTTCAGAGTAAATTGTATGGTAAATGAAAATGCTGAGCTAAATGATATTGTTACAGTTAATACTAATGTTCTATTATTACTTGACGCATGGGGCAATAGTGGTGTCCCATTTGTCAATGGTGATGGCACAGTAACTATAGATGGTATTTTATCTAATAGTGAAGCAACACAATTACCTACAGAATTCTCCATCAATAGGATTTATCCAAATCCATTCAATCCGTTAACGATAATTGAATTTTCTATTCCTTTTGAAAATGAGAGTATTGTAAAAATAAATATTTATGATATATCTGGTAAAAAAATAGATAACATTATCACAAATAAATACAATGGTGGAATTTATAGAATCTATTGGGATGCATCTAATTTGAGCTCAGGGATTTATTTTGTAGAATTTGATGCAGACATTTATAGGCAAATAGAAAAAGTAACCCTTCTAAAATAATAATTAAGCAGATTTTCTTTTTTTTGTCTTTTTATATATTGGTTCCTTACCATTAAGTACTGTATCACTTGTTATAACAATACACTCGACACCTTCTAATTCAGGAAGATAAAACATAATATCCAATAGAGTTTCTTCCATTACAGATCGTAGAGCTCTTGCACCAGATTTTTTTTTAATTGCACATTTTACAATTTCTTTTAATGCATTAGAATCAAACTCTAATTGAATACCCTCTAAAAAAAATAATTTTTGATATTGTTTGATGATAGAATTCCTAGGTTCTACCAAGACCCTTAATAAATCATTTTCATCTAATGTATCCAATGTGCTTAGTATAGGCAACCTACCCACCAGTTCAGGAATAATCCCATAAGAGATTAGGTCTTCTTGCCTAACTTCTTTAAAAATAGAATTTTTATCTCTATTTTCAATTTTCTTTTTTGTTCCAAATCCTAATTCACCTTTTCCAATTCTTCTATAAATTATATCTTCCATGCCAGAAAACGAACCACCGCAGATAAAAAGTATATTTGAAGTATCAATCTGAATTAAACTTTGTTCAGGATGTTTTCTTCCTCCTTTTGGTGGAACATTAGCAACTGTCCCTTCAAGAATCTTTAATAATGCCTGCTGGACACCTTCTCCACTAACATCTCTAGTTATAGATGTGCTAGCGCTTTTTCTTCCTATCTTATCTATTTCATCTATGTATATAATTCCCTTTTCTGCAGCACCAACATTATAATTAGCAACTTGGAGCAATCTGACAAGAATATTCTCCACGTCTTCTCCAACATAACCAGCCTCTGTTAATGTAGTGGCATCTGCTATTGCAAATGGTACCGATAAAAATCTTGCTAATGTCTGAGCGATTAGTGTTTTCCCAGTGCCGGTCGAGCCCATCATAAGGATATTGCTTTTATCCAACTCTATATCTGTCAAATATGATTGATGAATAACTCTTTTATAATGATTGTAGACAGCTACTGAAATAGCTTTCTTTGCTCTATCTTGACCTATAACATGGCTATCAAGATTTGTTTTTATCTTTGTAGGTTTCTGAAGTGTTACCTTAAAATTATTACGTTCTCGATGTGTATCAGTATCTAGATATAACTCAGGTTTTTTCCCTTTCTTAATCTTAGTCATTTTCTTTTTGTAAGTATAGTGTCAATGATACCATAAGACTTAGCTTCTTTTGAAGAAAGATAGTTATCTCTATCAGTATCAGCCTCAATTTTTTTTAGTGTCTGACCAGTATTTTTTGCAAGAATTGAATTTAATTGCTTTTTCATACGCAGAATTTCTTCTGCTTGAATTTTAATATCAGTCGCTTGACCTTCCGCACCACCCATTGGTTGGTGTATCATAATTCTAGAATTTGGTAGAGCTGAACGTTTACCATTGGCACCGCCTGCTAATAAAAATGCCCCCATACTAGCTGCTTGTCCTAAACAAATAGTAGCTACATCAGGTTTGATATATTGCATAGTATCATAGATTCCCATTCCAGAAGTAATCACCCCCCCTGGAGAATTAATATATAAATAGATATCTTTATCTGAATCTTCAGCTTCTAAAAAAAGCAACTGCGCAATAATTAGAGAAGCCATAGAATCATGAATTGGTGTACCAAGAAAAATAATCCTCTCTTTAAGGAGTCTAGAATAAATATCAAAAGCACGTTCAGACCTACCAGTTTGTTCCACAACAATCGGAACGAGTTGATTTAAGATTTTTTCATCAATGTTCATGCTCTTTCTCCCGAAGATTTTTTGTGTCAACCTCTACCTCTTTGACTTTAATAAATTGTTCTAAATGTTTCAAGATTATTTTTTCTAGAAGATCATCCTCTAGACGCTTAAGGTTACTTGGTTTTTTGTAAAATTTCCTTATTTCTTTTTCAGAAGAGGGTGTCCTAGCAACTAAGTTTTCCACTTCATTTTTTAAATCTGCATCAGATACTTTTAATTGTTCATTTTCTATTAATTTACGTCTTATCAAATACCATTGCACGTTTCTCTCAGCTATAGGCTTATAATGTTCACGCACTTTTGTCTCATCCAACGGCTCACCGTTATTTTTATTCTTCAAATCTTCAATTATATTTGTTAAATAATTTTCTATCATAGAAGGCGCAAAAGAAGGCGAAACCTTATCAATTAGAGCATCTGTAATATCTTGATGATAAGCATTTTTAGATCGCTCAGTAAAATTCTCTATTATCTTTTTTTCAACATCCTTTTTCAGCGCATCTATGCTTTCAAGATCTGGACTAATTCGATTTAAAAATGCTTTATCCATTTTTGGTAAAATCTCACGCTCCACATTATCCACTTTAATATCATATGCAGCATCTTCACCATCTTTATTAATAGGAAGCATTATACGAGTAGAATCTCCAGGCTTTAAACCAATCATCTTCTCCTTTTGATCTTCTGTAAAAGACCCTTGTCCTACTCTGAGGTACTGCTTTTCAAATCTTTTTCCAATAATTGGCACACCTGATTCATCAAGTTTTTGAAGAGTACAAATTAAATAATCTCCTTCAACTGCTCCTTCTTCCACTGTTTGCATAGTAGCGTGGGATTTTCTTAATTGCAATAATGCATCATCAATATCTTGCTGGTCATGAATATAGTTAGTTCGCTGAATTGAGAATGAGTTCTTTTTTAGTTTGGGCATTTTGAAATCTGGTTCAATTTCAAAGGTTGCAAAAAAAGATAGATGATTATTCATAAGAAAATGGACATCCTTTATTTCTGCTTTATTTATTGGCACCAATCTTTCTTTCTGTATAGCCATCAGATAATATTTTTGAAAATTTGTATCCATAAACTCTGCTTCAATATTTTGCTGAAATTGATTTAGGAGTCTTTCTTTTGGGATTTTACCTGAACGAAACCCTGGAATCTTTATCTTTTTACCAAATTTCTTTATTGTATCGTTAAAATCAGACTCTAATTCTATCCATGGGATATCTATTTTTATTTCCCTTGTATAATCATTTATAATTTTTACTTCGATTTTCATTTTTTCCCAATTTTATATGTTAAACACTTATGTTATTTTCTCATCATTATAATTTCAACTATGAATTAACTACAATATTAACCAAAAAAATCAAATCCAAGAGAGTTATCTCATTATCATTGTTTATATCTGATACAGAATTAGAACATATCCCACTAAAATTATTCATAATAAAATCAGATAAAAATAGTATATCAATTATATCTAGACTCCCAGAATTATCAACATCCCCAACTGACCATGCATCACACACCTCAGTAGGATGAGCAAAAAAAGTATGCCAACCAGCCATTGGGTTATTCTCAACACGACCCGATGAATCTGCTGTTTTTATATAATATTGAATATTACCAGAATCTAATAGTGCAGGTATAGTTCCAAACCATCGATTATCTTCTGAGATATCAGATTTAATTAAGTTATCCGAAGACCAATTTAATGACGCGATTGTCTTCCAATAAACCTTCATAGAGTCTACTATAATACCTGCTTGACTTATATCATCAACTATAACCTCAAATTCATACACTGAACCATTTGGTTCAGCACCATTATTTAATGGATTATGAAAAACCTGGAGCATCTGGATATCGGGTATTCCTTTTATCCTGCAGTGAAGAGCATCTGTAGATTCCCAACTACCCGTAAACCCCATCACCTCATATCCTGGTAGAGCAAGTTCATATTGAGCCAACGCATCATCATCATGTCCTCCTCCAGTAATAGGGACAAGAACCTTTTCGTTTATTAATAAAGAATTTGTATATGGCTCATTATTAGGAGTCCAAACTCTAAAAAGACTCCAAGGCTCACCCCATTGATTTAATGTATTTGAAAAATATTCTGCTACCTCTTCAATCTCATCATATTGTGGATGACTATCAGGGACCTCTCTTATCAACACCTTGGTTGGACTTAAATATTTTCCCCAGCAATCAATATGATCTATATAAGTATTGTTTGGATCATCAACAACATGATATGTACTAATCCCATAATAATTCTCCATTATTAGATGTACATCTTCTTGGCTAATATTATTTTCGTCATACACAAGATCAGAGGATGCAGCAATACCCATTCCATCTGTCATATAATTTCCACCAGCGTGAATAATATCTGATGCATAATATGGTACATCCAAATGATTTGATAGTTTAAGTGGCGCATCATTATCATTAAAACGTGGTCGATTATATGTGAAATCAACGACTGATATATCTCTATTGCCATCAACAACCCACCAAGGACCATAATCTCTAGTCCAATAACTATCAGTTTCTCCCAGAATCCATTCCACATTATCCATATTTACTGAATTATTTTCCATTAATGAAATAGCCGAGCTTTGCTGACTGGATGCCACCAAACAATAGATAATAACATTTTCAGATATTTCTGCTATAATATCTGTGCTAATACCAAATGGGTATCGAATTAAAACGCCTGCCATCCTTTCATATTCTGCTATGTTGCGAATTGGAATAGGCGGAGGATCAGTCTCTCTTCCCATAGTAAAAATCTCATCAATTCGCAATTTTTCATCATCAGTCATTCCGATTGGAAGTTCTATGTTTTTATCATTATTGGATAAAATAAAATTTAATATTGCGATTAGGATTATTATAAATCTCAACATTGAATAAAATAGGTTATTTTTTTATTAATCATGTTCTAGATATACATTACATCTAGACACTACAAACTCTATTGTCGAAGCCTATAAGTTGCACCTTCAATGGTCTTAAGAAATTTTTCGACCTGATTTTCAGTATGGAATAATTGATCCATAGGAACAAATATATCGCTTGGATATTCAACTTCGTCATAATCACGCAAAAAATTTGATTCCAACTTGAGGATAACGTCTCTTAACACCATTGGTGGTATTTCTTTATTTCTCATAAAATTAATTTGCAAGTTTAATTGACCTGAAGAAGTCATGTGAAATAATGGTATAGATCCAACATCAGTATCACAACGATATGTAAGAGTACCATGGTCACTACCGCGACCCCAAGAAATATCATCAGCAAATTTTTCAGAGAACTCGATAATTGAAACTCCTATTTTAGCGATTTCTCTGTTGCACTGCTCTCTAAGATGTTCTACAAAGGAATTTTTTTCCCAAACTGACATATATTTTCCCCTTTAGATATGCATTATTTGAAAATAGGCGAGTTGGAATTTAGTTAATAACTGTTAATCAAAAAATCTTTACTTATCTTAATATAGAAATCTTAATTATCTATGTTAGATTTTTTAAAGGACACTTTGATTAAATTATCCTTAGAATCCCTATCAACAAATTTATACAATGGATCTATCCCAGCTTTAAATGGCTTTTTATCTAATTTTATCTCAAACGTAGAAATACTATCGGTAATGAAAACTTTATCAATAAAGATAGGTATTTCCTCTTTATCTTCATCTTTGATATCTTCCCCAAAGACACCAATTTCTAGCCAATCAGCGAGTTCCACAGTTGTTTGAACCCCTAAGCTATCAGAATACACCTTTTTTGCCTCTAACTCAAGATTAAGAGTATAGGATCCATCGGGATTTTTAAATGCAATTGCTTCCTTTGCCTTGTTCTCATACAAGGTAATCTTTTCAAATGTATCTGTTATGAGATATTGTAAATCTTTAGGAGTTTCTTCTCTAATGGTGGAAATCAATTGACCTATGTTTGGATATGGATTATAATTATATCTATACCTATCAATGAATTTTCCTAGAGCCCTGTTGAATCTATCCGTCCCAATGATATCTGACATTGCATATAGAGTATGTCCAGCTTTATTATATACAATGTATTGCTCATTACCCTCTGTAGAAATGATTGGAGGTTCTCTTGAATCAAAGGCTCTTCCATCAAGATATTGATCTAGCTCATATTTTAAAAATTTTCTTAATTGAGCATCTCCTCTCTCCTTTGCCAATAGTGAGATTGCGGAATATTCAGACAGCCCCTCACTCATGAAATTTGCACCTTTCACACTGCCTCCAGATACTTGATGCGGCCACCACTGGTGTCCCATTTCATGAGCAGTAACCCAGAATGGCATGTCAAGGTTTTCTGGGTCATCCGGATCAACATCCATGATAAATCCAATTGCTTCTGAAAATGGGATTGTATTGGGAAAGGATTGTGCAAAAGATCGATATCTAGGAAACTCTAAAATTCTACACTGCCTGTATGGATATGGTCCATAGATTGCTCCATAATAATCAATAGACTTTTTCATAGCGTCCATCATCGTCTCTAGATTGTAGGTATGCTTAGGATGATGATATATCTCAAGACTAATACCATTATGCTCTTCTTTCAAGACCTCATACCTAGCAGAAACAAAAGTGAAAAAATTAAATATTTGGTCATCCATCTTATAATGAAAATATCTCCTACCATCTTCCTGCCACTCTTTCTGTAAGTATCCCGGAGCCATCGCTATCTGATCTAAATCCGTACTCATGACAGCTTCAAAATTGACCCAGTCAGCATCATCTCCAAGTAGCGCATTCTGATTCCCCTTGATGTCATCATGGTCTGGCAGTTTCTTCCTCTCTTCAAGATCATATTTTTTTCTAACCAACTTTTGAGTTAGTTCACCTCTATTATTATAACCAAAACTAGGAAAGAGTGAACTGCTCTGTATCATGGTCCCATTCTCAACAACCAGTAGATCTACACCACTGTTTCT
>MDTA01192111.1_pt1 | contig 10340 bp, 8 predicted proteins | sample 811151 | NCBI WGS metagenome assembly MDTA01 (sample SAMN05326648, study PRJNA326480) | marine metagenome | isolation source: seawater | place: Indian Ocean: South | collected 2010 | reverse complement strand
GGCGTTTCACGGTGCCGTTGGGGTTGAACCGTCGGCGTTATTCGACCAATGGGTTGGGTTTCATTTGGCTGATGGTGGAAACCTATGGGATCGAGCCGGGTGGTTGGCTCACCTGGCCACCGTGTGGTTGGTTGCCGTGTGCGCTTGGATTCCGGGTTCTCGGTCCAACACGCTACCCGGGTTGGTGCCCGCGTCGATTGCGGCGGTGGCCGTTCATTTGTTGCCGGCCGCCCTTCACGTTGAGCACCTCGTCGCCGTGGCCCCCTTGCTGGTTTTGGCCGCTGCGGACCGCTGGGGCTCATGGGTTGAGGGGTCAACGAAGCGTTGGGCGGTGGTGATGGCCGGGACGATCGTTGCGCTGATGTCGCGTCCATTCGTGCACTTGGACTCGACGGTGGCGTCCCTTCGTCAGACCATGGACACGGGGCAATGGCTTGCGGACCACACCCCAAAAGATGTGCCCATTTTGACGGTGCAACTCGCCTTGGCCGTTGAAGCCGACCGCTCCGTCGTCTCGGGGCTTGAGATGGCTCGTTTTGGATGGGAACCGGATTTGGATGCGGACACCGCCCGACGGACCCACCGAATGTCTGCCGCCCGTTTGGAGCAGGAATTGAGTAAGCCCATTGGTGCCATCGCATTTACCGAAGGCGATTTTGACGAGGAGTATCGAGGAAAATTGACGGTTGCTGCAGAGAATGCATTTCCATTCCAGCGCATCGTCGATGATTACGGCCAGTTTTCAGAGCGCTTGCAGATTCATGTGACCAAAGGGGACACCCTGTGGATGCGATGAAGCTTCAATGGGTTGCTGTTGCTGTGCTGGCGGCGTTGCTTGTCAGGGTTCCGGCGGCAACCAGTTTGCCCTTGGATTGGGACGAGCCGATTTACATGGAAGCCGCTTCTGAGGTCGCGCAGGCGATTCGAAATAAAGACTGGTCGACAGCGTTGTCTCCCACCTTGAACCGAGAACACCCCAGCTTGGTCAAGGTGGCCTACGGGGTCTCTTTGGTGCCCCATGGGACAGATGTGGGTTTGGTTGAACGATTGGCGTCAATGCGCGGTATATCGATGATGGCCGGATTGATGGCTGTGGCCGCATTGACCTGGGTTCATCCGGCAGCGGGCTTGGTGCTTGCAACCCACACCATCCATGCCAAATACAGTTCCCAAGCGTACTTGGACAGTTTGCCCATGCTGTGGATGACTGTGGCAATGCTTATCGGTTGGAAGAATCGTACGGCTCCGAACTCGCGGTCGTTGGTTGTGGCAGGGGCTTGTTGGGGCGCGGCAAGTGCGGGCAAATGGTTGCACGGAATCCCGGGCCTGGTGTTGTTGTGGGCCATTCCCGGGTGGCGCGCGCGCATCCGATTGGCATGCGTGGCGTTGGCGGGCATGTTCGTTTTGGACCCATCGTTGTGGCTCGATCCCCTGGGTCGGATCACTGAAATGGTCACGATGCATGTGGAATATGGTGCCGGTTTGGATGCCACGACGCATTGGTGGACACCATGGATTCATCTTGGAAATGGAGGTCCATCGGACTGGCACCCTGAAGCCTTCCCATATTCGATTGATGGCGTGTGGTTGGTGCTGGCTGGATTTGGACTATGGATGGCCCGACGCACACCGTGGGCACGGTATTTGGCTGCCTGGATTGGACTTCCCATGCTTGTGCTCATGGTGTGGGGAACCCGTTGGCCACAACATTTGATGGTGGTGGTCGCACCGGTCAGCTTGGCGGCCGGTGTGGGCCTTCGGCAAGCCTTTAGTCTCGCCAATCGCCATTTCGTACCCACCGAGAAACGTCCACCAACATCCGAGTGAATGAAGGCGCGACGAACAATTCGTTCTGGTAGGTCGTGGGATCAAAGCCGGTGGTCGAAATTCGGTTCAAATCCCAATCGTGCAATGTGGCCCGTTCATTAAACCCGGACAGTTCACCAACGGAACTCAGTAGGCCGGCTCCGTATGCTTTTGGAGTGCCATGTTGAGCGACGAGGCCGAACTCCATGGTGTACCAGTACACGTTTCCGACGCGTTCCATTTCGCGCTCATTGGCCACTTCAGCGGCCAGGCCGAGCAAACGGTTGACCTCGGCAATACCGGGATGAACCAATGTGGCTGCGTGGCCGATGAGTTCATGCACGACGTCGGGTTCAGGTGTGTAGAACGGTTTGCTGTGATGGCGAATGTACTGGGTGGACAGGAACACCCGTTGGCCCAAGTACCGCATGAAAGTGCGTGCGGTGACAAGCCCTGCAACGGGCTCCATGCGAAATCCTGCAGCGTTTTGGAGTTGACGGTTTAAGTCTCGCAGCTGCGGGATGCGGTCGTGGCCTAAGGGCAAGAACTCTTGCAGTTCCAATATTTCTGTAGCAACCCGTTCGGTATGAACGGGAGTCAAAGCCCCCCATATCTCCCGCCAGACTTGGTGTTCTTCTTCTGCGTACGGTGCCAATGGAACGGGATCGCCGCTGGTGTAGGCCAATGCGATTTGGGCGATTTCATTGCGACGTTGCCGATAAACGTCGTCTCGGAACCCGGGATGGTCGGGGTCCAAGACAACCAACTCGTTTGCACCACCAGCGTGGTGTGTGGGCTTCACGAGGCCTCTTCGACCAGGCTTCGAACCACAACACTGGCTGCGGTCATGCCGAACGAACCTGTCACGAATCCGGCTGTTCCCCAAATTACATTCCGATCCTCACATGTATGAACATCGTTTTCATTGTTTGGACAGACGCATCGGAACCCGTTGCCTCCGTCGTACTTCAGTTCCACGGGTTGCGTTTGGGGCTCGGTTGAAAAAACGGCAGGGATTCCAAACTTCCCTTTTCGGGGAAAGTCATATTGTTGCCGCAATAATTTTCGGACGGTTTTTCCGAGCGCATCCACATACGTGTCAGCCAGGTCTGCGACTTGAATCTTTGTGGGATCCCAACGCCCGCTCGCACCTGTCGAACAGACGATGGGAATGCCGCGTTCCCGGCAGGTGGCCAACAGGTGGCATTTGGCCGTGACGTTGTCGATGGCATCCACCACAAAGTCAGTGTCTGGATGCAGCAACTTGTCGGCCAGCCTCGCCTCGTAGAACAAGGGTACGGCCTTGATGGTTGCATTGGGATTGATCAGTCGAAGCCTCTCGGCCAATACGGTGGCCTTGGGCTTTCCAACCGTGCCCCGCATGGCTTGAAGTTGTCGATTGGCGTTTGTGACGCAGACCAGGTCGAAGTCAATGAGGGTCAGGTGCCCAACGCCGCTGCGGGCGAGCGCTTCCGCCGCAAAAGAGCCAACTCCGCCCAGTCCAACCACCGTGACGCGGGAGTTGAACAGTTTGTGCATGGCGGTGTCGCCAACGAGTCGGCCGATTCGGTCGAAGCGGCGATGGAGTTTGTAGTTGTCTTCGTTGATCATGGTGAGAACAGGCGCAGGGCATTCTGGGTGGTGATTTGGGCGACTTCTTCCGGAGATTGGTTTCGGATGAATGCTGCTTTGGAAATCACGTCTATCAAGAAAGCGGGCTCGTTGGGGGATGGACGACGATTCCAGGGCGTTTGGTCCGGTGAATCGGTCTCCACCAAAAGCAGTTCGTCGGGCACCGCCGCCACCGCCGCATGCAATCGTTTTCGATTGGGGTGGGTGATGGCACCGCTGAACGAAACGTGAAAACCGAGTCGCACGTAATCCTTTGCCATCTCAGCGCTGCCGGAAAAACTGTGTACGACGCCTCCCGATTTGGGAAGCCCTTCTGATTTAAGGGTTGTCACGATCGATTCATGCGCTTTGACGGCGTGAAGGATCAGAGGAAGTTCCCACTTGGCGGCAAAATGAATGTGGGAGCGAAAAGCATGTTTCTGTTCTGACCGAAGGGTGTCGTCTTGAGTTCGAGCAAAATCGAGTCCTGTTTCACCAATGGCCCTGATGTCACTTCGGTGGTCGGAGAGGAACGCTTCCAGTTGCTGAAGGTGGTCCACGTTTGTTTGGCGTGAAGAAGCGACGAACCACGGGTTGATTCCCACAGCGATGCTCACACCCGAACGGACCCATTCGAGTTGTTGGTCCCATCCTGTCGGATTGACCCCGGCAATCATGATGTGTGCAATGCCAGCGTCTTGAGCGCGTGCCAACAGAGTTTCCGCACGTGAACCAGTCCGGTCCAAATGGCAATGCGAATCAAACATCCTAGACGGGAGAGTCGGGTCCGACGTTGTGCAGCACGGCCCAGCCTTTGACTGCTTCTTCCAGTTTGTCTCGATTCACGGGCTTGCCCAACAGATCGTTCATGCCAGCCTCGCCGTAACGAGCGACTTGGTGGACTTCTACGTCGGCGGTCATGGCCAAGATGGGAACCCGGTGCGTTCCGTTCTCTGTTTCCCAAGACCGGATCCGTTTGGACGCTTCGATGCCGTTCATGTCCGGCATTTGAATGTCCATTAAGACCAGGTCGGGCTGTTTGGATTGATACTTGCTCACGCCCTGTGTTCCGCCGTTTGCCAAGGTGACTTCATGGCCCAAGGACTCCAATAGTTCTCCGACGACTTGCCGATTCAAAGGATCGTCCTCGACCACCAACACGTGCGCCGACCCAGTGGGCTTAGCCTTGTTGTCGTCGACCTCTCCGCCCGCTTCCGTTCGCATGTCTGCGGGAATGGTGAACCAAAAACGACTGCCTTCACCCAGTTCCGTTTCGAATCCGAACTGCCCACCCATCAGCGTGACCAGTCGTGAGCAGATTGGCAGCCCAAGGCCGGTTCCACCGTACTGTTCGGTGATGCTCCGTTCCGCTTGAATGTAGGGTTCGAAAATGGACGCGTGTGCGCTTTCAGGAATGCCAATACCGGAATCCTCGACCCCGAATGTGATCGCCGGTTGACCGTCCAGCAATTCGGCATTCCACACCTCGATGGTAATGGTTCCCTCGTGAGTGAATTTGAGTGCATTGCTCAGGAGGTTGGCGAGCCCCTGCCGCACCCGAAGGCTGTCCATTCGTGTCAACTCGGGGAGTTGGGGATCCACTTCGAGCAGCAATTCCAACCCCCGTTCAACCACTTGTGGCCGATACGTGCGTTCCAATTTGTCCACGATGGACATGGGGTCGATCTCAGTTGGGTTGAGCACCAACCTTCCGGATTCGATTTTTGAGAAGTCCAACACATCGTCCACCAACTCCATCAGGGAGTCTGCGGACCGGCGCAACATGTCCACTCGCGCTTTTTGGGTCTCTTCGTCGGCGGGCAATCCCAACAAGTCAATGGCACCCATGATTGCGGTCAGGGGGTTTCGAATTTCATGACTGACCTGAGCCAAGAAAGACCCCTTGGCGTCGGCTCCCGCTTCCGCAGCGCTTTTTGCGATGCGCAGTCGCTGCTGCGCGTGCCGAAGCGTTTGTTCAACCTTTTTACGGCGATCGATTTCTGTCCCGTAGGACGTAATGGCATTTGAAAGCCTATTTTCGATTGAAGCGGATATTGCGCCCGACACGATGACGGCCCAAACCACAACACCGAGATGCAACTCAAGTGGGGTGGTGCCGGCCAGAGGGAACTGGTGCCCTCGCGTTTCCAAAACGCCCATGCCGAGCAGACTCACGGCACATAAGATGGTGGTCACGATGCCCGCTCGGTGTCCCACAAACAAAGACACAACCAAAGGGACGACAGCCAACCACGGAACCGTGAGCGCGGTGACACCCCCGACCAGGTAGGTGCAATACAACAGCATCATGGTCACGATGGCGGATAAGAGTATCAGCCCTAGTCGTGCGCGTTGCGGATTGAACAGAAGAATGGCCGACAGCGCAATGAGCGCTTGTCCGAAAATGAACGGTCCGAATACAGCCCATCCGCCGTCGTTTAGCGATGCCGAATAGGCCATGAAAATAATGGCCACGAGCGAGCCCGGCAGTGCCCATAGGCTGGCCACTTTGACCCGTAAGAAGAAGATTGGATCGGCCCGGTATTGGGGTCCCAATCGGTTGTCAGGCCAGCCGCGCAACCGTTGCAACAGCGATGGTTTGGGGGCTGTCAACTTATGTTCTCCGGATCATGAGCGAGGAACGTGGAGGAGTGATTAGTCGGCTTCTACGGCGGAATCTCCGTGATCGAGTCTGCCTTCAAAGCCTTTATCCGGATTCGCGGCATCTTCATCATCGGACATAATTCGAAGGTCTTCTCCCTCGAGTGATGCCATTAGAACGGTGGCCGTGCTGTCGCCGACGACGTTTGTTGCAGTACGGAACATGTCCAAGATTCTGTCGACGCCCAGAATCAGTGCAAGCCCCTCTGTGGGCACACCAATGGCGGTCAGCACCATGGCCAAGGTGATCATTCCAGCTCCCGGTACACCGGCAGCACCCACGCTCGCCAAGGTGGCCGACACCACGATGGTGACCTGGTCGCCCATGGATAAGTCGATGTTGTAGACCTGTGCGACAAAAATCGCGGCCACCCCTTGGTACAGGGCCGTGCCGTCCATGTTGACTGTCGCCCCCAAGGGCAAGACGAAAGACGTCGTTTCTTGGTTCACATTGAGGTTGTCTTCGCAACAGCCTTTGGTCACGGGAAGGGTGGCGGACGAACTTGAGGTGGAAAACGCCATCACCAAGGCTTCTTTGATGGCACCCAAGAAGGGCAAGAACCGCAGTTTGGTTCCAAAGCGAACGGTCAACCCGTAGGTGAGGAACATGTGCAACAGCAGTCCTGCTAAAACGACCAAAGCGTACACACCCAGCGCCATCAACACGCTGGCTCCAGTGGAGCCCACGACTTTAAACAGCAGAGCGCCAACACCGATGGGGGCCAACTTCATGGCGATGTGGACCAACATGACCATCGCATCGTTGAGTCGATCGAATACATCGACCACCAATCCGGCCCGATCGTTCTTCAAGAACGTCAGCGCAATGCCCAACATCATGGCAAAGAAAATGACTTGCAGCATGTCACCCGTGGCCAGCGCTCCAATGGGGTTGCTTGGAACGATGCCCACGATTTGATCGGTGAACGACGGGGCATCCGCGGCTGCGCCCACCTTAGCGCTGGCCCCATCGGCGTAGCTCGCTTTGAGGTTGGCGCTGTCGGCGTCTGATAGGAACTTTCCAGGTTTGATCAGGTTGGCCAATCCAACGCCAATCGTCAAAGCCATGACCGTTGTCATCATGAAGAAACCCAAAGTGCGCCCACCCATTCGACCCAATTTTCGAACGTCGCCCAAGGAGGCGATGCCCACCACCAGAGAGAAAAACACCAGCGGCACGACCACCATTTTGATCATGGCCAAGAACAGCTGCCCAAGCCATTCGGTGGAGTCCACAATGGTTTGACCCATGCCAGAGAATCGCCGAACGTCGGGTTCGACGTCTTTGACCCACCCGGTCACCGTGTCACCAGGGGAGAGGGGCGAACCATCGGGTGAATTGAGTGTTGAGCCGGCCTGTTTCATTCGCATCAAATCGCGTTTGGTGAATTCGAAACTGACTTCCAGCCAATCCCCGGACTTTTGGACGATCTTGCCGGTCTTGAAACCTGTCAGGGACGGGTTTGCCGGGCCATTGGGTGCACCCAAAACGCTGGCTTTGGAGGACAAGTGGATTGAGTCTTGGGGCATCAGGGATGAATTGGGGCCGACAAGCAATCCAAGGATCACGCCCAAGAGCATACCGATCAGAATTTTCGTGTACAGCTGCATGTGATTTGTCTCCGGCAATCGGTATTTTTTCCGTTTGGCCCGAAACGCTACCACTTCTTGACCAATCAGGCATCGACGGATGAAGCGGGATTGGGCTACTTTGGCTGCCTCAGAGGTGATTTATGTCCGCCAAATCTCGTTTCGTTCTCTTCTTTTCCATGCTTGGAACCGTGGGTTGCAGCAGCCAGTTTGATGGCACATGGTTGTTCCAGTGGAGCCTCTCCAGTGTTGAGACGCAGAGCAACTGCGACATTGACGAGGGCGATGTTCAATACCGTGGAGATTCGTATGAATGGGTGGACATCTACACCACCTCCGGTGGGGCATTGGTGTTGACCAATGGCGAACAGGAATACGTGGGCACATGGAGCGGCGATACGTTTGAGGTTGAAGCGACGTATGGTGAACAAACCTCGTCAACCTATTCGTCATGGAACGACACCATTTCAGCCAGCCTCGCTGGCAAGGATCTGGATGGCGACCGCACCTATCAAGTGATCGATGGAAATTCGGATTCCGAGTGCCGCACCCAAACCGTTGCCGACTTTGCTGGGGTCAAAATGATGTCGAGCGGTCGAACTCCATCGCGGACCATCGGAACGCAGTCGAGTCAGTCAGCGTCCACCAACTGATTGGATCACCAGCTCACTTGCACCTGGGTGCTCACGCCTTGGGCTTGTTCGCCCTCATCAATGCGGTTTTCATTGAGGTAGTGCACGGTGACCTTGACTTGGTCTGCGCGTTTGGCCCGTTTGGCTGCTGGATAAAAGTTGAGCCCAGCGTCGATCCATTTGGTTCGCTGCGGATCAAACGATTGTTCGATTGACGACTCGCCCATGCGAAACATGGGTTCCAGCCCTTTTGGCAGGTGCCATCCCGCTTGGCCGTACCACCCTGAACCCCAGGTGGGCCGGCCCGACATGCTGTCGAGTTTCTCTCGGTTCAAGTACTCGGCCACGATGTACAGGCCGTAGAAGGATGCGCGGGCGGACAAACTGGTTCGCGTATCTTTGACCGAAACGGTGGGATAGCCTGCTGAATCGTAGGCGGTGTACGGGTTGTGAATGATTCCTGCGCCCAAGCCCACCAGCAAGGGTCCGGACCACTTACCCGTTTCCGAGAACCCAAAGTCACCGAGCGGGTTCAGGTCAATCCGACCCGTAAATAGAATGCCCTGGCGGTTGGATTCGAACACATTGGTGCTGGTGCCGTTGAACACCCCGGTTGAGCCTTTGATTCGACCATCAAACAGAGTGGTTTGGGCCAATGCCCCCATGTCTGAGCCACTCAAGAACGTTTCATTGGGTCCCGACCGTTCGGGAAACATCAAAGCAGTATTTGCGCTTTGGGCCTGGGTGGTGAACGGAATCCTCATCCGGCCAATCTTGAGTTGGAACTCATCAACTGGCTTGTAGGTGACGATGGACTCGACCACCATGTTTTGGACGGCTGGTGCATATGTACCGGCGATGTCGTCGGTCTCACCATCGTTGTTTTCATCCACAGGAGTGGCGGATGTCAGCGCGTAAATGGGGTCGGCCCCCACCACGAAATGCACCTTAAACGTCCAGGTAGGAACCACTTTTCCGGAAAAAATCAAACCGGCTTTGGTTTGGCTCATCCCAATGCGTTGTTGGTCGATTGGGCGAGCATCGGGCCGGAATACGGCCTGAAACCGTGGGCTGATGTATCCGTGAGTTCTCACCAAGGCAGCCTTTTCGGCAGCGTTGGCTGTGCCCGTGAATCCGGTCGCCAGAAGAGCAATGAGGGCAAACATTAAGGCACCGTGATGCCCACGGGACCAAAGGCGACCGCGGTGCGAGTGAGGGTGGATTCGAAACTTGGCCCAGCAACGAGCCAACCGGTGGTATCGATTGCGTATTCATCAATGGGGTAAGGGCTGATGAACGGCCACTCTCCCATTGCGGTAACGGGGCTGTCCCAAGCGATGGGTTCAGCGGGTTGGTAGCGCTGATCGAGGACGGACACTTCGCCTTGAAGGCCTTGGGCGGCCAACTCGCTGGATTCCCAGCGAATTACGGTTTCGACCGAACCGCTGGGTTGGACTTTGCCCAGCACAGGACGACCATCGGCCACACCGGAAATCCAAAGATCACCGTTCTTTTTGATCATGCCCTGGGCTTCGAAGTTGGGAAGCGTTCGGCTCGAGCCTCCGTCTTCATTGAAGGCCAGCATTTGTCCATTGGACAGCAGTCCCGCATACACACCGTCGTCGTTTGCCTGCAGCTGGCCGATGATTTTTGGCTCAGGCGTTTCGTTCCCAGAATCAGAACAGACGTACAAGTTAGAGTTGCTCATCACGATTGGAGCGATTCCCACGGTGTCGCCTTGGGCATCGATGGTGCGCGCCTCAACTCTGCGGTTTCCATCGAAGTTGTATGCCACGACTATGACGCCTTCTTCTTGCTCGTCATTGCCACCTATGCCGAGAACATCAACGCATGTGGCGTCTTCGGGCTCAAACGCGTTGTACGCCACGTACCGCCGCAAATCCAGATCTACGACCACTTGGTACGGGGGCAGGCGATTGTATGCGTCGTTGACTCCTTGAACCCAAGCCGTCAGCGTTCTTCTGGCCGGGGTTTCATGAACGTATGGAACCGCTGCAACCACCCGCAAATCCGTGACTG
>MDTA01159372.1_pt1 | contig 10340 bp, 9 predicted proteins | sample 811151 | NCBI WGS metagenome assembly MDTA01 (sample SAMN05326648, study PRJNA326480) | marine metagenome | isolation source: seawater | place: Indian Ocean: South | collected 2010 | reverse complement strand
AGATTCAATGTCTAATATTGATCTTAAAAAAGCCAAAGAGAAAATAAAGTCACTTGGAGGATTATTTGTTATTGGAACCGAAAGAATGGAATCTCGAAGGGTGGATAATCAAGCTAGAGGTAGAGCTGGGAGACAAGGTGATGAGGGCAATTCAATTTTTTTTGTAAGTCTTGAAGATGATTTAATGAGAATTTTTGGATCAGAGTCTATGAATAATATTTTACAAAAACTTGGACTCAAAGATGGTGAGAGTATTGATCATCCATGGATTAATAAAGCATTGGAAAGGGCTCAACAAAAAGTTGAGGCACGAAACTTTGATATTAGAAAAACATTAATAAAATTTGACAACGTTCTTAACGACCAAAGACAAGTAATTTTTTCTCAAAGAAAAAATGCAATGAATAGTAATCAAATTTTTGAATACTCTGAAGATTTTTTAAATGAAATTATCCAAAATTTAATTTCTTTAAAAATACTTAAAATGTCTAACCCCAAAAGTAGTGATTTTGATAATAAACTAAAATCAATTATGGGTAAAAGTTTAACAGAAACAGAATACAATGATTTGATTTCATGTAGTGATGAAGAATTAAAAAATAAAATAAAAAATAAATTTAATCAAATTCGTGATGAAAGAATTAAACTATTAGGAGAGAATCAGTCTAAAGAAATTGAAAAAAGAATTTTCTTACAAACTATTGACCTTAATTGGAAATCTCATATTCAATATTTAGAGCAACTTAGACAGGTAATTGGTTTGCGTTCTTATGGTCAAAGAGATCCTCTTATAGAGTACAAAAAAGAAGCATTTGATTTATTTGAGAAATTACTTAATAAACTTAAAGTAGATTTTATAACTATTTTAATAAATTTAAAAATAGTTGAAACTCAAAATAAAGAAATAGAAAATGTGGAGTCAAAAAAAATTGATCCTTCTAAAGTTGGAAAAAAAATGAGAAGAAATGAGCCTTGCTTTTGTGGATCAGGAAAGAAATATAAACATTGTTGTGGTTCATTATAAAAAAATGAATAACAATCCTATTGCAACTAGCGCTAAACCGGTAATAACTATTAATTTTTTTTTATTATAAATAATTTTATTTAATTCAGAATTTTGATCTTTTAAAGAACTTAAATCCTCTAGATTACTTATAAAACCTTTATTTCTTCCAACTCTTAAAAATTTATTTTTTCTATCATTAAAAATTTCTTCTGAGGACATTGAATTAAATTTTTCTAAATTTTCATTTATTGAGACTTGTATATTTTTTAACATCATATTTTTATCTCTATGTGCTCCTCCAACAGGCTCTGTGATAATTTCATCAATTATTTGGAGTTCCAATAAATCTTTAGCAGATAATTTCATTGCTTTTGCTGCATCTAACATTTTTTTTGGATCCCTCCATAATATTGTAGCGCAACCTTCTGGAGATATAACAGAGTAAATAGCATTTTCTAACATTAAAACTTTGCTAGCTGACGCCAAAGCGATTGCTCCTCCTGATCCACCCTCACCAATAATTACTGCCAATGTTGGTACTCTTAATTTCATACAACATTCAATCGATTTCGCAATTGCTTCAGCCTGACCTCTTTCCTCTGCACCAACCCCAGGATAAGCTCCTGGAGTATCAATAAATGAAATAATTGGAATGTTAAATTTATCAGCTAGCTTCATCAATCTTATAGTTTTTCTGTAACCTTCTGGTCTCATCATTCCAAAATTTCTTTTTATTCTACTATCTAAATCATCGCCCTTCTCTTGACCAATAACCATTACTGATTGACCATTAAATTTAGCGAATCCTGCTATAACTGATTTATCCTCACCATAATGTCTGTCACCAGACAATGAGATGAAATCCTCAAATAAATTATCTATAAAAAATTTTGACTTTGGCCTATCCTCATGTCTAGCAACCAAAGTAGTTTGCCAGGGATCAAGATTAGAATAAATTGATTTAAGTTTTTTATCTAATTCATTTTGTGTTTCAGAAATTTTTTGAGTATCAACTTCAGAAAGACCACTTTGGTTAAATGGGTCTTTTAGCTTTTCAATTTCAATTTCTAAATCTTTAATATCTGTTTCAAAGTTGAGATAATTTTTCATTTTTATAATATTTAATATATTAGCGCAAAAAATGACAACAAAATGTCAATGCTTCACTTAATTATTTGACTTAATTTTACTTGAGTTTTAAATAAGCATCATGTTAACAAAATATAAGATTGTAAATAATCTCAAAGTATCAGAAAAATTAGTTTCTTTCGTTGACAATGAACTTTTAAAGGGAACAGATATAACTCCAAAACAATTTTGGTTAGGCTTTGATGAGGCTGTACACGAATTAGCTCCAAAAAATAAAGAGTTAATTAAAGTCAGAGAAGATTTGCAAAAAAAAATTGATGAGTGGCACACTAATAATAAGGGTAAAAAAATTCAAATAGATGAATATAAAAATTTTTTAAAAAAAATTGGTTATTTAAAAGATATTGGACCAGATTTTAAAATTGAAACTAAAAATGTTGATGATGAAATCGCAAAAATTGCCGGTCCTCAGTTAGTTGTGCCGATTATGAATGCAAGATATACCCTGAATGCAGCTAATGCAAGATGGGTAAGTTTATATGATAGTCTGTATGGAACTAACATTATAGAGTCTGATGAGGGTGGAAGTGAAAGGTATGACCCTCTTAGAGGACAAGAGGTAATTAAATATGTAAGGGAATTCTTTGATAAATATATTCCAATTGAGGGTACTAGTTGGAAAAATATTGCTGGTCTAAAAGTAATTAATGGAGAATTAATAATTTTAAAAGATGATTATGAATATCATCTAAAAGATAAAGATAAATTCGTAGGTCATAGGGGAGATATAAATAAGCCTACTGCAATAATAATTCAAAATAATAAACTTCATTTTGAAATAATTATAAATCCCAAAGCATTTAGTACAGCACATGATATTGCTGGAATAAGTGATGTAATTGCAGAGTCAGCGATATCAACAATTTGCGATAACGAGGATAGTGTGGCTGCTGTAGATGCAAAAGATAAGGTTGACTGTTATAAAAATTGGCTAGGATTAATGAAAGGAGATTTAAAAATTCAATTTGAAAAAAATGGTAAAAATCTTGAAAGAAAATTAAATCCTGACAGGAGTTATATTTCAAAAGATGGTAAAGGTTTAAAGTTACATGGACGAAGCCTACTTTTAATAAGAAACGTAGGACATCTTATGACTAATCCATCAATAATTTTAAATGATGGAAATGAAGTTCCTGAGGGAATTATGGATGCCTTTATTACTACAGCCGCTGCTCTTCATGATTTAAAGAAAAAAAAGAATTCAAGAAAAGGATCTATATATATTGTCAAACCAAAAATGCATGGTCCAGATGAAACTGCATTCACGGATTTAATTTTCTCTAAAGTAGAAAAATTATTTGGTTTAGAGAAGTATACTTGTAAAATTGGTATAATGGATGAAGAGAGAAGAACATCTGCTAATCTTAAAGAATGCGTAAGAACTTTAAAAAATAGAGTTTTTTTTATTAACACAGGTTTTTTAGATAGAACTGGTGATGAAATGCACACATCAATGGAAGCTGGCCCTATGATTAAAAAGGGGGATATGAAATCATCAAAATGGATTTCAGCTTATGAAAACAACAATGTAGATGTGGGATTAAATTGTGGATTTTCTGGTGTTGCTCAAATTGGTAAAGGTATGTGGGCTATGCCAGACAAAATGAAAGAAATGATAGAAGATAAAATTAATCACCTCAAGGCAGGTGCTAACTGCGCTTGGGTACCCTCACCTACAGCAGCCTCTCTGCATTCTCTACACTATCATCAAATCAATATTTTTGATCAACAAAAAAAAATAATGAACCGTGAAAAAGCAAAACTAGATGATCTTTTAAGTATCCCAATAGCAGATAGACCTAATTGGTCAGTTGACGAAATTAATGCTGAAATATCTAACTCTGCACAAACCTTATTAGGATATGTAGTTAGATGGATTGATCAAGGAATTGGTTGCTCAAAAGTTCCTGATATAAACAATGTTGGTCTCATGGAAGATAGAGCGACATTAAGAATCTCCTCACAACATATTGCAAATTGGATACATCATGGGATAACTACAAAAATACAAGTAATGGAAATTATGAAAGAAATGGCAAAAATTGTTGATTTACAAAATAAAAATGACAAAAATTATGTAAACATGAGTAATGATTATGATAGATCATTAGCTTTTCAGACAGCATGTGATTTGATTTTTAAAGGTAAAGACCAGCCATCAGGATATACAGAACCACTTTTACATTTAAATAGATTAAAAAAAAAATTAACCAGAATTTGGATTAATTTTAGACCTATTTTTAAAAGCAGAAAACAAAGTTCCATCATCTAAACTTTCAATTTCTCCTCCAACTGGTAATCCTTGTGCTAATTTGGTAATTTTTGCATTAGTATTTTTAAGACTATCTTGAATATAATAAGCAGTCGTCTGGCCCTCTACCGTTGCACTTGTAGCCAAAATCACTTCTTCAATCTTATCTTTATTAACTCTTTCAACTAAAGAGTTGATTAACAAATCCTCTTTTCTTTGACCAACAGAAGATATTGTTCCTCCCAAAATATGGAAATATCCTTGAAATATATTTGAATTTTCAATTGACCATTGGTCAGCTATATCTTCAACTACGCATATCTTATTAAATTTTTTTTCACTATCTTTACAATTTTTACAACCATCAATATTTGATTTTAATGAGCCACATGAATTACATCTGGTTACATTTTTATAAACTTGAGCCAACGTACTAGCAATTGGTTTAACAAGTTCATCTCTATTATTAATTAATTTAAGAACAATTCTTTTTGCTGATTTTGGCCCTAAACCTGGAAGCCTTGAAATCAACTTAATTAAATTATCAATCTCATTAATATTTTGCATTATCTAGAGTGGCCACTTGAATCCTGGAATCCCAAAGCCACTTGTTGATTTAGATATTTCTTCATTTGTTTTGGCTTTAAGTTTTACTTTGGCATTATTGTGTGCAGCAACAATTAAATCTTCAATAATTGATTTTTTCTCTTTAAGAATATCATCTGAAATTTCAATTTTTTGCATTTCTCCATCACCATCTATAATAACCTTCACAGAATTTGATCCTGAGACTCCCTCGACTTTAATTTTTTTTATATTTTCTTGGCTTTCCTTCATCTTTGCTTCAAGCTCCTTTGCTTTTTCTAATATTTTATTAAAGTCTGTCATTTACTTTTCGCGTTCACCTTTTGAAATAACTTCTGTTAAATTTGCATCAGAAAATTTTTCTAATACAGATTTATATAAATTTGTTTCCTTGGCTTTTTTTATAAGTTTAGTTTTCTCATTAATTTCTCTTTGTTTTATCGATATTTCACCTTTTGTTTTACTAAAAGATATCATCCATCTTTGACCTGTCCATTCAAAAAGTTTCAAAGATAAATCTTTAACAAAATTTTTATCAAGATTATCATTAAATGATATTTCTATTATATTATTTTCGAAGCTTACAAGATTTACGTTTTTTTCAAGTTCATATCTTAATTTTATCTCTTTGAACTTAATACAGGTTTCTAGTAACTGATCAAATGACTTAATTGAAATTTTTCCGTCAATTTTTAATTCTTTTTGAGTCTCTGATTTTATTTCTTTTTCCTGTGTAATATTTCTTATTTGACTAATCGCATCAGTTTTTAAGTTAGGATCTTTATTTTCTTTCTCGGCTGGTCTCTTATCATTAAAATTGACATTATTATTTTGAGATGTTGAGGAACTTATATAAATTAATCTGATCAAAAACATCTCAATAGCTAAATTCTGATTTGAGACAATATTTAATTCTTCAAGAGTTCTAATTGTAAATTGCCAAAATAATATCAAGGCTTTATTTTCAATATTTTTAGATAATTTTTCTATTCTTGAGAACTCTTCATCATTTAATGAAAAGTTTGTGCCTTCTAAAGTTAATAGCTCAATGTTTTTAAAATAGTAAATTAATTCCAAAAAATCATTAATAAAAATTTTTGGTTCAACTCCTTGATTATAAATTTGCCTATAAATTTTTATAACATTTTCCTCATCACCTTTTAAAATCAATTCAAAGATTTCAATTAACTGAGATTTATCAAAATAACCAAAAATTTTACGTGCATTGTTTAAGTCTAGTTCCTCGCTTTTATCAAGTGTTAATAATCCTCTATCCAACAATGATAATGCGTCTCTCACTGAACCTTCTGAGATCTTAACAATTAATTTTAGAGCATCGTCTGAAACTTTTCCATTTTCTTTATTCATTATATCTTTAATAAATTGAAATAGCTCAGATGACTTAATTCTAGATAAATCATATCTTTGACATCTTGAAACAACAGTAATTGGAATTTTTTTTATTTCAGTTGTTGCAAAAATAAATTTTAAATATTCTGGGGGTTCCTCTAACGTTTTTAATAAAGCATTGAATGCTTGTTTACTCAACATATGAACTTCATCAATAATAAAAATTTTAAATTTTGATGAAGTAGGACCGTATCTTGAGAATTCAATCAAATCTCTCACATCATCTACTCCTGTTTTGCTAGCTGCATCCATTTCTAAAACATCTATATGATTAGAATTGGAAATAGATTGACAATTTTCGCAGAATTTTTCCTCACAAAGGTTCTTTATACCTTTAGAACAATTTAGGGATTTTGCTACTATTCTAGCTATAGTAGTTTTGCCGACTCCTCTTATTCCTGTAAAAAGATAAGCATTGGGAATTTTATTTGTTTCAATTGAATTTTTTATTGTTTGAGCAATGATATCTTGTCCAATCAAATCTTTAAATGTTTGGGGTCTATATTTAAGTGCTAAAACTTTTGAATTTTTGTTCATTATTTTTGTTTCCCCTAGGAGACTAGAACCTAGATAACTGTCTTTACGACTGCTTCCGTTAAGATCTGGTCGGGTTCAAGCAGCACCCACCTCTAGCCTCCAATTATTATTATAGCAGTAATAATTTCTAATCTACAAGAAAAGATTTAAATTTATTTTTCTCTATGTTTGTCAGCTTCAAAAACACCTAGAACGTGAAAATCCTGACAATGTAATCCTAATTCCTCTAAAGATTTTTGAACTTTTGGATCGTCAATGTGTCCATCTAGATCACATAAAAAAAAGAAAGAATCAAATGTGTTCTTCTCTGGATAGCTTTGTAATTTAGTTAAATTTACTCCATTAATAGCAAATCCCCCTAAAGACTGGTACAATGCAGCTGGTTTGCTTTTAAGTTTAAATAAAAAAGACGTTATATATTTTTTATTTCCTAGTTCAGGTTGTGAGATATTTTTTCCCATAACCAGAAATCTTGTGAGATTACCTTTATCATTTTCAATATTTTTTTTTATTATCTCTAGTTTATAAGTTTTCGCACTTAAAGAGGATGCAATCGCAGCTTTAGATTTAATCTTATTGTCTGCCACCATTTTTGCTGAACCAGCTGTGTCAGCTCTAACATGCTCAAGTAATTTATGTGATTTAATGAAATTAGAGCATTGAGATAAAGCTTGAGCGTGAGAATAGACATCTTTTACATCACTAATTTTAGTGCCTGGTAATCCCAATAAATTATGCTCAATTTTTTGAAAATATTCAGAGTAGATATTCAGCCTATATTCAAAAATGAGATACTCTATGCCAATGTTTCCTGTTATACTGTTAGACTCTGGAATAATTATTTTTGAGCTTGAGTCTTTAGATGCTTTTAAAAAACACTCATCAAAAGTTTTACATGGAATTATTTCAGCCTTTGGATCAATTGATAGTGCAGCTAAATGTGAATATGCACCAAAAGTACCTTGGAAATATATTTTACTCATTAGGACTTATATTCCATTATCTTTTTAATAGCCACATAATCCTCTTCAGTATCGATACCTCTTGCAGATGTTTTGGACAAAGCAACATTAATTTTAATATTATTTTCTAATGCTCTAAATTGTTCTAACTTATTTTTTATTTCATTTGACGATTGATTGTAAGAGGCAAAATCTTTCAAAATATCCTTTTGATAACAATAAATACCTAAATGTTGATAAATATCATTACTCTTTACTGAAATTTTTCTCATAAAATTTGTTGCCTCTGGAAAATTTGAGTCATTTAAATTTTCTTTTGTTTTAACTTTAACCGTATTTTGATCTAAATATAATTTTTCATCTGAAATTTTTGATGCTAAAGTTCCTAGCTCAGAATTATTATTTATCATTTTTTTATTTAAATTTTTAATATCGTTAATATCCATTAAAGGTTCATCACCCTGAAGATTCATTATCAAATCAATGTTAGAATTATCTATTTTGTTTAAGGCCTCAAAAATTCTGTCAGTTCCAGTTTTGTGATTATTGCTTGTCAAAATTGCCTGACCCCCATTTTTTTTAACATCCTCAATTATCTCTTGATCCTCAGCAGCAACTATAACTTCTCCAATATTTGCCTCTACTGCTTTCTTAAAAACGTGAGAAATAATTGATAAACCATTAATTTTTAACAATGGTTTGCCTGGTAAACGAGTGGCTGATAGCCTTGAAGGAATTAATATTAATGTATTCATGGGTTTTTTTTAATTATCATAACAATATAAACAGAGGCAAAATTGTACATTAAAATATATAAGCAATTTTTAATTTATAGTGTTATACGTTCAAAATAATTTTTATAAAATGGATTCTTTTGAAATAAATAAGATAGTAGCTGCAGTATTGTTGGTTGCCCTTCTAATAATTGGTATTGGAAAGCTTTCAGATATAATATTTTACGTTGAAAAGCCTGAGAAACCTGGTTACGCCGTAAAAGTGGAGCAGGCGATCACAGCCAGCGCGCAGTCTGCCTCTGAAACAGCTGAGGAAAAAGTTGATATTGGGGCTTTAATGGCAATGGGAGATCTTGCTACAGGAGAAAAAGTTTTTAAAAAATGTGCTGCTTGTCACTCAATTGCTAAAGGAGGCAAAAATGCAATTGGACCGGCATTATACAATGTTGTTTCTAGAAAAATTGGTTCAGTGAGTGATTACAAATATTCAAAAGCTCTTTCAGAATATGGAAAAGAATGGACTTTTGAGGAATTGAATGGTTACTTAATAAAACCAGCAAAATGGATTAAGGGTACCAAGATGGCATTTGCCGGATTAAGAAAAGAAAAAGATAGAGCTTCGGTAATTTTATATCTAAATAAAAACTCTGATAATCCATTACCACTACCTTAATTTTCCAAAACAATAAAGCAATATAGATTTTTGAACATGGACTCTATTAAAAGCTTGTTGCCAAACTTTTGATTGTTTACTCTTAAAAACATTTTCCTCAACTTCAGTTCCTCTTGGAAGGCAATGTAAAAATATAGCTTTTGGACATAGTTTCATAAGATTTTTACTAATCTTAAAATTTTTGAAATCTATTAATTTTTTCTTTTTATTAACCTTATCATTTAATGATATTACTTTGTCTGAAAAAACAACATCAGAACCCTTTACTGCTTTTTTTGGGTCATTATAGATAACAATTTTGTTTTTATTTCTTTTTAGATAATTCATAATTTTTTGGTTTGGATGATAATTTTTTGGGCAACCAATATTTAATTTAAATGAGAATTTAATTGATGCAGCAATTAAGGAATTCAAAACATTATTAGAATCTCCTATCCAAGTTATATTTAATTTTGATATTGATTTTTTTTTTATTTCTTCAACTGTAAAAATATCAGACAAAATTTGTGTAGGGTGGGAAGAAGGACTCAAGCCATTTATGATAGGAATTGACAAGTATTTTTTAAATTCCTCTAACTTTTTATCACTATCAGTTCTTAGCATAAAAGCATTCCCAAAATTAGATAAAATTTTAGCTGTATCCTCGATACTCTCACCTCCTTTTGATAAGTGCAATTCATCTGGTCTAAGTGTTAAAGCGCTACCACCAAGTTGTTTAATAGCCAAATAAAAACACAATCTAGTTCTAAGACTTGATTTTTCAAACATCTGAATTAATAATTTTCCTTTTAAAGGTACTCCTTTATCTATTTCAAGATTATTAAATTTTTTTCTTGCATACTTTCTTTTTTTAGCATCCATTAAGATTTTTCTAAGATCTTTACTAGAAATATCTTTTAGATTGATAAAATGTTTCATTTATTTAAAGTCTACACAAACTTTGTCTATAATCTTCAAAGCTTGATCTATTTCATTTTTTTTTACATTTAATGGAGGTAAAATACGGACAGTATTTTCAGCTGCTCTGATAGTT
>MDTA01028457.1_pt1 | contig 10341 bp, 4 predicted proteins | sample 811151 | NCBI WGS metagenome assembly MDTA01 (sample SAMN05326648, study PRJNA326480) | marine metagenome | isolation source: seawater | place: Indian Ocean: South | collected 2010 | reverse complement strand
CGCAGATTCCGGGTCGGGTCGGGGCACTTTCCAGGGCACGACGCGACGGCGCGCCCGAACGAGGCGGCTCGACGTGGACACGCCATGACTTTAGCGCTCACCGCCCCCGTCGTCCGGGGTTCCGTCGCGGCGTGCATCCGCGCCGCGCTCAGATCACGCGTCCCCTCCGTCGCGCCCTCCCTCCTCGCGTCCCCTCACCGGCGGGGCGGGGCTGGGGTTCGCGAAGAGCGGCGGCAACTTGGGGCTTCACGCGTGGCCCGCGCCGTCGCCGACCCTACCGACGCGGTCATCCGCGACGTCCAGGAACGGCTCGGCGTGACCCTCTCGGATGAACCCACGATGCCCACCCCGCCTCCCGCGGTCATCGTCATATCGGGTCCGAGCGGCGTCGGCAAAGACGCGGTGATGCGCCGGCTCCAGGAGCTGAGGCCCGATCTCCACCAGGTGGTCACCGCCACCTCGCGCCCCCCGCGTCCCGGCGAGAGGGACGGCGTGGACTACTTCTTCGTCACATCCGAGGCGTTCGAGAAGATGATCGCGGACGGCGAGCTCATCGAGCACGCGGTGGTGTACGGCGAGTACAAGGGCATCCCGAAGGCGCAGGTGAGGGAAAAGCTCGCGTTGAACGTCGACGTCGTCCTCCGCCTCGACGTTCAGGGCGCGGCGACGGTGCGCGCGCTCATACCCGGCGCCGTGTTCATATTCATCGCCGCGGACTCGGAGGCGAGCCTGTGCCGGCGGTTGGTGAGCCGCAAGACGGAGACGCCCGAGAAGTTGGCGGTGCGGGTGGAGACGGCGAGGGAGGAGCTGCGCCGGATGAGGGAATTCGACTACGTGGTCGTGAACGAGGAGGGTCGGCTGGACGAGGCGGCGGGGAAACTGGCGGCGATCATCGACGCCGAGAAGATGAGACCCGGGCGCGAGCCCTTAGAGCTTTAGCGTTGTCGATCGCGATGACTTCCAGACGCACTCGATTGCCCCGGTGGGACCTCGGTACATTTTTTTTTCAGAGCTGCCACAGCGAACAAAAACTTCCCGTTGTGCGGAAACGTGAAGAATCGGCAATTCCGACACTACTGGACGACGCGCACAGGGCTCGGGCCGACGCGAGCGTCTGCATGGCGGTGATGGACAGCCGCATATACGACGATGAGGGTCCCCCGACCCCGCATCAGGGCCACGATGGCGCCTTCTACCAGGACCCGGCGGGTTCGGGCGGTAACGGCAGCGGTGGGGGCCGATTCTCCGACGGCGAGCGCGTGGCCCCTTTGGGCGTCCCCGACTACGCCCCAGAGTGGGCTCCCGCGGAGCTGGAGCGGTATCTTCACGTGGTGGCGATGGAGAAACACACGGCGCATTCGGTGGGCAGGCGTGACGTGCTCGAGGAGCTCCACGCGCACGTCGACGGCGTCGGGAATCCCAACCCCCTGCTCCTGACGGGGCCGGCGGGGTCGGGCAAGTCCACCACCCTCGCCACGCTGGTGAGCGAGATCCAGAGTAAAGCCGTCGGCAGGGTCGCAGCGACGCCATCAGCGCTCGAGGCGACCCCGTCAGCGAGCGGCAGCGGCGGCCCCGAGTCGGCCCCCGAGCCTTTCGTCCTCCTGCACACCTTCGGGCTCATGGGCCGCTCCGACGACATCAGGCGCGTCCTCCTGAGGCTCTGCGCCGAGCTCAAACAGCGCTTCAACATATACGTCGACCTCCCCGACACCTTACGCGAGGTTGCTGGCGCGCTTCCGAGGTTCCTCGCGCACGCGGCGCTGTTCGGCAAGGTTGTCTTCATCCTCGATGGGTTGGACCGCGCCGAGATGCACGGGCTGGAGCTCCACGATTACCTCCCCGCCGCGCTGCCTCTGGCGGTCAGGGTCATCGTGTCCTCCGCCGGGTGCAAGGCGCTGAACGACGCGAAGGACCAGCTCAGTAACCTGGCGAAAGTCGTGCAGCTTCCTCCGCTGGGGCACCAGGAGCGAGTCGGGGTGCTCAACTCTGCTCTGGACACTGTCGCGGGAGGGCAGATCCACGTGAACGAGATGCTCGCAGGTCTGGTCGCCAAGGAGGATGCCGGATCCCCCCTGTACCTCCTCGCGGCGGTGAACGAGATCAAGGCGAGGGTGAGGGACAACGGGGACGTGTACGCCGCGGCGGACGATGCGAACGGTTTTCCGGATACGTTACCAGACTTGTTTGCCTCGGTATTTGAGAGGTTAGAGCGGCGGTACGGGACGACGCTGGTCGCGGAGGCCACCACGCTCATGGCGGCGTCCCGCGCGGGCCTGCGAGAGGACGAGGTCCTTTGGTTGCTGCAACAGACGACGAGTTTGCAGAATATGCCCCCGTCGGAGTGGGAGAGCCTGCGAACGGAGCTCGAGCCGTACTGCTGGCCGATTGAGAGGCTCCCGGGGGATCCGGTTTTGTGCTTCTTCCAGGGCCAACTCGCGGCGGCGGCGATGAGACGGTACGCTAACACCGCCGCGGAGCGACGCGGGCAGCACCTCAGGCTCTGTTCCATGTTCTCCGACCCGAGCTTGGAGCCCACGCACAGGGGGGTTTGGGAGGTGCTCTGGAACATGCTCAAGGGGGAGGCTTGGCACGGCCTCCGGTGCCACCTCACGGATCCGAGGGTGCACGCCCTGATGTGGAACGAGGACACCCAGGTAGATCTCGCCAACCTCTGGGAGGCGCTGGTGAAAGGGGAGATCTCCGCGGCGAACGCGCGATCGACGAAGAGGGTCCCGGGACCGGACGGGGCGATGGTTCCACCCCCGAGGGTACCGCCGCGCCGGCGACAAGATCTGGTGGCGGAGTACGACAGGCTGGCGGAGACCGCGCCGCCGTCACCGGACGGCGTGCTCACCCCGGACGTGTACCGCGAGCTCATGGCGGATTTCTTGGCGTGGAGTAACCAGCCCGGCGAGGCTTCGTTCGTGCTGCGGATGCTGAGCGAGGCGAAAGGCGACGCCGCGGACCTCGCGGCTGTGAGCGTGAACTTCAAACTGGGCCGGTGTCTGGGTCGGCAGGGGCTGCATCTCGAGGCGGAGGAGACCCTTCGAAGGGCCCTCGCGGCGGAGCAGTTGCTGGTGGGCGCGGAGACGCCGATGGTGGCGGAGATTGTGACGGAGATTTGCAAGGTGAAGCTGGACGAGGGTGACCTCGAGATGGCCGGGCAGCTCGCGGCGCACGCAGTGAGCGTGTGGGAGGCGGCTGAGGCTGCCGGGTACGAGGAGGCTGACGTGAACACCATCGTCGTGGCGTTGGTGAGGCTGGCGGACATATGCGACGAGCTCAACCGGACCACCGCGGCGGAGGCTGCGTATGAGCGATCCCTGGAGCGGCTCGAGTACATGCTCGGGCCGGACCACCCCGAGGTTGCCGAGCACCTGGGGATGATGGCGAACTCGTACAAGAACCACGCAGAGTGGGAAAAGGCCGAGTTTTGCTACTGTCGCGCGCTGGCGTTCGCCCACAGGTTCACCGGGCCCCAGTCGCTCCACATATCCCACTTCTACGACGCCCTCGCGGAGCTCCACAGGGCCCAAGGTGACCTGCCCCACGCCCAGGCGCTGTACCAGAGGGCTCTCCAGGTTATCGAAACGGTCCTCGGCACGGCGCACCCGGAAGTGGCCACCTACCTCAACAACCTCGCCGAACTGCTGCGGGTCCAGGGTAAGCTCCTCGAAGCCGAGCCCATGTACAAGCGGGCGCTGGCCATCGACGAGCGCGCGCAGGGGACCAGCCACCCGATAATCGCCATCCGACTCAACAACCTGGCCGAGCTCTTCCGCGACCGCGGGCTCCTAGAGGAGGCCGAGCCGCTGTACCAGAGGGCACTCGCGATCGACATGGCCGCCCTCGGCGCCAACCACCCCAACATTGCGACGTACCTGAACAACCTCGCGGGGCTGTACAAGTCGCGGGAACTATGGGATAAGGCTGCGGAGCACTACACCCGTGCCATCGCGATTGACGAGAGGGCGCTTGGGCCCAACCACCCAGACGTGGCCATCTACCTGAACAATCTCGCGGGACTTTACAAGGCGCAGGGGAGACTGGACGAGGCCGAGCCGCTGTACTTGCGGGCGCTTCGAATCAACGAGGAGGCCCTGGGGGCGGAGCACACGGACATGGCCATCTACTTCAACAACATCGCGTTGCTGTACAAGGCTCAGGGTAAGTTACAGGACGCGAGGCTGTATTACGAGCAGGCCATCGACATCGGGGAACGGACGCTCGGGGCGGAGCATCCCCAGGTGGCCACCCGCATGACCAACCTCGGGGCGCTTCTCGTGGACATGAAAGAGCTCGACGCGGCACAAGCGCTCTTCCAAAAGGCTCTGGAAGTTCGCCGGAACACTGTCGGGGAGAACCACCCGGACACCCTCAACTGCGCCGAGTGGCTCGAAAGCATCGGGGAGATTCAGGCAGAGATGGCGGAGGAAGCGGCCGTGCAAGCCGCCAGGAGCGCCGCCGCCGCAGTCACCACCGCGAGCGCCGCGCCCATCGAGCCCCCCCGGCTGGTCGGGGAGGTGCCCCGGGCGTCCCCTCACGCCTCCGCCCCGGCGGTGCCGGCACCGATCCCCTCCTCCCCGGCGGCCAAATCGCCGTTTCCGGCTCCGGAGCTCCCGCCGCGCCAGACGACGGACCCGTCTCCGGTGCGACCGACCTCCGCGTCCGCGGCGGTGTCCCCGTCCGTCATCACCGTCGAACAGGCCCCCACGCCCCCGGCGCGGCCCGTCCCGTCGCCCCCGGCGGAGATGTCGCCGGTGAAACCGTTTCCGTTTCCTCCGATGGCGACGGGCCCGGTTCCGGAGTCGTCCGCGGCTATGGAAAACGACCTGCAGACGGCGACGGACGCGGTGGAAGCCGCGCAGGCGTCGGTGGATGCAATGCTCATCCAGTACGCCAGGTCACCGGAGAACTTCTCGTCGCCTTCGGTCCCGTGGATGGCGAACGCGTCCCCGACGAAGGGCTCCCTTCCGGCCATCTTCCAGGGTCGGGACGACGCGGACGAGACGCCGGCGGTGATGGGCCCTTCTTTCCTCACCTCCGACGCTCCCCTCGCACGCGGCGGCCAGTCCCCGGGCGCGAGCGGGCTGACCCCGGAGCAGCAGAGGGAACGCGAGGAGGACCTGGAGCAGGTCCCGGGTCTCGCAGAGGCTGCGCTGGACGCGTTCCTCTCTGCGCACGTCGAGTACCTCGGAAACCGGCAGTACCGCTGCGTCCTCGACGGCAAGGTTCTCTCCAAGTTTTCCATCATGCGCGTTCACGTCGCGAAGAAGTTCGGGGGCTTGGTGCACCAGTGGGCGGTCGACAGGTCCCCGCTGGCGCCCGGCGCGGCGCGAAGGCTCCAGGAAGTGCACTCGCCGGGGGTATCTCCCGCCGTCGTCCACCCGGCTCTGAACTCTCAGATGTTGGATGCGTCACCGTCGTCCCCCGTGTTTGGCGTCCAGAGGCCCTCGCCGACGCCCACGTCCCCGGAGAGGCACATCACGGACGCGCGCCTCGTTCCTTCCGAGATGCCGTCCCTCTCGGCGGATCCCACCCCGCCTGTACCGCCCCCGCCCCCGGGAAGCGGCGCCAAGCGGGGCGCGAACACCCCCCGAACCTCGGCGGCGCTCAAGCGGGTGGAGGAGCTCGAGGAGGAGCTCCGTGAGCTCCGCGCGGCGGTGAGCGGATCCACCTCCGGCCCGTCGCCACCCGCGGCGACACCCGCGACCGCTCCGCCCCCCTCGGGCCCCACCCCCGCCTGGGGGGCGACGCCCAGGACGGAATCGTTCCCGGTCGCGCGACCCGTGGAGGCTCCCCCGGCGCCTGGCACGAACGCGTCGTCGGCCGTGCCGGTGGCCGCGGTGGCCACCCCGGTAACGCACGCTCCTTGGTCGCACCCCCCACCCCCGCCGCCGTACTACCCGACGCACTACGGGCATCAGTCGGGGGGGTACCCGCCCGGGCCCGCCGTCGCGTGGGGCAGCGTTTTGCCCAAGGACCGTCGCGCCGGAGCGGGCGCGGATGACGACGTCGGGCGGCCCGGTCCCGCCGCCCGCGCCGCCGCCGCGGAGGCGCAGTGGATCGCGGAAGGTGGACCCGCGCGGTCTCCGTATCCGCGCGGGTCCAGCTTCAGCGACATGCTCGCCAGGGAGCGCGGGCCCGACCCGTTCAGGCACTACCGACCCAGCGACCTCTACGACGGCGGGGTGAACGACGTCCCGTCCGAGCCAATCGCGGACGGGGCCCCTGGGGAGGCCGGGGGCGACGTCGGTGGTGTCGCCGCGGGGCCCTTGGGGTACCTCGGCGGTTCCGAGGGGGCGGGACGTCTCGCCAGGTACACGTCGCCGACGAGAAGGGCGGAGTCGCAGCTCGCCGGGCTGATGGGCGCCGGGAGGGTCGACAGGCTTGGTCTCTTCATCAGCGCGCGGTCGCAGCAGGTTGGCCGGCGGAAGTTCCTGTGCGAGATTGACGGCAAGACGTTCAGCACGATGAACCTGATGAGAGTGCACTTCGAGAGGCACTACGCCAAGGACGCGGACGTGTGGTGGGAGCGGCAGGTGAACATGGATCCGGGCTTTGGCGGCGTCGGCGTCGCGTGATGAACCAACCGCGTCGGAACAAGGAGAACGCGGCGGCACCGCTCGTTAGAACGACGCCCCGCATCGGCGGCGTCTCGTTATTCTTAATCATTAGCTAGCTAGATACCCACGGAACGTCGGCCTCGGTGCGTCATCCTCCCGCGCCCTTGGATCGGATCAGTCCGCCATCTTGAGCTTGATGGCTCGTCGGATGGTGTCCCAGGTCGTGGCTTCTACGACGCCGTCTGATACGATCTCGTCGAGGGCCAAGCAGATCATGCCGTAGTGCTCGAACGCGTGCGCCTCCGTGAACCCCTTCTTGACTATGCCCTTTATCGACGACGCCAGAGCCTGGAGAACCTCCGCGACTACGCGTAGGGGAAACGGGATGGGATACGTGTCAGGGCGGGTCCCGGGATCGAGGAAAAAACCGGGAAATCGTGGGCACCGACTCAGACGAATGGAGGCGGGGCGAGGACTCACGCGTGTATTCGTCGTACTCTCCCGACCCGACCGCGTAGAATCGAAGGTCTCCAACTCCGCACCACACCATGTTTTCATCCCCGTGGCGCGCCACGCCGCATCTGGTCGCCAGCTTGTCGCAGTCCGATTCCGCAACCGTGGATGCGCCAGCCCCGGACGAGGCCTCGGCGCGGTGGAGCCTGTCGCGCCACCGCATCTGGTCGGGTTCGGAGATGGGGTCGTAAAACCGCTCAAGGATGACGTGACCCGACGCCGACGCCATCATCACGCACAGGACGCGGCCGGCGAGGACCATCTCGCCCGCCCCCCAGCGCGCTCCCGACACTGTTTTCGCTTCCCGCGCTTCGAAATTCCTTTCCGAGACGGAAAAGCGCCCCTGGGGCGAGAGGATTTTCCGGTCACCACGAGGTGCACACAGCCGACATGTCGCATCAGCAGAAAGGAGGTCGAGGCGGCGGAAGATTCGGCGGACGCGGACGCGGAGGCCGCGAGGGTGGAGGTCGAGGCCGGGGCCGCGGGGGGGGCGCCGGACCGAGCGATTTCGGGGGACTCTGGGACCCCACCGTTAAGTGGTTCTTCGAGGATGCCGATGGCGGCGGCGGCGGTGGAGGGGCTCCCCCCAAGGGGGGCCTCGAGAAGGGCATCAACAAGAAGCGCGCGCGCGATTACCACGTGAAGGGTAGAGAAGGCGCGCGCGCGCCGTCCCTCGACGACGCGCGCAAAACCGCCGTGCTCGAGCTCCGCCGATACAAGCTCGTCAAGCGCCTGCGACATCAGCTCGCGCTCAAGTGCGGGCAGTTGCAGGTGAAGCCGCCGCTCCTGGTCTTCGAGCGATGGCTCGCGCGCGCCATGCTCGAGGACGGCGACGACGCCGTCCCCACGACAATGTTCCCGGCGGTCGACGCGGAAGGAGGACTCGCCCAGGATCTCCGCCGCGCCGGGGCGGAAGACGCGGCGGCGGCGGCGGCGGCTGACGAGCTCGCCGCGCAAGCCGGGGCAATCGCCGGGAAGCTCACGGAAGCTCGAGGGGACGACGACGACGGGGAGGAGGCCGCCGCCGGGAAGAAGGACGCGGTCACCGCGGAGGACGCCGGGCCCCTCCTGGCGCTCAAGGTGAACGGAGAGAAGCCGTACATGTCCGTGTCCAAGGCGCACATGGGGAAGCTGAGAGCGCTGTACTGCCGACACTCCCTGGGGGGCGCGCCGCTTCCCCCCGAGGGTACCCCCGAGCACGGGGCGTTCATCGCCGCCACCTTCTCGCTCCTCGCGAGGTACGACGCCCTGGGCGGCGCCGGCTACCAGGCTGCGCTGAACGAGACCGCGTTCGACGTGCTGAAGAAGAGGCTCGGGGTTGGGTGCGAGGCGTTTGCGTCCCCGCTGAACTGCCGCTACGGCCGCTTCTGCTCCGCGTTTCCCGACGTGGACGGCCCGTTCGGATCCCTCGGGTCCTTCTTCCAGTTCGCACCCACGCGAGGGTCGTTCGAGATGAACCCACCGTTCGTGCCGGAGGTTTTAACGGCCGCCGCGGAGCGCGCCGAGTCGCTCTTGGCGGCGGCGGAGGAATCCGGGGGTCGGCTCTCGTTCGTCGTCGTCGTGCCCGCGTGGCGCGACGTGCCCATGTGGAGGGCGCTGGACGAGTCCCGGTTCAAACGCGGGGAGACGCTCGTGGTGCGCGCGTCCGATCACGGGTTTTGCGACGGGGCGCAGCACTGCAGGCCCCCGAGGGAGAGGCACAGGGTCAGCAGCTACGACACCGGGGTGTTTTTCTTGCAGACGAGCGCGGGCGCGAGGCGATGGCCGGTGACGGACGAGATCAGGGCGGAGCTCGTGGGGGCGATGAAGCAGGCGGTGGGGTCGGCGAAGAGCGTCGGGGACCTGGAGAGGAGGTTCAGGCCAAATAGCGGGGGCAAGGGTGGGTTCGCGAAGAAGGAGCAGCGCGGGGCCGAGAAGGAGCCGCGACGCGTCGAGAATGAAACCGGCGGCGGTGAGGAAGCCGGCGGGGTCGACGAGGATGGCGGCGGCGGGGAGGACGACGGGGGCGGGGAGAAGAAGAGGAGGCGCAGACGACGCAAGCACGAAGACTGAGATGCCGTCATGAGTTTAGCTTTCCCGCTTGCATACGACTCCATCGGGTTTGCAAAGAATGCTTCAACCTTCTCTCTCAATCTCGGTTGGGACGCGGCTGATCGGTGCAGTAGCCGCTGTGCGCGCAATGATCGCACCCAGCCTCGCCACTGCAGTCCGAATCCGTGGAACAGGCGGGGCCCTTGACTCCCGGACAGCACTGCACGTCGCCCGTGCACTTATGCGGCGGTCCCGGGCCGGGCTTTGGGCCGCCGCCGCCGCAGCCGGTCTGCTCGGGGGATAAAATTTTAACCTCGGCACACGCGTGGGCCTCGGCGCAGCTGTTATCGTAGTGGCTGTCCCTCACGCCCGTGCACGGGCAGTCCGCGCGTTCGCCCGGTCCCGCCGGGCTCGCCTCCGTTCCCTCTCCCTGGGCGTAGCACGTGAGAACCTGCACGAGCTCGCACCGAGGAGTGCACCCCAGCGCCACGCGCTTGGCGCCGCCGAACAAATCCTGCAGCTCCTTCAGCGGCAAACTCCCGCCCATCGCGTCCACCAGCGCGTTCGGCGTGCCCTCCGCCTTTGCCAGCGCGAACATGGCGTCGTAGTACCCCTTCTGGTCGAGCCCTTTCGTCGTCCCGGTGCCGTCCGCCCACGCCGCGCAGGTTCCGTGCTTGGGCCACTCGTGCGAACCGAGTCCGTCGGAATACCACGCCGGCGCGAGGGCTTCGTACTCGGGCCCTTTGGGAAGCAAGGACGGGTCGTAGGTCCACGGGGACGATTTGGGGAACCAGACGGGCTTGGTGCACATCTGGGGCCAGAAGCACTTGCCGCCGGACGTCCCAACCGACGCATCCTCTCGGAGGGATCTTCTCGGGGCGGCGACGTCGACTTCGTTTTCAGCCGCGGTGTTGCCGTCCACGGGCGTGGCGTACGAGGGCCACATGCCGTGGAGGGTGAGGGCCGGGATCATGGAGCTCACGTCGCACTCCTGCTTACCGCACATCCTCCGGGAGGACCCGCAGAAGCCCGGGGTCCAGCTCCTGGCGAGCTCCCAGAGGTCGAACGGGTGCCCTCCGCGGATGGGATCGTCGCAGCCGATGTGGGACTCGGCTCCGGCGTCGGGGCAGGACGGATCGTCGGGCTTGGCCCCGACGCGGAGACCGGGGACCGCGGAGGTGACCTGAGCGGTGGACGCGGCCGCCGCATGGACGGTAGCGATGGCCTGGGT
>MDTA01007737.1_pt1 | contig 10341 bp, 12 predicted proteins | sample 811151 | NCBI WGS metagenome assembly MDTA01 (sample SAMN05326648, study PRJNA326480) | marine metagenome | isolation source: seawater | place: Indian Ocean: South | collected 2010 | reverse complement strand
TGCTATGTCATAGGCCTGGGCTGGTGTATTGGGGGAGCCGATCATCCCTTCGATGACGGAGAAATCCAAAGCAAGGGTCTCCAGTTTACGAGCATCCCCTTCAAGTGTCTGGTCTCCTGCTTCATCTTGCGCTCTTTCGATGACTTTTTCAATTGCTTCTATTTCTTCTTCAAATTGGGCTTTATATTCTTTTGCTTTGAATTGATCGCCTTCACCGAATGCTTCTGGGGGCTTCTTTTTGGTGCGGGTTTCTTTTGCTGGTTCGGATGATTGTTGTTTATCGGCGGGCTTAGGCGAATCCTTTCCTTTAAGTTCTGCTGTGAAATTTTCCCAGGCCTGATGGAATCTCTTTGCTTCTTCGAACTTTTTGGAATTACTGTCTCTTTTCTTTTCATCTAAATAAGCTTCTATCCTGCTTTTCCATTTTGCAAGTAAAGCAGACTTCGTATTAAAGAGGGCTGGTGGTACATCAGTTTTTGTGTCAATTACATCTTGGATAGCTGTCATTTCTTCTGTGAATTGTTCCGCATATTCTTCAAGGTTAAATTTTTGATCAACGCCAAATTGTTGTGGTGGTTTGTAATCGAAAATATCTCTGTCATCTTTGCTTTGCAGGTAATTTTTCAGATCATCCACAGTTTTGATGCCTAACGTGTTCACAGGTTCTTGACTTTCTTCACCCTCTTGGTCTTGCCCTTGATCTTGCTCTTTATCTTGTTGTTCATCTTCGGGCGGTGCTTGTTCACCTTTAAACTTAGCTAAAATCTGTTTCTGTCTATCCTCTGGAAGTTCTAACTTACTAACAAAATCGTCAACATTTGTTTGATCTTCAAAGTATTCTACAAGGTATTTTACATAGCGTGGGTCGAGTCTTTTGACTGCTTGGCCTAATGCTTGCGAGAGTCCCTTAGCTTTAAAATCGTCTGTTTCCAAGGATTTCAAAAACTTTCCTAGGCTTTCATTCATTTGTCCACCTTGTGACCCACCAAGATTAGTTTTAAAAACATCGATAATTGTATTCATAAATTCTTCCTTCTCCTCATCTTTTAGATCAGGTAGATCAGGAGAATATGGTCGAGGAAAATATTCTTTAATAGGTGGTTCGGAACTTTGACCAAATGTTCTTTCTATTGTGGCATATGCTTCTTCAATTTCTCTTATTGTTGTCATTGCGTCTTCTGGTAATATGTCGCCATCTTCAACATCCCTTAAAACAGAAAACACATCTTTCATGCTAACGGTAAGTTGTCTCGTTAAGCCCTTGAGTTGCTTATATGTCATTTCTTTTCCAAAATCAGACTTTTTCAAGTTGAAAAAAGGAGCAATAGGTTTAATTGCGTTTGCTATCTCATCAAGTTCTGTCATGATTGGGGTTATGTCGACATCGGTTTTGTCTTCGTCGTCTTCCCAGTTTCTCATTTGTTTATCAATTGCAATTAGTTTCTTACTAACAGTTGCAAAAGCCTTTTTCACCATTTCTTTTCTTTCATCTCTGGTTAATTGTTCTTGTAAATTTTCTGGTTCTTCTGTTTTTGATGATTCATCTCTAACAGCTAAAAAGTGAACGTTTTTTAAAGAAAAATGTATTTCGTACAGAGATTTTTGAATCTTCTTTGCAACCTTAACAACAACTTCTCTATTGTATTGGGCTACCGCGCTAGCGCTTCCCTTTTCTGCTTCTTCTAGTGCTTTTTTGAGAATCTTCAAGCTTTGCAATATTTCTTGCTTTTGTTGAAAAATTGTCTTGACTTTATCTTCTGGTACTTTTATAATGCCAACTTTTTGCCCTAGTTTTTTAGTGGAAGAGACAAAAGGAGCAAGAGCCATATTAAGCTTGGTGAGGAGGTTTGCACCGATCCCTCTCTTATTTTTTGGTTCAGGGGCTTTTTTCTCTCCACCCTTTTCTTCTTTTTCTTGATTTCCTAGTTCTTCATCATCACCAGCGAGGTCTTCAAACCCTTCACGACCCATGACTTCCTGAAGAGCACCTTGTTCAATTGTGCTAAGCGATTTCTTTAACTGGACAATAGCTGCTACCAAGTTGTTGTAAAGGTTTCCTTGTTGAGCAAGGGTTCTTACTTCCATGAAGTCATTAACGAAGTCCATCATCGCATCTTCAACTGTTGTTTCTTTATTAGCTTCCAACTCTTTGGAATATACTTCAACCGCCGATCTTCTTTGGACAAATGAATCTGGTTCTGTTCCTGGTTGTTCTCCGCTTGAATCAGCTTGGACTAATTTGATAACGTCATCTGGGTTTTTTGGTGCTGTTTGGTTGATCTTTTCAGTTTCGCTAGTGAGAGTATTTGTTGAGTTCTTGATGATATCTATTTCTGGATTGGTAGGCTGCTGTTTGGATAGTACGTCTGTGAATGCCTTTATTCTTCCAAAGTAGGATTCTGGGTTTGGTTTATACCCTTCTATGTTGGCTGTCATTTGTTCTATTTCTGTTACTTTTTCGACCATCTTTATAAATTGGTCGCTTTTCAGCATTGTCTCTAGGCCAAGCTTACGCCCTTCTTGTCCTTCATCCCCAGGGTCATCCGCTCCACCCATGATTCTTTTATACATTTCTAAGACCATTTTTGCTTGGTCCTTTAACTCATCCATCTTCTGGGAGAGTTCTTGAGCGACCTGTTCAGCTTTTGAAGTAGCCGGGCCCTCCTCGCTTTGAGCGTGCTGAGATGTTTTAACAACGAGGTCCTTGCTAAGACCCATGTCCAAAACCAATTGGATCAATTTCGCCGACTCCTCAATAATCATCTTGTTCACAAGAGTTGGAGAACCAAGCTTGGCTTCAAGAACTTTCTTAATTATTGGGTGCTTAACAACTTCAATTGCAATCTGTTTACTTTGCATCAGGATCAACTCCGAGTTTCTGCAATGCCATGGTTAGACCGGCTTTTGCTGAACCTTCGGCGGACAACTTAATAGCTGCTGTAAGCAACTTATCTAAAAGAATTATCTCTGCTTTATCTAAACCTTGAATCTTTGAAAACTGAGTATACAGATCTTTGAACTTCATGGCCATTGCTTGCTTATTTTCAGGCGAAGCTTCTTGGGGCGGCGCTTGTTCTTGTTGAGCCTCCTCAAGTTCTTCTTTAATGATTTGTATTAATCTTTCTTTTGAAACTTTCATTTTTAGCCTCTCCTATGAGTTTAACCTAAATAGAAAAAAAGCAGTCTTTTTGCCATTTTAGTGCTTAATTAAATTCTGCTTTTGGGTCAAAAGCCGTTATGGTTTGCAAATATTCTAGCATTTGCTTTAACTCTGGATTGGCTGCACATTGTTGGCCCATTATAGCTATAACCTGAACTTGTTCAGTTGTTAGGCCTTTCTCTCCAAGTTTCCTTGCGGCCTCGAAGCATATCGCAAACTGCTGCTTTGTTTCCTCATCGGCATCTTGAAGCAGCTTTGTTACGTCCATTAGATTATCAGATATATCTTTCATATTATTCCTTATATATATTTGTCCCACTGTTTTGGGAACTTAATACTACGATAGTAGTCTCTTATAGTTATAACAGGAATTTTCGGGTTTGTCAAGGGTTTTTTTCCAAATTCTTCAATTGTTTTGTGTCCCTTGCGACCATTGCAACGTTTACAGCTTGCAACAACATTTGTCCATGTGATTATTCCACCCTTTGATTTTGGAACAACGTGATCAATTGTAAGATCCCTAAACAAAAAAACACCTCCACAATATTGGCAGGTGTTCTTATCTCTCCATATGACATTTTTCCGGTTGCACACCATTGAAAACCGTCTTTTAGAGATATAACTTTTAAGGACGATAACGGACGGATAAGCGGCTTGTTTTATTGGACCAGTGTTATACCCCTCCAAGAGTCTTGCACGGCCAGAATAGACCATACAGAAGGCTTTATACGCACTTATGACTTCTATAGGTCTATACGATGCATCAAGTTTGAGAGTATATCTAGTATCCACTAAATAACTAGTTTTTATTTATTAGTTTCCCTGCTGCGGATTCTGGGGATATTTTTCCTAAACAAGCATCGGCTAGGTTAAAGTTCTCAACAAATGACTTTAGTTCCCCAAATGCTCTCTTATAGTCAGGCATCATTTCAACTTCGGTTTTTCCATCGTGTGAGTGTATGGCGTGAACTTCCCCAATGTTGTCGTAAATCGTGATGGATGGGTGCTCCGATAGCCAAGTCAATGCTACTTTTCCATTATCAAATATAAAACCTTGAGCGACTCGACCAGTTCCTGAAACACCAGATTCATCTTCTAGTCTTTTTAAATAAAATATTTTCATAATATTATAAGAAATCAAAGTTTGGTGGGGGCCTGTCTTCTTCTGTGTCTTCCTCATCGTCAAACTCTTTCTTCTCCTCCTTCTTGGTATAAACTTCAGTCGCTCCATACTTTAGAGTCAACTTATCTAAATATCCTTTTGCAGTGAATTGTAAAGCATAATAGACTACTTCACTGGTTTTTTTCAAATCTGCTGGTGTGAAATAGAGAGTGTTTCTTGTTAACTCCATCATAACTATTCTTTCCCAGTCTTCGGAGAGCACATATATCATACATTTTTCAACAACTGCTTGATAACCTTTAGAGTTTAGGTACTTAACAAGATCCCGTTCTTTTTCGTCTCTCTCTTCTACAGTCATAAAATCAAAAGCGATACCGTTAGAGATCGTTTTTAATATTGTGTCTTTAAGTTGTTTTTTTAGTGTTTCATCCATTTTATTTATTTGTGAGGTGCTGACGGAGAGAACAAAAACAATAGTCTTTTACTCTCACTTGATTAAACTATTTGACGCTACATTGGCATTCTTGGGAGGAGGATAATATGTTGCCATTGGGGAGGATATAATAACATCTCTTTTTGTCTCTCCGTCAACAAGTGTAATGTATATAAAGTACGTTACTATTTTAATATAACACGTTTAACTTTCGTTGTCAAATTTTATTTTCATTTTTTTTAAATTAATATTTAAGTCACCCAAGCTGAGGCCTAAAAACGCAGCAGCATCAAGCTTAGAACGACAAGCCGACAGTGCGAAGCGAACCACAGCCTCACGACATATTGCTTCTATAGACTTCCATATGGGAAAGTTATACATCCTATTGTTAAGGTACCTTGATGATAACTCTAACTTTACTGCTATTATTTCTTCTAATGTTAGAGAAGATAGCATCACTTCAAAGTCGTCATCTATTCTTTTTTCTTTTCTCAATTTGTTTATTGTAGAATAATAGTATGATTTGCCTTTGTATTCGTTATTTTTCTTTTGCCACATTAGGCACCTTCAGGGTTCTCAATTTCAGGCTTTTCTAGACCAGGATTAAGTTCATCTTGATATGACTTTAACAAAAGTTCCAAATTGTATAAACACCATTGTCTAAACATCTTTCTATCTTCCTGATTGTCCAAGTCCAAGTAAGCATCAGAGAAATAAGACTGGACGAGTCTGAAAGTGTCAAATGATTGGTTTCTTCCTGTTTTGTCCATATCAGTAAGGCCAGAACCAAACTCTTCACGTTCAGTATCAAGTGCCTGTTTTTTATCTACATCTTTCTCGACTTGTGTTTTTTCTTTTGGTTTTTCATCTGATACAACATCAATACCCTCATCATCATCTACTGTTACTTGTATTTCTTGCAAAACACTTTGCAGTTCTTTTTCAATTTGGCCTTCAATGTCTTCATCTTCAGGAGGAGCAGCGAGCGTATCAACTGCTGCATCAGCACCAGCAGAAGCCGCAGCTTCTGGTTCTGGTTGTTTACCCTGAGCATTTAGAGCATCGAGTTGGTCAAATAGGCTAATAAACGCATTTAAAAGGTGAGCGACAAAAGACGTTCTTTGTTCCTCTGATGTTGTAAGTTGTTGAAACTTTGTTTTGATAGATGGTTTTGCTTTTCTAAAGGCATCACGCAATTTGTTGATACCAGTGCTTGGATGAGGATTGGCTTGATCTTTTGCTTCTTTAATTAGAGAACGTATGACAACTCTTAGTTTTTGTTCTTGTTGTTTTTCTTCATTAAGAAACGTATTGATTTTATTTCTTATATACTTTCTCAACAACTGTTCTGTTTGTGGTTCTCTTCTCACGGTTTTACGATCCTTTTCTTTAGCAGGAATACCAGCATAGCCTTGAATGGCGCCAGCGCCCACACTTGCCATCTCAATCAACTCTTCAATTGTCGTTATCTCAACTATCTTTTTTGTCATCTTTATCTTCTTTTTCCATTTCTTCAGCACGCTTCAATGCTTGGCGAAGCTTTTCAATAGTTGCAAAGTCACGAATCTTTTGAGCCAATTCATCAACAGTCATTTCAGCTTCTTTCATTTTGACTTGCTTTTTCTTCTTATCTTTGTCTTCAAGATCAGCCATTGTCTTTTTATCAGAACCTGGTGCACCTCTTTCTGGTGTTAGGGCACCTTTTGGACCCATAATTTCATTCTGCTCTTCTTTCTCTTCGTCTTTATCTTTTTTACCTTGCTTTTTCATCATATAGTCTTTAAGACCACCTTTTAATTTGTTCAAATCTTCCTCGACCTCTTCTTCTGCTAAATCATTGGCTCCTTTACCATCAATTGCATAATCGGGAACCATCTTACCAGTTTTAGGATCTTTTACCATTTTCTTTTTTTCTTCTTTTTTAACAGGCGGATGTCCATCGTCTCTTTTGCCAGAGTGACTACTTTCACTGAAGGCTTCAAGAGCGGTCAGTTTTGATTCATGAATATTTCTAATAATAGTTCCATCTTCAAACTTCACATCATATTTTGTCACTTTTTGCAGCTTTTCGTTCCAGTTGTGATCTACTGTATATCCTTCTCTGCCTTCATAAACTACGTGATGAAGACAATAGTGACTTGGAGCAAAAATACGATCATGTCCTTCTTCAAGGTCATATTCTTTTTTAGACTCAGTAAGTTTGTCAAGATTCATGGAGAAACCCCAACGTTCATTTAGCAGAGCACTTAACTCTTTATTTTTCCATTTCTTTGTAGACATTTTGCGTATTCTCCTTTCATAAAAAATATCTTTGTGTTTAGACTTGTAGCCATCTTCCCAATCCCTAAAACACATATTACCCTCTAAATAGGCTTCTTCTTCCATTTTTCTCAAATGTGGGTCTTTTTGAGCATATCCTTCTCCGGACATAGTCGGCATATCAAACATGCCACCTAAATTTTGCTTATGGTGTATCAATTCGTGTGCTATTGACCTCATCATATCTTTTGGGTGCCTTCCATCCACATATACGGTTATTTCCATTGATGTGGGGTCATAATGAGCCGTCTTACCAAGCATTGGATGATTACTTGCATCTGACATGAAGTTTATTACTGGTGGTCTTTTAAACTTAAACCGATCTTTTGCAAAACCATATAGATTTCTTATCAATGGTTTCATATCTGTTATGTCATATTCTGAATTGTTATGTATTTTACAAGACATATATTAATTAGTCTCCAATTTCTCTAATTTATGAACTAATACTGGCATTATTCTTCCGCTTTTATTTTCTAGAACGTTGACATATATAAACGGCCTTGTAAACTCATCTATCATTCTAAACGAGACGATTAGGCCGTGCTTTTCAATTATTGGAGAACTATCTTCGTCATATGGGTTCATATCTCGCCATCGGACGTAGTCTCCAACCTTAAGGCCATACATGTTATCACTTAGGTCGTCTTTCATCTTCCTCTTCGTATAGGTGCGAAGTTTTTGGGTCCATATCATGAGGATTATCGCCACAGCCACCAATATTCGCATCAGGTATTCCCATTTCATACTTCAAATAGTGTTTTACAGTAGAAATATAGTCAGCAGCCTTGGTAATTTTGCTTTGAACCCAAGCTTCAAGCTGTGTATTATCTCCAATCATACTCATAAGTTCGTGTGAATACTCTGCAATTTGCTGTAATTGTCTGTTTGCCATACTCCCTTCCTCGTCTGGATAGTCGAAATATGCCCCATTATGGTTGTTAATTTCGTCATTTTGAGGGGGTTTTTGGGCCTTTACAAGCGCATATTCCTCTTGAATTATCTTAATTAAGTCTGATTTTTTGATTTTCATGGCCAATTTTACCTCATTTTGCTCAAAATAACTAGTAAAATCAGTATGATTGTGACTTCAAAGCCTGTAAAATGGTATAATAACATAAAAAAGACCACTGAAAGCCCTAAAATTATCCATTTTTCAACGAATTCAGTCACTAATTCCATCCAATTCTCTCAATTTCTTCTTTTGGCACCAATAAAACCACCCCAGAAGTGAATTTATAGTGAGAATATACCTTTAAACGGCCTATTTCGTCAGGAATTTTAGAAATTAAGTAGTATTCTCCCTTCTTGGGTACCATAATTAGCTTTTTATCCGACATAGAATAGTAATATCCATAGCCAGAACCCTTAATTGTGACCATTTCTAGTGGATTACCGTTGTTATCCTTGGTAAATTCGGATAATGACTCCCCAAATAACAAATTTTCTTCTTCTTTTGTCATTTCAGAGCCATAACCACGGCCAAGTATTCGATCCATCGCATCAATTAGTCGTTTTGCTTTGCTATACCCAGCATCACCACGAGTTTTACCCGCATTTTTAGCTGCTTTTGTTAAACTTTCGGACAATTTTGACTTTAATTCTTTTTTTTTTGACTCATTGGCCTCTAAAACAGCAAAATCAGGCGGGGCAGCCTTACTTTTTTTCATTTTTGGTCTTGTATGGCCCTTTCCACCGCCGGTGTGTTTGTTTTTTCCCATCCCGACAAGTTTCTTTTTCATTTTAGCCCAAGATTTGGACTGCGATGGTAGGTAGGCGGCTTCTCTAATCACAGGATTATTCATGTTTGCAAGGTAATCTTGCAGTGCAATCACTGCTACCTCGGTCATATTGCCCATATAGTTCTCAATTTCGTACTCTGGAACCCAGATATACTCTGAATTTTCCTGAAAGTCTTGTATGTTTAGGTCCACATAGGGTGTTTCTTGCTCTAATTCGCACAAAATGATGTTCATTTCGTTCGTATGGTCTTTCCAAGTATGCATAAACTTGTGTATTAGCCTAGAATGGGGTACTATTAAGCCCGTTTCTTCGGCAACCTCTCTCTCAAAACCATCAGCTAAACCCTTTAGACCCCGTTCATGTTCAATTTTCTTAATATGACCACCCGGAATATCCCATTGTGTGCCTTTATCTGTTCTTTTAAGTAACAAAATATCACCATTCAAGTCTAAAATGATGCCTTTTCCTACAACATTAACATCTGGATGGAAATCCATAGCTGGTATGACGTCAATACCTGCTTTTTTACACTCCAAGACCTCTTCCATACTGTCGTCATAGTGCAATTCAACACCTAAATCACGTAATGTCTTAGCTTTTAGGTCACCTTCAGTGAAATGAACCCTTGCTGGAGGGAAAATATGAGACAAATTCAACATCTGAAGTTGGTAATGTACAGAATCTTCAGGATAATACTGTTCTAATGATCTTTTTCTAGAGGTTACTATAAATAATTCTATATTTTGATTATAATATTCTTTAATTAAATCTATTATTTTATCATTATAACCTTGAAATGTATATACAGGAAGTTCTGAGTCATCAGAGTCTACCATATAACTCATCGCTATGGTGTTGTCCCAATCAAAAGATATTTTTTTATATTTCACTTGACATCCTCCTCAAGATATGTTATAATATTGTTATATCATAAATAGTTTTTCGTTATATTCCACTGTAACAATTACAATATAACATACTTGGGAGGGTTTGTCAAATGAAAATATTATATAATATTTAAAAACATCAGGTTTTAGTGTTAAGTTCTCTGATTCTGTCTTCAGCGTACTTCTGTTTCATCTTATCTAGACCAAGATCCAACTTGTCAAGTGCTCTTTCAAGCATTGCATGTTGTCTTTCTAGCTTATCTATGACTTTATCTTGTAAAAGACGCTCTTCCTCTTTAGCATCCTTACGAGTTTGGTAGTTAGCATACAGAAGCGAAGCAGTCCAGAGACCTAGTGGGCCATATTGTGCCAATGATTCCATTAAAATTTCCATAACGCATATATCCTCCTTGCTGGTAATAGTAATTATCTACCATTTTCTGCAAGACCAATACCGTGCCTTAGTTTTTGGACCTGGATTGTCACAATTGTGTCTTTTTCTGAAGTTTCTTCTGGCTTTAGGGTTACTTTTTCTAATCCTCATGGTTTTTTCGCCTTTTCTTTTGGCACTTGAGCCACCATGTCCGAAGTTAACTTTCTTTACATTACCAGTTTTTGGATCTTTGACGTATACTTTGAACTTTTTCACGTCTCCGCGCATTGGTTTGTTTAATTT
>MDTA01223994.1_pt1 | contig 10342 bp, 18 predicted proteins | sample 811151 | NCBI WGS metagenome assembly MDTA01 (sample SAMN05326648, study PRJNA326480) | marine metagenome | isolation source: seawater | place: Indian Ocean: South | collected 2010 | reverse complement strand
CTTGTTCTGTCCATTGTTTTAAAGTCTAAGATAACGCGCATTTTGCCATCAAAAATTTTATTGAATGCAAGATCTTCATTATCCATTTCATCTAGCGCCTGCTGAATGTGTCCAAGCTCGTCTTCGGTGACTTCTCTAAGAAGTTTTTCCGATGATTCTTTAGATTCTTGTAAAAAACTGCGCCAATCATTAATGTTCATTTAATAGGTTCCTCTGAAAATACAAAAGTGGCCCCAAACAACGTTAACACCGCTGAGGAGCCTGAGAGAAGAAGTAAATTTAGGTCTGCTAGGTAGACCGATAGTCCTAAAATAGCCAAATTGATGCCAAATGCAACATAACAAATATTTCTTAAGAGCTTTTTCATGACTTTTACCATAAGTAAATAGTCTTTAATTAATCTGATATCGTTTGAGATGAAATAATTTGCAAACTCAAAGGATTTAACTCTAGCTCTTCTCCTACTCTAATTTGAGAAGACGATGTTGTTGTTGTAACCTTTACCATTGTCACTCGACGGCCAGACATCTTTTTTGTATAGATTGCGGTAACAATGCCTATAATAGGCACCCAGCCATCATTCCAATGTTTCCACTGTACAAGATCTCCGATCTTTATTTTTTTTGAGTCTCCTAGACTTGGTTTTTCGTCCATTAAATGTCATCCAAGCACACATCCCTGCGTTCAGTTGAGTAAATAGTGCTGATCTAGCGTTTTCAAAACAAAAGAAGGGCCCAAGTTCTACAATATGGCCACCAAAATAGACATTTATATACATAACATCATTAAAAAAGTCTAATTGGTAGCTTTTCAAAACGGAACTTCCAAAGCCGATTCGGGGTCTACCTTTGCCACCCAAGCACAACGACCGGTTAATAAAATAGCCTTCATAGTGGTTAAAGCCGTCACCATAGGAATTCCGTAGTCGGTGGAAGGGTCAATAAAGGGCCCCTCTCCGTCCCAATTCATGTAATGAACGGAATATCCCATCCATTCTTCCCAATTATTAGAATTCATGTCCATTATCCTGTTTTTTTTGCCATTTTCTCATAAGATGTCTTCTAACCTGCCTAGTAGCTCTTCTTGTGAAAGAAATTCCGTTTAAATGGTCAATTTCATGATAAATACAGCGAGCATACATACCAACTGCTTCAAATTCAATAATTTTTCCGTCTAGCCCCAAACCTTGCACTTTTATTCTATGTGGTCTAGAAACAGGCAGTGCTAGCCCGGGATAGCTAAGACAACCTTCTTTTTTTTGAGATTCTTTAGGAGATTGCCACAAAATTTCGGGATTTATCAAATAAACAGTCTCATTTTTGTTTGGGGAGCAATCAATTATGATAATTCGTTTATTTACGCCAACTTGAGGTGCTGCAATACCAATCCCGTCGTGATTGTACATGATTTGAGCTAAATTATGACAAAATCTAACAATTTCATCATTAATTTCCTCAACAGGTTCACAAAGTTCACCATAATTGGCCTCTAAAACTTCATAATTTACTAATTCAAGAAATTTCACAGCCAAACCCCCCTTGCCAACACTAAGTATTAGGTTTTACTAAAAGAAGTAGTCTTTTGGCTCTTTTTGTCTCATTCCAATGACCGCTAGGGCCGTAATTGTTGTAATTTCAAAACCTAAAAAGGCGTAAAGTGCTAAAAATCCTCCAATCCAGAGAACACCTCTCCAAAAAGGGCTTTGAAAGAAAGAAAAAAACATTTAATTTAACCCTAATTCTGAAATATTGTCGTATGGCACCATAATAAAGCCTAAATCGCAGTAACAGAGCACTCTACCGTCGTCATCTGGGTCAGGATTTGACAAAACGACCTCGGTACCGGAATGTACTCTAATCATTTGTTTGTTAATTGGGTCGTAGTACCATTGAGCGCCATCCGTAATAAGAATATGAGAAGCATCAGGGCTTTTTTTAGAACCTTTACTGCTCCCCAACATTTCTCGCAGCATTCCCTCAAGCTCATCAATGGTTATTTTCTTTTGGTCGTCAGACAAAACAGAAACCTTTACTATTTTTGGTGATTGGGAAGGCCTTTCTGTCTCACTTTCGATACTTTCGTTCTCTACAGTAGCGACTTCAGACTCTTCCACTTCTGTAACTAGATTTTCAAGCAAGGATTTCATCCTTTTTTTTATTTTTGACCACAAATCTACCAACCTCGCTTCGCTTTTCGTTCAAAATAGTGGTCTCTTTTCTGCATCGCAGCCCTAGTACCGGCAGTACCAATAACAATATGAGCAAACATGCCCGGTAAACAAAAAATAAACAGTACAACGGCCGGCCCGAAGCCAAAAATAGAAGCACAAGCGATAACAAGTGCAAGAATTGAGAGTGCAACAGACCCTAGGATGATTAAATTACCAATAATGTATTTCATTGCTTACCTCCACTATAAATATACCGCATTTCGAAGGCATTGTCAAGAAAAAAAAAGCAACTAATCTTCGTCTTGGTCTATCCAAGGGCGGTCATCTTCTTCTGGATTATCAAATTCCCTAATACTTTCAGTGTTTGGAAAGGTAGATTTGACAGTACGGATTGCTTCATTAAAAAAATCAGCAGTTTGGCGGCTGCTAATGTTAAAATCAGCCATTTGTAAAGACAATTCTTTAAGAAAAGCCTCAAAAGCCACTGGGTTCATGGTATTTTTATTGTCTTTTTCACTCATTTTTTACTCTCCTTATGGATTTTAAATTTATTATACACCGAATATCGACTCACTTCTAGTAAAATTGTTATTGTTTAACACTATAATGTTCAACTTGACCTTCTCTTATCTCATTAATAATTGATTCTTCTGTACAAGCATAAGATTTTATCCAATTTGAGTATTTTATCGAAGCATTAGGCGTTGTTTTTGACCACCTTATACTCCATGCCCACTCCCAAGATGAACCAGTAGACTCAGAAGATGGTTTAATTAACCGGTGTTTTTCTAGCAGTATGCCAACAGCTTGAGAATCTGTGTTGACTATTAAATCACCAACTCCTAATCGTATACTTTGATTTTTTGGATTAGTTTTTGACATAACAAATGATTAAACATGGAGTCTCAGCTAGCTTTAGATGTTCTAGATAATAACTTAAAATTACGAAACAGCACAGTAGAAGGTTTTTCAGAACCAAACCACCACACTTTAGCAGCTTCACGGGTGCCAATGACTTCAATCAAAATACCTAGTGTTCCAAAAGAATTGTATTCAAAATCTTTTAGACCTACAACAGTACTCTGAACCAAATCACCTGCAATATATTGATTATCTGAACGCTCTTGTTCCATGCTATAACTAGTTGCATATCAATCTTTATCTTTTAATGGCTTGGCTGAAATCAACATTAAGTCTTCGTGACGTTCATTAGAAAATGTTTTATTATCAAACCATTTAATTTTGTAGTACCGGTCAGAAAAATATCCATACTTTTCATAAACTTCGATAACGACCCCTATCACATCGCGGTGCTCTTTATCTTTATAGCCATATCGACCCATCCCGGGATAATAATAACCGTCATAGTCATAAAGATGAACTCTTGTAGGAGCAAGGCCCACAAGATCACCAACATTAAAGTTCCAACCAGTGTGGCTACTGGTTGTCTGCTGATTAGATCCACTCACACTTTAATTAGAGCGGTATTAATCTAATTTGCTAGCCTTCGTCTTTTTCTTTTTTTACTGGCTCATTTAGCCAAACGCCGCACTCTGGGCATTCGCAAGGCAAAAAAGGCACATACCCATAACGACAATGGGCACATGTGTACTTATATCGCGGCGGCGCTTCCTCCGGCGGCAGGTCGTGGGTCGCGTGCAGAAGGTCGATTTGTGATTGTGAGTATTGTGCCATCGGGCCCCCGAAATCGAAAAATTTTATTTTTCGGAAAAATTTTTAGCTGTTTTATAGTATAGAATCCGTAAATTGTCGTTCATCTAGCCCTTCTTTTACTAAAAGAGCATACACATCATGCCACAAGTAGATAGGTACCCTAGTAGGCCCATCTAACAATTCCATCGCCGGTGGCAGCGATTCTAGTAGTAATTGTGAATCTTCGCGAGGCCCCAATAGGGACAATACTTGGTTTTTGCCCAAGTAGGCCAATGGCTCCTCGGGCCCGTCCCTCTTTGATAAAATATATTCGTGCGTGTAATCCATTATATCCGGCACATTATTTTTTGTCATTACCAATCCCTAATCTGTATAAGATCATCACTCTACCGTTTTTAGCTCTTTTGGTCCTTCCAGACCACCCGCAGTGCGCGGGGTTACTGGGTCCTACCCAGCTACGAGAGGCCTCTAACGACTTCGTACAGTGGGCATATCCATTGTCGGGCCAGCATCTCCATTCAATGGGTGAACCGCACAGCGGGCAAGTAAAGTTAGCTGCTTCAACTCGTACATATGCGCCTTCACCTATCTTCATGTAAATAAATAGTGCGCTATTAGCATAATTGGCTGGGGTACTAGGATTCGAACCTAGAATAGCGGTGTCAAAAACCGCGGTGTTGCCTTTACACTATACCCCAATGGCTGGAAGGGGAGGGCTCGAACCTCCAAGGTGGGCTTGTCGCCTTATCACCACCCGGGAAACAACCGGGCGCGTCTGCCAATTCCGCCACCTCCCATGAACACTGGGCCATTATGCTCTCCGCATTATTTACTCAACTTCTCCTTTTCATCCTGTCCAACATAAGCTACCTACTATACTCATTAGCATCACTACTACGCAACTCAACACTACCTGCTTCCGCTTCATCTTCTTCACCTCTTTCCACACTGGGATTTAACCCCATTAGGATCCAACATAGTCCTAGGCATGCTGTAAACAGTAACACACCGCCCGCTGCTTTGATCGCGCTAGTGTTGCTCTGGTACCTCATGCCCACTCCTTACTCTCCTACTATAACACGCTTTCTTAAATCTGTCAAATTTTTTTTGGGCATTTTTCAAATCTCGCATTTTTTCATACGCATCGCGAATGTATCTGAGCGCCTGTAGCACCCTATGTGACAGTATGGGACATATACCCCGGGGGTAGGGGGGTAGGGGGAGGAGTACCTGTAAGTGTTTGAAATAACTACACTTTATTTGTTATACCTTTTACCCTCACGATAGTCACGCCGTAACATACTCATGTATACAAATAATGCTACAGTTGTATACCCGACTAGTCCACTAGCTACCTGTGCTAACTGTGTAACATTATTTGTTACACCCCTCACTGTTTGTCTCACTCTCTGATTACTGGCTTGTAACCTAGGCTCTCGCCATTCCCACGGCTCACTCACTGTCAACTCCATGTCCGCAAAGTTTACTTTTCTCTGGTACTACACTAAAGTATTTTCTAGCCCCTCGGCTAACTGTCGCATGTTCCCCGCTAGTGGTTAGTACCTTCCAGAACGGTTGCGGCTCATAGTGTGCTGTTCGCTTGTACTCTTTACCTACGCACACAACCACGTCACCATCACGGTATATCTGTTTACCGTTGTGTCTGTTATACGGCGCGTTGGCCTCACCAGTCTCAAGCATGCCGGTCCAGCTACACACAACCATACAATCATTCTTGCGTAACGAGCCGAGCCCCTTGATCTGATACATTCTGCCTACTTTCATTTGCTTCCCCTAGGAGCAGTTTAAACTAACTACCTGTTATTACTGATCATTTCCCATGTCGCATAAATGGCTACAGTAGCAACCACCGGCCAAAAGTTGTAGGCAATCTTACCCATTGCTGCAATCACAATCTCTATATCACTCATCTCTTTCGCTCTCCTACTATACTATTATCGCACATTCTAGTGGGTTTGTCAAGGGTTTTTTGTAGCACTCTCGCATGTTTTCGTGAGTTACGGTCCTCGAAAAGCCAGTTGTAACGGGGATTTACACGATGCGCATGCTCACGTTGTAGCATGTGTGTGTTACGGACAGGTTTTGTCCTCGGACAAGTTTAGACCTTGACAAATAATGTCACTTGACAAACGAAGCACCTAGGTATATGGTTCTTTGCTAATATCACGTCTATTTGCTCACCCTTTATAGTCACCTGTAACATCGTGTGACAACTACAGATTTTCTAAATCCACCTTCTCCCACTTTACTCCATTTTATACCACCTTACCACCACTACGCTGTGATAACACTACAATGTTTCTACTGTGTCTGTCTATAATCGTTCCTAGCATACCATCTAATGAACTTTCGTTCTCACTAAAGTGTATCTGGGAACAATGATATTTTACACAGTCTCCGATTACTTCTGTGATCACACCTCGCGTTACTGCTACAATGTGACCATCAAAAGATTTATAAGTGTCCTCGATGAAGTCTCCAACCTGCATATACTTTACTTTACCTTTCTTGTGCGCTTTGTCACTTTCTTGAACTTGCCCATGTTGCCCTTCAGCATCATGCTAACAATGTTCCCATCAGGCGCTAGTAGTCTAATGTTAGTGGACCTAGCCCAGTTTCGTTGGGATCGTGCGGCCTGAGAGTCTAACCATCGCTCTTCTGATGCCTCGTCTGCGAAACCATGCCTAGACCCGTTTCCGATACGTTCAGCGGCTTCCCTGCGGGCTTCCTCACGGTCAAACGCATGGATGTCATCTAGTGCAACGAATAGATCACCATCATAAAACGTAGGTCTATTACCTGCATAGCCCTTGCCGTCAGTGAGGTATAGCACACCGTTGTAGTTCATCATCCCAATATATTGTTTGTTCTTTGCCAGACCCTTGAGTGCATACAGGCACCCCTTCTCAAACACTTTATTTCTACTCATGTTCTCAGCCCTCCGTGTCAATGGCTACAATCATTTCATTAGTCTTGAAGTATGGACGCTCGGCATAGTACCGGGTAGTCATCCACATACGCTGGCACTTGCTAGCAACTGGCTTAGGCGCACACAGATCGGTCAGGACAATGTGACCATCGAAGCCGCGGCTGTTTACCCATTCGGTCGGCGGGTTGAAGTCGGTGCCACCGTAGCGAACACGCTCGGCCTTGCGGCGCTCGCCCTTCTTCCAGACGTATACGTGATCCTCGGCAACCTCAGTGTCAAACGGGACCACAGTAAACTCGGCAAGGGTCGCCAGCTTGTCTAGTTCTGCATAGAAAGCGGAGAGCATAACATCATCTACCGATCCCGACTGGTCGATACTGATAGCGATGCGAGCCTGACGGTTGACCTTGCTGCCTGCGTGGACGCGAGGATAACGACGGTTGAGCCGTCGCACAGTGCTGGACTTGTTAGCGCGCTGACTAGTCTTGATGAAGTATCGAAGAACTTTCTTCCAGTCAACATGGGACCGGAGAGCCTTGCGAATATCCTCACGGACACTAGAGGATACAGATCCCCATGTCCGGCTGCGGTCGGCTTCCTCGGCAGCTTTGCGAATGGTATCTTTCAGGCGCTCTGCGGCCACCTGACTGGCGCTGTCGCCTGCCTCGCCCCAACCATCATGGTCATCGAACTGACCGTCACCAGAGCCACCAGAGCCATCACCAGAGCCATCGCCCTCGCCGTCGCCACCCTCACCGGAGTCGCCATCCTGCTGCTCTTGCTCTTGCTGATTCTTGTCCTCGCGCAGCTTCGCGATGTACTGCTCGGCAGAAAGGAAAGGCTCGTACTCAGCGAATGGGCCAGCACCGGGCATGCAACACTGTTCGGGCAGCTCACCCTGAAGGTGACTGTTGATCGCGAGGTCCATGCCGATATTGTGGATCCGTCGCTCGGAAGAGTCGAGGTCACGGAAATGAGCGAACCGGGTGCCAGTAACGTGCTCAAAGATAAGGTGATAGAACTCATGCTTGAGCACACCCAGCTTGTGAGAGTCCTCCAGTTTGCCCATGAACTCAGGATTGTAAATCAACTCAAACTGACCTGCCTCGGTGACTGTCACGCCGGCGGTCGGGATGGCCTTGCTAGCACGCTTGTTGATACGGCGGCTGATAGCTGCAAAGAATGGCTCTTTCATAAGAAGGCGCGCCGCGTGCATGTTCAGATCGAACTCTGGAAGGGTCGCGTCTGCGGAGCCGGTTGTGGTGGTCTGGTCAGTCATGTGTGATCTCCTAGCTACTCTTATAATATAGCATAGGTGCGGGGGATAATCAAGGGAAACTTTGTAAAGAGAATGTCAAGACCCGATATTGGCCTTTGAAATAGCGTGACCGAGAACTCGGAGGAAGACGGCGATGAAGGCGATCAAGAGTATCACGGCAACGGGCTCGATGTGGGTCATTGGGCTCTCTCTCAAGGGATTGAAGTTTACTTTGCAAGGCTCTCAGGGCCTCGCAGAGGCCATAGGAAACCGCCAGAGGGTGACAGGTAGGCGAGAGAGAGAAAGAGCCTCTGTCGCCCCCTGACGGCCCCTGACGGACTAGCCGCCGAGAATGGTCACAAGGTGGTCGCTGATGGCGGTGCCATCGGGCAACGTGGTCTGGTGAGTACGGATGACGTTCTGAACGTCGCCGTCACCGAGTACAGTCCACAGCTTCATAGCCACCTCGCTAGGCAAGGTTACAAAGTAGGTTGCGAGGTTGACCACTTGATCATCAGTCAACTCGGCCTTGAAAGTCTCAGCGGCCTCCATCTTCTCAACCAGAGCGGAGTGCTCGTTGATCGTCCAGTCGGCAGTCTTGTCGATCTCACCGTTGTCAAGAATATCCTCGACAGTCACCTGACGGTCATAGGAAGCAACGAAGTCGCGAAGGGCGACAGCCGCCTCAAAGCCACAGAATGCCGTGGTGAGGTTGAACAGGAGATCAAGGTCGCCACCCTCGGAGAAGCAGCCAGCGGGCACCACAGTAGTATTGAGGCGGTCCCATGAGCGACGGGAAGGGTAAACCTTGTTAGGCTCAAAGTCCTCGCTGTGCTCCAAGTGCATGCGGTTCTGATTGATGAAGTCCCAGAGAACAGAGTCAACGTTACTCTTTGCCCAGTCAAGCCAATCCTCACAGGAAGGCTCAACGTCGAAGACCGTGTAACGGTCAAGCTCTGCCGGATCCATTTCACCGACCTGATACTGAGCACCGTGCTCGCCACCGTTGACGGCAGCGATGATGATCGTGTCAGGGTGCAAGACGTTACCGGCCAGCTTGCGAGAATCACACAACTCGAAAATACCCTGACGGACCTCGGTGGTAGCGCGATCAACCTCATCGAGGAAGAGCACAACCGGCTCGGTGCAAGCGGTCAGGAACCACTCAGGCGGGTTGAACGTGGTAGCCTTGCGACCGTTGACTTGAACGTCACGGTTGTCAGGCAGGCCAAGAAGATCACCCTCGGTCATCTGGCTAGCGCGGCGCTCGACCACAGGCAGGCCAAGATCAGCGGCGGTCTGATAGACCACCTGCGATTTGCCCACACCGTGACGGCCACGGATAAGGACGGGGAAACGTGCCGCGATGACGGCGGGGACGACGGTGCGGAAAGTGCGGAAGTCGATGCTCATGTGATTCTCTCTCTCTTTGAATCGGGGGGTTGGAAGGATGGTGAGGACGTTTCCTCACCTTACATATATAATATAGCACGGGCGGGGGAAAAGATCAAGCCCGATCTTGTAAAGAAGTTGTCAAGGACTCGTCATCACCGTCAAACCCCTTGTTTGCACGCCACATGCGAACCATCAGGGTACGAGCCTTCGGATCAGCGAACGGGCCAGATTTGAGCCACGCAGGGCGGCCGGGATAATCAGCGGGAGGCTTGACGTGTCGAGGGGGCTTGATGGTCATTCGGTTCTCGTTCTCGATGGCTGGGGTCATTCCCAACCATCAACTATATTATCGCACAGGCGAGGATTAGAGTCAAGGAAAAAATGAAGGCCAGCCGGACAACTTCTGTCCGGCCAGCGAAAGGTTACCTTTTGCCTCTCTTCTTCGTGGCGCGGTAGGTCTTGAGGTCACGTTCCTCGACCATGAAGGTCTGAGCGCAGCCGACTGGCAGCACCTTGTAAATCTTGTTGCCCTTGCAGGCGCTAGAGGGCGCTGAAGCGTTCTGAGCGACGATGACGACTGGTAGCTTGCCGTTGCCCGCGGCGCGCCACAGAGCGGAAGCACGGGCGCTTGTAGACCGCACCAGAGCCATCGAGCCGACCGCGAACTTCGGTGCAGACTCCCAACCCGCGAGGATCTTCGCAGCATACTTGTTGCCGGTGATCGCATCATACTGCTTCTTGGTAGGAACAAACGCATCGTTGACCCGGCTAGTAATGTTGCCATAATAGCCGTTGCTCTTGTAATACTCAACCATGATAGCAAATCGCTGCTGCATGCTTTCACTAGCACGGTACTCCGAAGCAAAGGCATCGAGAGCAGCAAGGGCCTCGGTGG
>MDTA01199547.1_pt1 | contig 10342 bp, 11 predicted proteins | sample 811151 | NCBI WGS metagenome assembly MDTA01 (sample SAMN05326648, study PRJNA326480) | marine metagenome | isolation source: seawater | place: Indian Ocean: South | collected 2010 | reverse complement strand
GCAGCACACCGAAGCCGATCAACACCAGGTTGATAATCCCAAAGCGGCGATTGGGGCGGTTGTCGTCCTCGCGGATCGGCATAAATCACGTCCAGTCCTCCACTAAGGCTAAAGCCGAGATTCACGTCACGGCTGGAGTGAGATGGCGGAGAACCGAACGGGGCGCGCGCAACGCAAGCCTCGCCAGAGAAGCCGAGGTGACTGCCAGCGTGCTGATGGGTGCAGCAACGGGATATCTCGTGCTGGGCCTCACCGCTGGGCTGGTGATGATGGGGGTGTTGATCGGTCGCTAGGCCGCGACGGTGGACCGCGAAGAGCGCGATCCAACCCGCGGGGATCTGGGCCGTTAAGGCGGATCAATGCAGATATGCCTGAAGCAAAAGGTCATCACCCAGCAGCTTGCTGGGATCACAACGCAGCAAGTGCACCTGATCCATCGCAGTGAAGCCAAGCTCCCCCAAAGGCGTGCGCGCCTGTTCGCCACCCAGCAGCTTGGGAGCAATCACCGCCGCGATCTCCTGCACACAGCCTTGCTTCATTGCAGCAGCCGCCAGACCAGGACCACACTCCCAGAGCACTGTGTTGCACCCACGCTTGGCCAAAGCGTTGAGCAACAGCTCCGGCTCCGAGGTCTTGAGTGGTTCCATCGCCACACCTTGCTCCTGAAGAACAGCGCGCAATGCGAAGGGCAACGAGGGATCGGCCTGCATCGGGTATGCCAGCAGCGTGTTCGCCACCTGCTGATCCCAGATCTGAGCACCAGCCGGCAGGTCAAGGGTGCGGCTTAGCACCACGCGCAACGGTTCCGGAGATCGACGCCCCCGGCTGGTGAGCACCGGGTCATCAGCGCGAACCGTGCCACCGCCGACGATCACCGCATCACACTGCGAGCGCAAGCCATGCACCCAGGAACGAGCCGGTGCGCCACTGATCCACTGACTCTCGCCATTGGGCAGAGCCGTGCGGCCATCCAGGCTCATGGCCCACTTGAGCACCCCCCAGGGTCGACCGGTCCGCACCCGGTGGATGAAGGCCCGATTCTGATGGGCGGCTTCAGCGGCCAGCACGCCACTAATCACCTCCAATCCTGCATCACGCAGCCGCTGCAACCCAGCCCCGGCGACACGCGGGTCGGGGTCGGTAAGCGCCACCACCACCCGCCGCAGTCCAGCCGCGAGGATCGCTTCGGTGCAAGGGGGTGTCCGACCGTAATGGCAGCAGGGCTCCAGGGTGACGATGATCGTGCCGCCATGGGCAGCATCACCAGCCTGAGCCAGAGCAACAGGTTCGGCATGAGGCTGACCCGCACGGGCGTGGAATCCCTCTCCGATCAAGCGTCCTTCGGCGTCGAGCACCACCGCACCCACCAAGGGGTTAGGGCTGGTTTGGCCTTCGGCGAGGGATGCAAGCAGGAGGGCCCTCCGCATCCAGGCAAACCAGGGCTGTTGCGCACTGCCGCAAGAGTCCATCAGCTGAGGGGCTGAGTTTGCACGTCACGCCACTCGGCCACCACATAGGGAGGAACAGGCATCTCGTTAAAGACCCCAGGCATGAACAGACGCAGCGGACGGTTGTTGCTCAGATCATTGAGCAGCGGATCGAGCGCGAACTCTGCCGCCGCCTCACGGCCATCGGCGGCTAGCACGGGATTGTCGAGTGTGATGTCGTCGAGCTGCCACTCCTTCACGCCGGCTTGCACCAACAACGGCGCGGGGTGCTCGAGGCGCAACTTGCCTGGGTAGCCCACGATGCGGAGAACCACAGGATTACCTGGCTTGCCTGTTCGGTAGGCCACCGCCTGCCAACTCTGGTAATCCAGATCGCGCAAGCTCTCGAGGCTGCGCAGCATCGGTGCACCGTTTTCGTCTTGATGCTCGTGAACCTGAGCGCTGACGGCCATGGGCGTGAGCAGCAAGAGCGTTACGGCAACCAGCAGCGTGCAAAGCAGACGACGCAACGCGAGCATGAATCGAGCGCGAACAGTGTTTCCATGATCGAGCATCAGCCACTGGAAGCGGGATCTCTGCACGACCCACGTCTGAAAGCCTGCGGCACGGCATTGCGAGAGGTGGACGACATGACGCCACCCGGGACACAGGACGCGGACCTGAGTTTCGGACCAGGGAAGCTTCGTTATTACGTGATGCGCATTCCCCGCCGCACGCTGCAAGTGACGGCGATGACGCGCCACTTGAACGCCACCCAATGCCTCAGTTCCGCCGAAGGTCGCCCCTTCTGGTTGCTGCTTGCTCCGCCAGACACCGAAGGCCCCGTGCTCGATGACTCGGCCACCTGGCTCTTGCGGATCGAGGCAGGCGAGGGCATCAAGTTACATCTGGGCACCTGGCACGCAGGACCGTTATTTGATGCCGACTCAGCTTCGTTTTTCAACCTGGAGCTGGCCGACACCAATCAGAACGATCACGAAACGCTGAAGCTCAGTCGCAGCATCAACGTTGCACTGAACTGAGCCCACCCCAGCACAGGCCGCAGATGACTAAGCCCGCTCTGCCCCGGGAACCCTGGCCCAATCGGTATGCGTCGCCCATAGCCCCCAGATCGCCATCGCCCGCAGGTAATGGCAAGCCCGAAACGTCTTCACCGCCGTGATCGCCTCCGGTGTGCGGAACTGCAGACCACCGCTGTAGACCTGATTCACCACGGCTGAGCAGATTGCTTCGGCGGTTTGTCCTTCGCCCATCAGACAGAAATAACTGGCGATGCCGAAGTTGATGCCCGTCCACACCTCCAGCGGATGGGTGCCATTGGGATCCAAGGGTGTGCCATCGCGGCGTAGCCCATTGGCGACCCCGAGCGATCCACCATCAAAGGCGTCAAAACAAGCTTCCTTTACCGCTTTGAGTGTGCTGCGGCTGTTGGCTTCACTCACCACTGGCTCGAGCCCAAGCAGACGGGCATAGAAATCACCGCAGAGCTGATCGGCCATCACCACTGGGGTGCCGCTCTCCGCATCGATGTCGTAATACTCGCCATTCCATAGCAACTTGTCGAAATTGCTTCGCGATTGCTCCAACCAACCGCTGAATTGCCGCTGCTCAGCCGATGTATCGAGGCCCGTCTTGAGCTGCAGCGTCTGGCCGATGGCCAAGGCGGCTTCCAGAGCGGCGATCCACAGGGCACCGCAGTAAGCACTCACCCCCTTCAGCGGCCAATCATCAAAGGTCTGATCCGGAGCGCCGCCGTTATCGGGCAGACCATCGTCATTCACATCAAAAGTCTTTAGGTAACGCAAGGCCTCCACAGCAGACGGCCAACACTCAGAGAGGAAGCGCAGGTCTTCACCACTGGGTGACAGCTTGTAGGTGCGCCACACCTGCAGCACGTAATCGCTGCCCAAGTCTTTCCAGAGATTGCAGTCTTGATAGGCGGTGTAGTTGGTGGCATCCCAAGGCACTTCATTGGGAGCACCCAGATCGTGGGGCGTGGCTCCCTTCACCTTGCGGTCGGCTTCCACCCGACCCTTGCCTTGGGTGAAATACCAGCCGATTGGCCGCTGCGTGGCATCGGCCGCCGGAATGGCTCTGGCAAAGCTGCGTAGCACGGCCTTATCAAGCTCAGGCCACAGCTGCAGCAGGGCCAGTGAGCCATACAGCCTCACATCCAAACTTTCATACCAGGCGTAGTCGAGGCACTCGAGCACACCAAAACGACCGTGAGGATCGTCCGGCGACGCCGCGCTCCACAGACTGCCACCGCTGCAGAGGTCGTAGAGCTCATTGAACAGCGCCATCCGCAGCGACTCCGGCAACTCTGTGCGCTGCAGCACGGGCTGCTGCCAAGCCTCAATCTGCTCGCGCCAGTTTTTCCAGTCGCGCAGGGCTTCAGCGGCAATCGTTGCTGCTTGATCTCCACCAGTGCCAAAGAAATCGGTGTATCGGCGCAAGGCCTGGCTTCCGGTGGCAAACGCTGTCACAGGCAGGTCCCAACTGATCACCACTGGAATCTCGATGCTCTGCCCTGGCTCCAAATGGCATTGCACCGTTAGCGCAGCACTGAGAGGGTCATTGCCTCCACTGCGCCGGTCGTTATTGCTTTCGGGTATGGAGCCATCGGCGCTGAAGCTGTTCCACAGCTCACTGCCATCACCCGCAGGGTTCCAACGGCTGCAGCGCTGGATGGTGACACCCGGCTGATCGCAACTGGCAATGCACCATTGCCCCTCACCTTCCGCGATGGGACGGGAGACGTTGCCTTCCAAGACGACACCTTTCATAGAGCCGTTTTCCACCCAACGGTTGCGTTGCCCGTCGGTTTTGCCGATCGCCGGTGCGTAATTGTGCTCTGGGCTTCCGTCATCACGGAAGTGCACCTCAGCTGAGGCATCGGTATTAGTGAACCAGCCGGTGGTGTTGCGCCAGCTGAGCAACAACGACAAATCCAGAAGCTGATCGGTGGGGTTGCTCAGGGTCCACACAAACACCGCAACCGGGTAGCTGGTGCGCTGGTAGTCACCGGGCAGGATCGGACTGAAGGCCTCGCAACGCACCTCGGCGTCATAAATGCCTTCATAGTTTGTCCAGCTAAGCGGGTAACGCGCGGAATAGGTGCCGGTGGTGCACTCCGGCGTGCTGGCGGGATACCAATCCCAGGCCTGAAGCGATTCACCACTCTTGGGTCGCGATGCATCGCCATCGGGTTTCACCGCCAAAGCATGGGTGCGAGAGACGGTGCCGTTGCTTTCAAAAAGCGCGAACTGGCAATCCGGCAGCACCCCAAACCAGTGCTCGCCGCCATCAAGGTGCCAGAGGTTGACGTTTCCATCGGGCGCACGACCGATGCAGCCAGCGCCAAATCCGCCTAACGGCATGCCGTGATTGGGGCCATCATCGAGATTGCTCGCGTAGCGCACCGTGTAGGGCTTCTCCCAACCGAGACCGAAGGCGCGGCTCCAGCTGGCCTGCGGTGGCTGCCACGGTGTCGTCTTGCCCTGACGACCCAGCAAAGACTTCAGAGCGGAGAAACCGAGCGGAGCCATGCCCAAGGCGGAAAGTCGCCCCACACTGCCAGACCTGGCGGGGCTCGCCAGGGGCTGTCTACCAGCCGTTCAGCAGACCTCTGCAGGGAGAGGCATGAAGAAGCCCATCTGGGTCATACCTCATGCAAGCCACCTACTTCGCTGTCAAGCAGCGCATCAAGGGTGACGGCAGTGCGCACCATCGCCTGATAGCGATGCAGCACACGCCGGTTGCGATCCAGCCAGCGCGCAGCTTCGGCTGAGCCTTCGCTAGAGGCTGCACCGGTCAGTCCGATGGGACCATCCGAATCCATCAGCTCGAGATCGTCTTCACGAGCAATCAGGGCCAACAGCAACTCGTGCAATCGTTGGCGGCGCGCAGCTGACGAGTCAGTCCCAGGCATTGCCGCACCGATTGCGAACGTAATCCTCCCGCAGGTCTCGGAAATCGCGCGACTGCCTAGATAACTGTGCACTGGCAGCGTCGGCTTGTTCACGGTTCTCACCCGTTTCCTGCGATGCCGCGATCAACATCCGGTTGCGGGCCATCGACGCACCAATGGAATTCATCATGCGCGTGATCAGGCTGCAGTCCTCAAAAGCTTCCGCAGAAGGCGGGGCCCACACCAACAAGAGCAACACAGCGGAAAAAGAGCGAAGCACAGCAACCGTCCGAAGTGCAGCGTCAACGTACTGCTCGTGATGACTTCTGATCCCATTGAGGCAGAGATGCAGTCAAAACACTCATTGATGTGCATGGTGACGCAATGGAGGCACGGCCCTCCAAAACACCCCAACTAGCCATGCACACTTTGCTTCGTTGCAGGGTGCTGGCGGGCCTAACGGTCCTGCTCGGCAGCCTCAGCGCATCCGCAACGGTGGCCCAAGAGCTTTACAGCCTGGACACCACATGCCGAAGCGGCAATGCCACCTTCGCTTGCAAGGTGTCAGCAAGCAATGTCGACGACACCACTGAATACAGGCACCGATTCGGAGCACGAACAGTGAGCTATCGGGTGATCGACGATCCCTACGTGCGCATTGAAGGCAGGGCCAGCAACACAGACCCCTGGACGTCGGTGAGGAACACCACGATCAACTTCAAAACCGAAGAGCTCTGCTTCAACAACGACGCCTTTTGCGTCAAGAACCCAACCTTCCTAGCCGATGTGTTGATCAACAGCGGTGATGCCATGCAAGGCCGCACCAAAGTGGGGATGGTCTTCGGGAGCAATGGCCGCGTGGACGTGGCCTGTTTCGACAACGGATGTGATCGCCTGAAGGAGGCCGTCCAGCCATGACAACCCACACGCGCCGCATCGGCACCATGCTGAGTGTGCTTCTGGCGCTGCAACCAGCCGCAGGCTTAGCTGCAGCCACCACCACGCTTTCAGCGCCAGAAGGCACAGCTCAAGAGCAACTTTTGGCCCAACGCGGTGCACGCGGAGGCGGCGGTTCAAGAAGCGGCGGTTCACGCAGTGCGTCTCGCAGCAGATCCCGCAGCAACAGTTCCCGTAGCCGCAGTGGTCGCACAGGATTCAGCAACTACAGCGGCAGCCGTCAGGGGCAGGCACGATCCAACAGCAGCAGCCGACAGACGAGCCGCCAGAGCACACGCAACACGCGGCAAAGCGACCGCAACAATGCCTTTAACAACCGTCAAGACGGCCGGAGCAACCGGGTCGACACACGCCAGAGCAACCGCTCAGACCGCCTCGACAACAGGAGCGATACGCGGCGCAAGGCGATCAACAACTGGGATCGCTACGGCAGTGGTTGGTATAGCAGCAACGGCTGGTACAACAACCGTCCCTGGACTTCTGGCTGGTATGGAGGCTCCTACTGGAACAACTGGGGTTGGTATCCAGGACAGGCAGCAGCTTGGGGGCTGGCCAGCATGGCCACCTTCGGTGTGATCAACAGCTTGGTGAACTCAGCACAGTCCAACCAGGTGAGTTACATCGTGGTGCCGGACTCGAACTATTCGCTCTACTACCCGAGCGTGACAGCCACCGGAGAGACGGTGACCTTCGAGGCCGACAATGGCAGCCTCACAGCGCGTTACTACGGAGATTGCCGTGAGGGCACGCTGAATGGCGGAACACCCCTCAATTCCAACGAGGCCCAGCTGCTCAATGCCGCCTGCCAGGTGGCATTTGGTCAGTAACGCCTATGCAGCCGAGCTGGCGGCATCAGGTTTCATCAAGGCCTGCAGCCGTTGCTCAGCTTGCGGCTCCAACTGCACAGGCTTGGCGCGGTAAGACTTCGCCAGCTCCACCCGTGCAGCAATCCTTGGCTGTGCCTCGTGCCAACCTTCAATGGATAGCTCCCTGTAAATCCGTTCCACAGTGGCCAACGGCGCTTCAATCAACTCGTCGTAAGCCACCTCCACCAACTGGCCAGCAGGGATCAAGTCACGGGCTGCTTCAAACGCTTCCATCAACAGGCGATGCGCTGACGCCGTTTCCTCTACCTGGCGCACATCATCGGGAGCAGGCTGCATCCCCACCAGATCCGCCAGATTCTGTTTGACCTGCACCAGAGAACGAATCGAATCCACCGGATCCCGCTGCAGCAGCACAAAGCGGGCTTTAGGAAAGAGGTCGAGCAAGAAAGGCACCCGCGCGGTGTGGGCTGAGTTCTTAATCACCCAATGGCTCTTGCCAGCTCCCTCATGCAGCAGTGTGAGGCGGCAGAAGTTCAAGAATTGCCTGCGAAAACCAGGCGTGCAGTTAAGAACACAGCGACGGAAATGGTGCGGATACTCCAAAGGGAAAGCCACACCGGCCATGTTCGTGTCGAAGCTGAGGCGTGCCAGGCCGATCTCATCCTCCTGGGGATCCAAGGCATCCCATGGCACAGCATCGATGGGCCGCGTTGCGGTCATCCAGCGGCGAAGTAGAGGCACAACAAGGGGTTTAAGCAGCAGTGCCACTTGGGGCGCAATGGTGAGCGCATTACGCGCCGTGGCCGCCTGAGGATCAGTCGCCAGCAATTGATGCACATAGGTAGTGCCACTGCGCCAGTGACCGATCACAATCACAGGATCAGGGGGCAGCGTCAGCTGACGCAACGCTGATCCCCAGAGCAACGCTTGCAGCCAAGCCAAGGGCTCGACAACCACCCCACTCAGACTCAACAAAAGAGCCTGAGGCCACCGCCGTGGTGACACACGGCTTTGTCGCAGAGCTAACGCCAACGTCTGAGGAGCGACAAAGCCTCCGGCCACGAGTCGATCAACCCAGTACGCCATGACGCGTTCAAATTCCAGTCATTTTTAATCGACTATGCAAAATTCGACTAATTTCTCAAAAGCTTGACTAGTTGCCCAGCATTGATGAGGGCGCTCTTGGCCAGTTCTGTCATTCGTGAATGCCACAAGAGTGGTGTTTGGGCACGGTCGTTTTCATTTCGATCAGCCAGTGAACTGGCTCAACTTTTCCGGTTGGCTGGCAAACAGTTCGATGCTTTGCAGCTCAGCCAAGGCGCTCTGGACGGCCGCTTTTGCATAGCCAATTTTGGCTCCGTCGCCCTCCTCAAAATCAGCACCTCTCAACGGTTGTTGCTGAATGGTGATCGGGGCCCGGACTGCATCAGCTTCAGTCTTGAAGCTTCCGGTCAAGCCCATGATCACAAGGTGTTCGCCGTTCCCATTGCTGCCTATTCCATCAACGGCTTCAGGCAAGGAATGACGGAGTCGCACTTCGAGCTCTCGGCCAACTCCACCACGTATCTAACGACGACCTCGTGCCAACGGTTCAATGCCTACCTGGAACATTGCGGTGTGGAGGGTCTAATCGAACAGATGCAAACAAGCAATGGTCTGCAGGTTTCACCGCAGATGCACCAGCACTTGGCGGAGGAGTTCGAGCGGTTAATCCAGTCCCCATTGTCCACAGCCAACCAACGCCAACAGGCAGGCCATCGCCTCTACAAACTTTTCCTGAATTGCCTCAGCCACAACAGCGCAAACACTTGCTTCATTCCCTTCACCCCCTCCCCCCGCCATGAATTGGTACGCGAACTGGTCAGCTGGGGCTTCCGCAATGGCAGTGAAGAGCTCAACCTCGATGAACTGAGCCAAACCCTTTATGCCTCTCGGCGCACCTTGATCCAAGGCAGCAAAGAAGCCTTTGACATCGGCCCGATGGAACTGCTCAAACGCATCCGCCTGGAGCAAGTCAACGGGATGCTGCGTTCCCCTGAGCTCCGGCAGGCAGCTCAACTCAACACCGTCACGGAAGTAGCCCAGCACTTTGGATTCCGGAGCCGAGGCCATTTCGCCAAGGCCTACCAACAGCTGTTCGCCGAAAGTCCGAGCACAACACTGAGCCAAACCATCCGCTGAGGAGCTCTGCTCACAGAGCTGATCCGATTCACGCCAGTTCTATGTCGGCCCTGATTTCACTGGCCCTGTTTCTGATCATGGTGTCGTTGGGACTCCATCTGCCCAACAAGCAATTGGTGCTGTTGAAACGCAGACCGGGCCTGCTGCTGCGGGTGTTGCTCACCACCTGTGTTGGCATCCCGGTAGCAGCCCTACTGTTACTTCGCTCGCCGCTTGGTCAGGCTCTTTCGCCTGCCATGACAACAGCCTTGATGGTGATGGCGATTTGCCCAAGTGCGCCGCTCATTAGCTTCAAAAGCTACGCGGTGGCTGGGAATGCTGAGCTTGCCGCAAGGCTTCAGCTGTGCTCAGCCTGTGCCGCGATCCTTAGTGTGCCGATTTGGATCAACCAGCTGCCGATCGACGCGGCAGAAACCCTCTGGAGGGTCTCAGCCAAAGAGGTTGCTGCACAGGTCTTCAGCGTTCAAGTGATCCCACTTTTGGTTGGCATGGGTTTGCGCCAAAGGTGCAGCGATTGGGCTGAGCGCTGGAAACCAGTCGTGCAGAAAGCGGCTTCAATCCTGCTGCTGTTGCTCTTAGCCGTGGCGTGGATCGCGGCGTTCCCGAACGTCACAACCGCTTTGGTTGCCGACCTGCGCGGAGCCTCTCTGATGCTGCTCCTCACCGCGCTTGCACTGCTTCTTGGGTACTGGATTGCCAGCGAAGACAAAGCGGAAAGGAGCACGGTTCCCCTGGTCATCGCCATGCGAAATCCTGGCCTCGCATTGCTTTTGGTGCAACAAATGTCCCCAGATACGAGCGAGCTGAAAGCTGCCATTGCTGGCTATGTGGTGATGACGGCCATTGGCATGACTCCCTTCATCCACTGGCGCAAGGGCCTTGCCGAAACGCCTCGATAACGTCAACCCATCAACGGCGCCCACCCATCACTGCTGCGCGACATCGGTGTCTTTGGGGTAAATCTCAAGTGTCACCTTGTTGATTTCACCGCCATAGGCGCTGTAACGGCGAGGACCGAT
>MDTA01079616.1_pt1 | contig 10342 bp, 7 predicted proteins | sample 811151 | NCBI WGS metagenome assembly MDTA01 (sample SAMN05326648, study PRJNA326480) | marine metagenome | isolation source: seawater | place: Indian Ocean: South | collected 2010 | reverse complement strand
CCATCTCACTTAGAATCTGCGATTCAACACCTAACAAATCTTGAAAAGGTTGAGCACGTTAGTGAAAAGGTTGCTGGAGCTTTTGGATTTATGGTTGGTAGACATAGATTCTACATCCCATTCTCAGCTGGCTTTGATGTAGAAACTGAAAAAGCCAAGATCCAAAAGGATCTTGACTATCAGTTAGGTTTCCTGAAAAGCGTACGAGGTAAACTATCTAACGATAGATTCGTTAGTGGTGCCCCTGAGGCTGTTGTTCAGAAAGAGCGCAACAAAGAAGCTGACGCTGTAGCAAAAATCGCTATCCTCGAAGAGAAGCTAGCAGATTTAGGTTAATCTTAGCTTTAGTGGTTAGCTAGGTAGTTGCTAACACCCTCGTCAGTAGCGTTCATAGCGTCCTTACCCTTGCTCCAGTTAGCAGGACAAACTTCGCCAACTGTTTCTACGTGGATAAGCGCGTCAAGAACTCTAATTGCCTCGTCTACATTTCTTCCAAGAGGAAGGTTGTTTACTAGCTGGTGCTGAACCACTCCATCTTTATCGATTAGGAAAAGACCTCTGTAAGCGATAAGCTCGTTGTCGCTAATTAGGTTACCCTCTTCATCATAGTCGTACATGCCTGTTAGCACGTCGTAGTTTGTAGAGATAGTCTTAGCTGTGTCAGCAACAAGTGGGTAAGTAATTCCCTGGATGCCACCATGATCTTTAGGCATTCTAAGGTATGCTGCGTGGCTCTCAGCTGTGTCTGTAGAACAACCAACAACTTGACATCCTCTAGCTTCGAATTCAGCTATTTTATCTTGGAAAGCGTGAAGCTCTGTAGGACAAACGAAAGTAAAATCCTTAGGGTAGAAAAATAGAATTACATACTTGTTGTCGATGTATTGCTCTAGTGAGAAGTCGCTAACGATGTTGTTTCCGTCAAGGACTGCTGCTGCTGAAAAGTTTGGCGCTTTTTGGCCTACTAATACTGCCATTTTAAAATCTATTTAATTGTTTAGTTATAGGTTCTGTTGAAGGAAGTCATTCACTTCGAAAATTCTCTTAGGCTTCAAAACAATCTTGCCTTCGCTATCTAATAAGAAATAAGTCGGTGTTGCTGTGATCTTGTAATCCTTTACAATAGGGCTACTCCATCCTTGAAGCTGGCTCACATTGATGTACTCCATACCCTGCGCTTCAATTACATCAGTCCAAGACTTTCTAGCCTGATCTATTGAAACACCGATAACTTCAAATCCAGCACTGTGCTTAACATTGTAAAGTGGAACAAGTACAGGTATTTCTTGTTCGCATTTGTGGCACCATGAAGCCCAAAACATCACAAGCGTATACTTATTCTTCTTCACCGTCTCGTAAAGATTCACCTTACCTCCATCAACTGATTCAATATTGAAGTTAGGTGGAGTCTTGCCTACTTGAAGGTTTACAATACCCTCAGCTCTCTGCTTAATCACATCACTAAGCTCTGCTCCACAATCTTCATCGTAGATGTAGTTGTCAAGAATGTAAAGACAAATGTCCTCTTTACCAGTGTTGTAAAAACCGTCAAGCATTGCGTAAAGCGCGCTTTCAAGAGTAACAGAGTTGGGCTCAAAGTGAGCTTTTACAATGTCAATACAAGCTAAGAATCTAGCATCTTCTCCCTTGCTGAACTTCACCATCATGCCCTGTATTCTATCGCTAATGGCCATGCTGTGAATCAAACTGTTATCAAGTGGATCGATGTCCTCAAAGTATCTCCCCTGTTCTGATGGGTACTTAGGGTTCTTCCAAGTCAAAAACTTTGCGAAGTAAGTTCCAGGATACTCGTCCATCATAGCGTGTTGCTTTTGAACAAGTTCCATTTCCTTATCCTTGATCTGCTGTTCAATCCTCTTTCTGTATGGGCTGTCTTTCATTCCCTTCCTAAGATTCTTGATCTCGTTCTTATTTTTATTCTCAGCACTCTGGTAAGCAAACCAAGCCTTATTTTCTCTAGAAGCTGGAGCTGTTTTAGAACCTGTTAATCTGCTAGATCTGAAATCTATCTTCACATCCCTCTCATCTGGATTAAGAATGAAAGTACAGTTGTTGTTAGACTTTCCATTAAGAATCAACTCGTAAAAACCTCTACTAACCTCTATGTTTTTAAAGTTGTATACTCCACCTTCTATCACAGTGCTATCAATAAGGGTCTTATTTCTTGCCTCTGTTTGATATAAGTATAATTTAGCTCCAGGTGTAGTTGGAAGAGTTCCGTGAAGTCTGATGTTTCCCACCTTATCTCCTCGGTTCTGGTCGTTAATACCATCCTTGTACTTAGGCGAAATAGTTGTAGTCTGCTCTGAAGCAGATTCTACAGTCTTTACTTCAACTTTAGAAGCTTTAGAAATCTCCTCTTGAGCAGGAGCCTCACTATTTCCACATGAAGTAAGTACAAATAATAAGCTGCTGGCAATCCAAATCATGGTTCTCATATCTATGTTTTGCTTTAAAGCCCTGAATTGGGCGATTCCAAATGTACGAATAACAGACTTTTCTTATCGCCTCTTCTTATTGAAAGAACTGCGCTTCTTTCCGCTTGTATTCTTTCCACCTACAGAAGGTGTGTTACCCTTGAACTTAGGTCTTTTTTTCTTAGCGAAGCTTGATCCACCACCACTCGATGGGCCAAATGAGCTTCCTCTATAGCCATCATTTTTTGACGGGCCTTTGCCAAACCTTTTATTTCCTTTATTCGAAGAGCTAAATGATCTTTCGCCACCGGCATCACGGCGTCTCTCGCCGCCACCACCACCGTAGCCATGTCTTTCACCTCCGCCATCACGGCGTCTTTCGTCGCTACCACCACCGTAGCCACGTCTTTCAGCTCCGCCATCACGGCGTCTTTCGTCGCTACCACCACCGTAGCCACGTCTTTCACCTCCGCCATCACGGCGTCTCTCACCGCCGCCACTGCGTCTTGCACCTGTCTTTCTTCTGTCAGAGCGTCTTTTATTTCGGCTCTTTTTCATCGATTTGCCTGATGGCTTGTGATCCATGCCTACAGGTTCAAGCTCTAAAGAGAAAGGATGATTTTCTTCAATCTCTATTTCTTTACCTATTAGCTTTTGAATTCCTTTTAGGTGGTTTCTTTCAGAACCTTCATTACAGAATGAAATAGCTAGCCCTGATTTTCCAGCTCTACCAGTTCTTCCAATTCTGTGAACATAGCTTTCAGCTAGATTAGGCAATTCATAGTTAATAACTAGACTTAGTTCCTCAACATCGATACCTCGTGAAGCTATATCTGTTGCTACAAGAACCTGAACCTTTCCTTTTCTAAATCTATCTAATGCTCTTTCACGCTTGGGCTGCGACTTGTTTCCATGAATAGCCTCAGCTTTAATATTGTTGTTTCTTAAGTGTCTTTCAACCTTATCAGCGCCAAACTTTGTTCTCGTGAACACAAGGGTATTGTATACTTCAAGTTCATGGATTACATAAACAAGTAGGTCTTTCTTATCACTTTGACGGACTGAATAGATTTTTTGGTCAACAGTTTCAGCAGCAGAACTAACAGCATCAATTTGTACTCTTACTGGATCTTTAAGAATAGAATCTGTGAGCTTTACAATATCTGAAGGCATTGTGGCTGAGAAAAACAAAGTCTGTCTTTCTTCAGGACATTGCTTGATAACTTTCTTGATGTCTGGTAGGAAACCCATATCTAGCATGGTGTCCGCTTCGTCTAATACAAGAAATTCAATTGTATTTAGATTGATGAAGCCTTGATTGCATAAATCAAGGAGTCTTCCTGGAGTAGCAACTAAAATATCGACGCCTCTCCGAAGAGCATTTACTTGTCTGCTTTGGGCTACACCACCGTAAATTACGGTTGTTCTTAATCCTGACTGAGAACAGTAGTCGCGAAGATTTGTGTCAATCTGAGACGTAAGTTCTCTTGTTGGAGAAATTATAAGAGCCCTGATAGGTTTTTTATGTACCTTGTACTTTGGAGGAGTTTCGCTAAGCTTGTGTACAATGGGAAGAGCAAAGGCAGCAGTCTTACCAGTACCGGTTTGAGCGCATCCTAGAATATCCTTACCATCTAATATGTGGGGGATAGATTGTTTCTGAATAGGGGTGGGCGTTTCATAGCCAAGAGGTTGAATAGCTGAAAGAACAATTTCGTTCAACCCAAGATCTTTAAATGACATAAAGAGTATTTAAGCGTGCCTAGTCTTTAAAAACTTGCGTGCCGACTAAGGCTAAAGCACGCCTGCGATTTACGCGATGCAAAAGTACGTTATTCCTTTAAAAGTTAAACAGTTGCAGTAACAGTATCTTTTCTTCCAAGTTGGCGTAAGAACTTTCCGTGAAGTCTAAGAGCTCCAGTAAATGAAGTTCCAGAGTTGTATGGTAAGCCAAACTCTTCAGCAGTTTCTTTAACAATTTTAGAAATTGCCTTATAGTGTACGTGACAAATATTTGGGAACAAGTGATGCTCAATCTGGAAGTTTAAACCTCCACATAGGTATGTGAGAACTCTGTTGTTTGTCCCAAAGTTTGCTGAAGATAGCAATTGATGCTCTAATCTAGTGTTATCTAATTCAAGAGCGTCTTTAGTGCTTGAATTGTGGAATGCAATATGCTCTAGAATGTGGGCTGGCTGGAAGATAATAGCAAGCAGGAATCCAGCGACAAGATGCATAACTATCCATCCTAGTAGAATCGCCCACCATGATACACTACTAAAGATTAGTGGTAGGGCAAGAATATATGTGAAGTAAGCAATCTTAGTTCCAATCATGTGAAATAATAGACCCTTTGTAGTTCTTCCTGTTGTTTTAATAAGACCCTTCTTATGATATCTTGCAAGAGCAGCCCAATCCTTTGGAAGCATCCAGAAGAATGTCATCAAAGAATAAAACAACCAAGCATAAATGTATTGGTATTTATGAATCTTATAAAGGCGATTAGTAGGACTAAATCTTAAGATTTTTATAGGAGAAACGTCCTCATCAAGGCCCTCAATATTTGTGAAAGTATGGTGAAGAACATTGTGTTGAATCTTCCACATTTCAGCATTTCCACCAACCAAATCAAGTGTTCTTCCCATTATCGTGTTTATCCAAGATGAAGAGCTGTACGAATTGTGGTTTCCGTCGTGCATAATGTTTAGTCCTATTCCAGCTAGTCCTAGTCCCATTACTAATTCAGCAAACCAAAACCACATTCCACCTTCGATTACTCCAAAAGAGAAAAGTCCCCATGGAACAAAGTAAAGTGAAAGCATAATAAAACTTTTTAAGTACATGCTAGCACCACCGCCTTTATTATATCCATTATCAGAAAAATATGCTTCCACCCTTGCTTTAAGGGCCTTGCTGAAACCAGATTTGTCTTGAGAAAATTTTACTGCAGGTATTTTCATCAGTGCAAAACTACGGTAGATTAAGTCCTTCCCAACGCATCTATTGGGTCTAAAGTGGATGCCTTTCTTGCTGGGTAGTACCCGCTAGCAATAGAGGTAATCATACAAAGAGTTAGTCCCACTGCAATCCAGCCCCATGGAATAATAAATGGTGTTTCAAAAAATGAAGCAATTACATTCCCTAATCCCAGTCCCAATAAAATACCAACCGCTCCACCCATTTGACCAATTATTATAACTTCCACTAGAAATTGAGTTCTTATAGCTCTAGAACTTGCCCCTAGAGCCTTCCTTGTTCCTATTTCCCTAGTTCTTTCTGAAACACTAACCAGCATAATATTCATTAACCCTATGCCTGCTCCAAAAAGTGTAATTAGGCCAATAACTACTGCAGCTGCTGTTATTCCTGAGATTGCTGAAAGCATTGTTTCAACAAGGGCATTGCTTTGAGAAATTTCAAAAGAATTATCCTCTCCAGGGAAATCCCCCCTTACCATTCTAAAAGCTCCTGTTGCCTCGTCAATATAGGAGTCCATAAATTCAGAATCTGAAACAGTGCATGCGAGCATATAGCTTCTGTTTTTATCAGAGAATTGGCGTCTAGCTGCAGGAATAGGGATTAAGCACTGATTATCCTGAGATATTCCAAAACTTGAGCCACGCGACTCAAGAACACCTACAATGAAATACCTAGTGCCACCAAGTAATACGTCTTCTCCCACCGGTGATTCCCATTCTTTAAAAAGTTGGTCTTGAATTTTAGTTCCAATAACAATCATTTGTGCTCCAGCTTCAGCTTCAGCTTTAGATATGCCTCTGCCTGATAGTAGTGGTATGCCGCTAACATTTAGGTATTGCTCGTCTACACCTAATATTTGAACATTGGGATTAGTTCTTTCAGTCCCTCGACTAACTATGGCAGTCATGCTGGCGTTAATTGAAGCGCTTACATCAATTCCAGAATCCTCTAATTCCTTAGCAAATCGCTTTGCTTCCAAATAGTCAATAGGATCTTCTGGTGGTTTACGCCTACCATTTTGAATACCACCAGATCTTACAGGTGATATAGTAAAAGTGTTAGTTCCTAGTGAGGAAAATTCAAGTTTAATATTCTCTTTGAGAGACTCTGTTGCAGTTATCATAGCTATTAGAGCCATAATACCTACTCCAATAATTCCAACAGTTAAAGTGGTTCTCAATGCTTGCCCTTTTATTGAACGAACTGCCACCTTAATTTGTTCAAATAAAACTGAGCTCGACCACTTCATGCCCCGAAGGTAGTAACCTATCTTTGCACTCTGAAATTATATAGAAGAGATATGACTTTTGATATTGAAATGATCAAAGAGGTGTACGCGAAGTTTCCTGAGCGTGTAAAGGCAGCAAGAGAATTAGCTGGTCGACCTTTAACATTAGCTGAGAAGATTCTTAACGCTCACCTTTGGGATGGTAATCCAAACCAGGTTTACCAGAGAGGGGTTGATTATGTAGATTTTGCACCTGATAGGGTTGCCATGCAGGATGCTACAGCGCAAATGGCATTGCTTCAGTTCATGCAAGCTGGAAAGAAAAAGGTAGCAGTGCCTTCAACAGTTCACTGTGATCACCTTATTCAAGCAAAAGTTGAGGCGTCTTCTGATCTTCAAAATGCCATAAACCAAAACAATGAAGTCTACAACTTCCTTGAATCGGTTTCAAATAAATACGGTATCGGCTTTTGGAAGCCCGGAGCTGGTATCATCCACCAGGTAGTATTAGAGAACTACGCATTCCCTGGAGGAATGATGATAGGTACTGATTCACACACAGTAAATGCAGGTGGTCTTGGAATGGTCGCTGTAGGTGTTGGTGGAGCAGATGCTGTAGACGTTATGGCGGGCATGCCTTGGGAGCTTAAATTCCCTAAGCTTATCGGTATTAAACTTACTGGTAGATTAAGCGGTTGGTTAAGCGCTAAAGATGTAATTCTTAAGGTTGCTGGAATCGTTTCTGCTAAAGGAGGAACAGGATGTGTTGTTGAGTACTTCGGTGAAGGAGCTAAGAGTCTTTCATGTACTGGTAAGGGTACAATCTGTAATATGGGTGCAGAGATTGGTGCAACTACATCATTGTTTGGATTTGATGATAGCATGAGTCGTTACCTAAGAGCTACAGGAAGAGCAGATGTTGCAGATGCAGCTGATTTAATTGCTACACACCTAACTGGTGATGATGAGATATACTCAAACCCTGAGCAGTATTTCGACCAGGTTATTGAAATCAACCTTGATGAACTTGAACCACACTTGAATGGACCATTTACTCCGGATCTTGCTACTCCAGTTTCAGAGATGAAGGATGCTGCGCAGGAGAATGGTTGGCCTACAGCTATTGAGTACGGTCTAATCGGTTCTTGTACTAACTCTAGCTATGAGGACATCAGTCGTTCAGCTTCGATTGCAAAGCAAGCTGTTGAATTAGGAATTGAATCAAAGGGTACTTTAAATATTACTCCTGGATCTGAGCAGGTAAGATTCACTATTGAGCGAGACGGTCTAATCAATACATTCCAACAATTAGGTGCAAATGTTTTTGCAAACGCATGTGGACCTTGTATTGGTCAATGGGCAAGAAAGGGAGCTGAAAAGAAGGAGAAGAACTCGATTGTTCACTCATTTAATAGAAATTTCTCTAAGCGTGCTGATGGCAACCCCAACACTCACGCATTCGTTGCTTCACCTGAGCTTGTTACAGCAATTGCTATTGCGGGTGATTTGACTTTCAACCCTATTACTGATCCTCTTTACACTAAAGAAGGAAAGCAGGTTATGCTTGCTGAGCCAGTAGGAGAAGAACTTCCATCAAATGGATTTGATGTTGAAGATGCTGGTTACTTAGCTCCTGCAGAAGATGGTTCTGGAGTTGAGGTTGTTGTAGATGCATGTTCAGACAGACTTCAGTTGCTTTCTCCTTTCCCAGCCTGGGATGGAGGAAATATTGAAGGAGCTAAACTTTTAATTAAGGCTGAGGGTAAGTGTACAACTGATCACATTTCTATGGCAGGACCATGGTTGAGATTTAGAGGTCACCTTGATAACATCGCAAACAACACTCTCACTGGAGCAGTTAACGCTTTTAATGGTGAGTCTAACAACGTGAAGAATCAACTTAATGGTTCTTATGGTGAAGTTCCTGCAGTAGCAAGAGCATATAAATCGGCAGGAGTTGCTTCTGTTGTAGTTGGTGATGCTAACTACGGAGAGGGTTCTTCAAGAGAGCACGCAGCTATGCAGCCACGTCACCTAGGAGTTTACGCTGTAATTGTTAATTCATTTGCACGTATCCACGAGACTAACCTAAAGAAGCAGGGTATGCTAGGTCTTACATTCTCAAATGAAAATGATTACAATCTTATCCAGGAGGATGATATATTCAACTTTGTTGACCTATCTGATTTTTCCCCAGGTAAGCCATTAACTGTAGAAGTTGTTCACGCTGACGGTTCTGTTGACACAATTAAGTGTAACCACACTTACAACGAGCAGCAGATCGATTGGTACAGAGCAGGCTCAGCGTTAAACATGATTAAGGCACAAAACGCTTAATCAGTTTAGTAATATTAAAATGGAGGAGACTACTCAGGAACGATGGTGAACTCTCCGTTTAGAGTCTTTGACCCGTCTACTACAACGTTTGAAAGAGTGAGAGTGTGTATTGAATCACCAATGTTTACCTCAACTGTGCCTTCCGTCACGTCCCACATTTCATCTACAGGAATTTCAAGGTAGTTAGCTGTTAATACGTCAACAGCATCGCCAGAAGCAGAAGAGCCAGAATAAGTAAGCTCTACAGTTAGGCTTAGGTCTTCGCTTGGAGTGTGATTGATTTGTTCTTCCTCTGTTCTGTAATCAGCTACAATGTGGTATCTCCAAAAATCAGTATTTGAAGCATCTAGATTGAAACCAGCAGCTAACCTTATGTTTAAGTCTCTATTATTAAGCGTTAGAGTTCCACATTCACAGTCGAAAAGCTCGTTTTCAAATGATGCGCGCTTATTGCATCCAACAATTATAAATGATGCAATTGCTGATAGGTATAGAGTTCTTAATGCTTTCATGGTGAGCAAATATAATTGATTACAAAGGATATAAAAGATATGGAGTGCGAGCAGTTTTGAAATCTTCAATATCCTGTTGCCATAATTCTTCAATCTCTTCTGCTCTTAGGCCCTTCTCTATGCTTAGTCTTAAGGTGTTAGTGCCGGCAAGTTTATCGAAGAAACTAGTTGAGGTGAAAAAGCCGTCGAGGGTGCCGTTGTTGTGGCGGAACGTGTTTGCGTACCTGACGAGGATGCTTAGGTCCCAGGTGATGTTTGAGCAGCTGAAGTTTTCTCCTCTGCAGAGCTGGTTTTTATGCTTGGGGTTGGGGGCGGCGCCGGGAGTGGGAACGGGAGTGAAGGTGTAGTCGCCCGTAGGGTTGAGAGGGTAGCCGGCAATTTCGAACGGGGTAGGTGTTCCACGACCTATACTAACAATCGTGGGCTCGAAGAAGCATAGGGATGGGTATAGGGCTATGCTTTTATCTGAAGGGAGGTTGGGGCTTGGGGCAATGGGTAGGGAGTAAGAGGTGGAGTGGGTGTAGCCCTCGCACTTGATTACATATAGATTTGCTTTAATGTCATTTTTAAGCCACCCTTCACCGTTTGCCATTAATGCGATTTCTCCGAGGGTCATGCCGTGGATCACTGGGACAGGAGCGAGGCCTACGAAAGAACTGTAGTCGGGGTCGAGCATAGGACCCCTGACGTGGTGACCGTGAGGGTTGGGTCTGTCTAGGACAATTACTTCGATGTCGTTTTCAGCAGCAGATTCCATAACAAGGAGGAGGGTGCTTAGGTAGGTGTAGAATCGTGCTCCTACATCTTGGATGTCGAAGATAATTATGTCTACTCCTTCGAGACTTTCT
>MDTA01188746.1_pt1 | contig 10344 bp, 10 predicted proteins | sample 811151 | NCBI WGS metagenome assembly MDTA01 (sample SAMN05326648, study PRJNA326480) | marine metagenome | isolation source: seawater | place: Indian Ocean: South | collected 2010 | reverse complement strand
TAATTGGTTTTGCTGGAGCATCTATTGCCGCTCTTGAGATACAAGGTATTTTAGGTTCAGTTATCTGGGCTTTTGACTTTGCGATGTCAGGATTGTTCTTCCCACTTGTATTAGGAGTATGGTGGAAGAGAGCAAACGCACCTGGTGCTGTTGCAGGTATGTTAGGTGGATTAGCGGCAGGTACTGCTTATCTAATACACGTACGTACTGGTGGAGCTGAATGGTTTGGAGTAACTCAATTAACTTTTGGTATCATCGGATCAGCTGTAAGTTTAGTGCTGATGGTAGTAGTAAGTTTAATTACTAAAGAGCCAGATGCAGCTACTCAAAAAATGGTTGATGAAGTACGTATACCTAGTGGTAGAACGGTACTTGGTAAACAACACTAAATAATTTTTTTTAAGGGGCGAAAATTTCGCCCCTTAAAACTTAAAGTTTTAAACTTCTTACTATATGGCTAACTTCCACCCCTTAGTTATTATCATTGATTATATACTTGGGGTAATTATGTGGACTCTCATAGGTAGAGTAGCTATGAACATTTTTCAAAAAGAAGATTCCGAATTTTTTTTTATGAAGGTTTTTGTTAAACTTACAAATCCAATAATAAATTCTTTTAAGATTGTCACTCCTGAATTTATTATTAAGCCTCTAGTACCTCTTTATGTAGCATGGTTTTTTTACATGATAAGGTTTTACTTAATGCCTTATTTATTAGGATATTCGGTGATGGGTATGCTATCTTTCCCCTTAGAGAGCGAAATTGCAGCAGAAATTTATCGTTTTTTTGGTAAAAATTGATTCAAAAAAAAAACAAATATTGATACTAGTATTCTAGTAATCAATGAAAAAAATACTAATCTCACCCTCAATTTTATCTGGCGACTTTAGCCAACTAGGTAATGAAATTAAGAAACTTGAGAAAGCTGGTGCTGACATGATACATGTCGATGTAATGGACGGTCACTTTGTTCCAAATTTAACCATTGGTCCCCCTGTAATTAAATCTTTAAGAAAACATACAAATTTACCACTCGATGTTCATTTGATGATATCTCCAGTTCACAAATATATAAAAAATTTTGCTGAGGCTGGTTCAGATATTATAACAATACATCCTGAGGCAACTGACAACTTAGATGAATCGATAAATCTCATAAAAAGTTTGGGAAAAAAAGTTGGTGTATCACTAAATCCAAAAACACCCATAAACATTATTGAAGGTTTTTTATCAAAAATTAATTTAGTACTTATTATGAGTGTAAATCCAGGTTTCGGTGGACAAAAATTTATGCCTGAAGTTTTAGAAAAAATAAAAAAAATTAATGAAATAAAAATTAAAAAAAATATGAGTTTTGATATTGAGGTTGATGTAGGAATTAATTTTGATAACTCTAGATCAGTGATAGAAGCTGGTGCAAATATATTAGTTTCAGGTACAACAATTTTTTATGACAACAAAGGTGATATAAAAAAAAATATTGATACTTTGAAAACTAATTAATATGTTTCTTAAGAATTCTTACGATTACGCAAATCAATTTATTTTTTTTGTATCTAACCAGTTAAGAAAATTATATTTAAATTCCAAAATCTATAATATTAAAATATCTAAATTTAATGAAGGCAACTTGGAATATAAGCCTAGCCCAAGCTTATTAGATTGTATTTTAAGTTTTAAAAAAAATAATAACAATATTGATAATTTTGTTGTAGACAAAATTTGGTCCCATAAAAATTTAAATAACAAAGATTTTAAAAATTTACATAGTTTTTTTTGGTTATTTACCTTAGACTTAAAATCCTCAAAAAAAACGGTTCATTCTGTAATTTTAAAGTGGATTGAAAATAATCAAAAATACAACGAGTCAAGTTGGGAAACTGATATTCTTTCTAAGAGAATTATATCATGGATTTCCAATTCAAAGATCACTTATGATGGTAGTGATGAAACATATAAATATAAGTTTGATGTCATTATTCAAAAACAACTAAATCATTTAATTAACGAGATTAATAGATCAGAGTGGGTTGATGATAAAATGATTGGATGTTCAGCAATAATTTTGGGAGGCCTAGCTTATAATGATAAAAGCAAATATTTAAACTATGGCTTAAATCTTCTCAAAAAAATAATAAAATTTTCTTTCGATAAAGAAGGTTTTCCAAAATCTAGAAACATAAGGCAGCTAAATTTTTATTTTAAATATTTTATTTTAATAAGAGAATGGTTGAAAGAGTCTCAAAATGATATTCCAGAATATTTAGACGAAATAATATATTATTTAGGTCAAGCGTATTTTTTAATTAATAAAAATGTCGAAAATACTTTTTTATTTAATGGTAATCAAGCTTCTAAAAGCACTGAATTTCAAAATTATCTAAAAAGATTAGGATACAATTTTAAAAATGAAAATAATGAAGTTGGAGGCTATGTATTTTTAAAAGATAAAAAAATTTGCTTAGCTCTAGATTTAGGAAATGCTCCAGAAAAAAAATTTTCTAAAGATTATCAATCTGGAGCACTTTCATTTGAAATTATAAGTAATAATAAAAAACTAATATGTAACTCTGGGTATTTTCAAAAGTATAAGCATCAACTAAATAATATTTCAAAATCTACTGCATGTCACAGTACTCTTTGCGTAGAGAATCATTCTTCAGTCAAATTTACTAAACAATTTAACAGCATAACTAAAATCAACAGCGTGCTAAGAATATTTGATAAAAAAATAGTAAAAAATCACGATCACTGGAGTATTAGTGCATCTCATGATGGATATAATAAAAAATTTGGAATCATACACTCAAGAAAAATAGATTATTTTATTGACGAAGAAAAATTTGTAGGAATTGATAAAATTCTAAAAAAAAAGAAGCAAAAATCAAATAACTTTGAAATAAGGTTTCACTTGTCCCCAGATTCTAAAGTAATGAAAACTCAAGATGGAAAATCTATTTATATTGACTTAAATAAAGAAGGTTGGAAATTCGTGTGCAAAAATTATAAGATGGATATAGAAACCGGTTTGTTTTTTGGTTTAAAAAACAATTTTGTAGAAAATCAAAATATTGTTATTTCAGGAATTGCTCGGAACGAAGAAGAAATAATTAATTGGGAATTAGAAAAAATAAAATGAGAAAAATAAAAAAAGCTCTTATCTCTTTATCAGACAAAAGTGGCTTAAAAAAAATTTTAATTAATTTAAAAAAGTATAAAATTGAAATAATTAGCTCTGGAGGAACGTATAAAGAAATTAAAAAATTAGGTTATAATTGTACGGAAGTCTCTAATTTTACAGGTTCGCCTGAAATATTAAATGGGAGAGTCAAAACTTTACATCCCAAAATTCATGCTGGTATTTTGAGTATTAGAAATAAAAAATCACATAAAAAAGATTTAAAAAAAAATAAATTTCAAGAAATAGACTTGGTAATTGTTAATTTTTATCCTTTTGAAAAAATAATTAACGAAACTCGAAATCATAAAAAAATAATTGAAAACATAGACATAGGGGGTCCAACATTAGTTAGGGCCGCAGCTAAAAACTATAACTACGTAACAGTTATCACAAATTTAAATCAATATAATGAACTTATAGACGAACTTAATGAAAACAAAGGATCCACAAATATTAAATTTAGAAAAAAGATGTCGGAAATTGCTTTTTCTGAGACTGGTTATTATGATTCTTTAATAACAAATTATTTTAATAAAATATCTAACAATACTTTTCCAAATAAAAAGCTGATAGCGGGAAATTTAGTTGAAAAATTAAGATATGGTGAAAATCCACATCAATACGGAGCAGTCTACTCGTTATCAAATAAATCTAGAATAAATCAAATTAATGGTAAACAATTAAGTTATAATAACTTAAATGATACATTCTCCGCATTAACACTATCCAAAACTCTGCCAAAAAATATAGGAACAGTGATAGTAAAACATGCAAATCCTTGTGGTGTCTCAATTAATAAAAATAAACAAGTGAGTTTTAAATTAGCACTAAATTCTGATCCAATAAGTGCTTTTGGAGGTATTGTAGCTTGCAATTTTAAAGTAGATAAAAAAACAGCTGTGGAAATGAATAAAATATTTTTAGAAGTTGTGATAGGTAATGGGTTTGAAAAAAAAGCTTTAAATATACTTAAAAGAAAAAAAAATTTAAGAATAGTTGACTCCTCAAATATCAATATTGATGATATTCAAAATTTTTCATCAAATTTTAACTCAATACTATTGCAAACAACAGACTTAAAAAAATTTACTGAGAGAGATTTTAAAGTAGTGTCTAAAATAAAGCCAACTACAGTTATGATGAAAAATTTAATTTTCGCTTTTAATGTTTCGAGATTCGTAAAATCAAATGCAATTGTATTGGTTAAAGAAAAATCCACGGTAGGTATTGGTTCTGGACAACCTAGTAGAGTGGATAGTTGTAAAATTGCTGTTAATAAAATGAAACAATTTAATAACAATAATGGGCAAAATATTATAGCTGCATCAGATGCTTTTTTTCCATTTGTTGATGGAATAGAATATTTAGTTCAATCTGGAGTTAGTGCTGTTGTTCAGCCATCTGGCTCGATTAGAGATAAAGAAATAATAAATTTTGCAAATAAAACTGGTACTATTCTAGTGTTTTCTAAAACAAGACATTTTAGACATTAAGAAATCTTATCAATTTTTGCAGCTAATATAAAATCACTTTCATGTAATCCTTGTATAGCGTGCGTAAAGATTTTTACTTTTGCATATCCCCATCCAAACGAAATGTCTGGATGATGACCTTCGGTTTCAGCAATATCGCCTATTTTGTTTACAAAAGCTTGACTTTCAGAGAAGTTTTGGAATTTAAACTCTTTTATTAAATAATAGATTTTTTTATCATCAGATTTTACATCCCAACCGTCAACTTTTTTTAAATATTTATGTATTTCTGATATATCAAAATTTGGTATCCCGCCTTCGCAAGGTATACATTTTTTGTTTGCTAAATCACTCATTCAATGAACTTAGGCTTTAAAAAAAAAAATTCAATAGGCAATTTGGAGCGGGCGATGGGACTTGAACCCACGACCTTCTCGTTGGCAACGAGACGCTCTACCACTGAGCTACGCCCGCTTTTTTCAACAGACTATATTCAAATGTTTTTTTGAGCAAGTAAGAATTAATTTTATGTCACAACTAATCTTATTTTATTAGAAATTGAAGAGATTATTTGGTAAATTAGTCATCAGTTATGAAATCAATCCGTGATTTACCAGAAGAAATTCCTATATTTCCATTATCAAATTTTATTTTTTTTCCAGGGACAACTGTGCCACTAAATATATTTGAGCCAAGATATTTACAAATGATCAATGATAGCATTAAATCTAATAGATTAATTGGAATGATACAGCCAAAAACTTCAGATGGCTCGACAAGACCAGATTTATATAATGTTGGCTGTCTTGGAAAAATAACCAGCTTTAATGAAACTGAAGATGGAATGTATATAATTATTTTAAAAGGTGTTTGTAGATTCAATATACTGAATGAAATATCAAGCACAAAACTTTACAGAAAATGTAAAATTAGTTATGAAAAATTTTCTAGAGATTTATTTGATAAAAAAGAAAATATAAATTTTTCAGATTTAAAGTTAATATTTAAGGATCTTAAAGATTTTTTTGAGAAAAAAGGATATACAATAAATTGGTCAGAGCTCAAAAATGAAGAGCTAAGCCAAACAATAAATACTATATCTATGGCTTCTCCTTTTTCTTTGGAGGAAAAACAGGTTCTGTTGGAAACAAATGATATTAAATCTCGTAAATCAAAACTTGAAGAGATTCTAAAGAATTATATTTTAGATAAATTTCGAAATACCACATTGCAATAAAAATCAAATCGATATTCCTTTATTAGCTACATTTTTAATAAATGTATTAATCATTTTATTTTTTCCAAGAAAAGTTATTAGATCATTTGAAAAAGTTTTTTTAAATTTACTATCAATCCTGAAAAAATCTTGAATCAAATTAATACCATTTGAATAAAATAAATTTAAATGTTTAGTTTTTTCTTCAAAAGTTTTTAAAACACTGGCATCTAAAATTAAACCTAAATCAACTTTATTTTGTATTTCTTCAAGAAGTATTCTTAAGTCTCTTAAAGTCATATTAAAACCCTGGCCAGCTAAGGGGTGTACTTGATGTAAGCTATCTCCAAAAAGTAAAACATTTTTCTTATAGTAATTAAGAGAAAAAAAATATTTTAAACTAGCTTTTTCAAAGTTACTTATTTTTTTTATTAAATAAAATTTATTGTAGGTTTTTATTAAACTTGAAAGTTCTTTTTCACAAAAAATTTTATTTTTTTTATAGACAGAAAATACTATAGATGTTTTGGTATTAGAAATGGGCAAATAAGCTAACGGTCCATACCTCGTAAAAATTTGTACAGCTTTATTATTATTTATTTTTTTATGCAAAATAGTAGATGTATAAGCATCACTAAAATAATCTTTTTTAAATTTTTTATAAAATAATTTTTTATTTAAAATATTATTTTTTTCGCAATTAATAATTAAATCATATTTTTTATTTATTAAAATTTTTTCATAAAATTTCGAACTTTTTATTTTTTGTCTGGGAATTTTTTTTTTTGAAAGATTTTTATCTAATAACGTATATAATTTTTCATATTCAATTATTTTAAAAAGATTATTTTTTCTTTCCTCAAAATTTAATATTTTTTTTTTATTTTTTTCTGTAAATATTTCAATTTGTTTAATAGATTTTAAATATTTGCTATTAACTTTTAATATTTCCTTATTAAAAAATTCTATATTTTCCTGTGTAATTCCAATCGTCCTATTTGGATAAAATAATTTTTTTTTCTCACTATAAAAATTTGTAAACTTGATATTCTTATTCAATAGAGCATTTGATAACGTCAAGCTTGAAAGATTGTTTCCTATAATACATATATTCATAAATAAAATTTAATTTTAACAATAATTATTAAATGATACAAAGTTAATAATTATATATTTTAAATAATTATGGAAATAAAAACTTTAACAAAAAATATAGCAAATTTTCTTGTTAATAGAATTGTTGAATTTTTTGGAATTATAGTAATCTTATCTGGAATATTGCTCCTTATAGCCTTAGCCACCTATTCAAGTGAGGATTCAAATTTTATTTTTTCGAACGGTAAAGAAATCAAAAATTTTTTAGGGTTTAAAGGAAGTTTAATTTCAGATTTTTTTTTTCAAACGATTGGTTTAACATCTTTTTTGGTCTCAGCAACTCTCTTTTTTAATGGTATCAGCTTGATACTAAAAAAGAAATTAATTATAATTTTAGAAAGTTTTTTCTTCGTTGTATTGTATTCAATAATTGGATCAATTTTTTTTGGTTCTTTTCACAGTAAATCTTTTTGGTTACTTAATAATGGAAATGGTGGTTTTGTAGGAAAATTTTTAAGTGATACTTTTTTGGGATCTTTAATTTCTTTAAATGAAAATATTTCTTATCCAATTTTAATATTAACAATTATTTCACTTTTTTTACTAAGTACAAATTTTTCAGTAAAATCATTTTTTACCTTCATTAAAAATTTAATTTCAGCAAAGAAAAATTTCTCAAGATTTAAATCGTCATCAATTGATGTAGAATCTGATAAAAGTGATGAATATATTTCTTCAAAACCTGTACAAGAAAATTTTTTATTTGACACTAAGCAAAAAGAAATTTCATCAAAAAGAATAAAATTTATATTACCATCAGTCGAATTTTTAATTAATCCTACCAAAAAGGAAAGAATGAAATCAAATAACGAGGAAAATTATGATGAAAAATTCTTAGAAAAAATTCTGTTGGATTTTGGTGTTGAAGGTCAAATAAAAAAAGTTAGTCATGGCCCCGTTGTTACATTAAATGAGTTTGAACCAGCGGCAGGTGTAAAGGTATCTAAAGTAATTAACTTATCTGAAGATATTGCAAGAAATACAAGTTCGGAGTCTGCGAGGATATCAACTATTCCTGGTAGAAATACTATTGGAATTGAATTGCCAAATAGTTCAAGAGAAAATGTTTACTTAAGTGAGATTATCTCAAGTTCTGAATTTTCAAAGAAACAAAGCAAACTTCCAATAGCTTTAGGTAAAAGTATTTCCGGCATACCGATTATAGGCGACCTAGCCTCTATGCCACATTTATTAATTGCTGGTACAACAGGCTCTGGAAAGTCTGTGTGTGTAAATACAATAATTTTATCATTACTCTACAATCATACTCCAGATAAATGTAAATTTATTTTAATAGACCCGAAAATGTTAGAGTTGTCTACATACGAGGGAATTCCCCACTTACTATGCCCAGTAATAACTGAAGCAAAAAAAGCAGCTTCGGTACTTGGATGGGTAGTTAAAGAAATGGAAAGTAGATATAGATTAATGACAAAAGAAGGTGTTAAAAATATAGACGGTTATAATTCTAAACACTCTCTTCCAATGCCCTACATAGTTGTAATTGTAGATGAGATGTCAGATTTAATGTTAGTAGCAGGTAAAGAAATAGAAAATTATATCCAAAAATTATCTCAAATGGCAAGAGCAGCTGGTATTCATATTATTATGGCAACACAGCGACCAAGCGTAGATGTCATTACCGGAACTATAAAAGCAAATTTTCCAACTAGAATTTCTTTTCAGGTAACATCCAAAATTGATAGTAGAACTATTCTCGGTGAACAAGGTGCAGAACAACTTTTGGGCAAAGGTGATATGCTTTATATGTCATCAGCAAATAGAATTATAAGAATACATGCACCGTATGTATCTGAAAAAGAAATAGAAAAAATAAATAATTTTTTAAGATCTCAGGCTGAACCCGATTATATTGATGAGATTTTATCATTTGCAGATGAAAAAGAATTTGATGGTAATTTATTAGGTGATGATAAAAAAGATAGCCTATACGATATTGCATTAGATATAATTAAGTCAGAGGGAAAAGCATCAACCTCATTTCTACAAAGAAAATTACAAATAGGTTATAACAGGGCAGCTAGAATTATAGATATGATGGAAGCTGAAGGAATAGTAAGCAAAGCTAATCATGTTGGTAAAAGAGAAGTTATTAAAAAATGAAAAAAATTTTTATTTCAGTATTTTTATTTTATTTTTTTTTTATTTTTAATTCAAATGCTTCAATCAAAGAAAAGTTGATTAAAAACTTAGAAAATACCCAAAATATTTCTTTTGATTTTAAACAAAACATAAATGACAAAACAGATACTGGAAAATGTATTATTGAGTATCCAAAAAAAATTTATTGCGAGTACAATAATTCAAGTAAAAAAATATTAGTATCTAATGGAAAACATCTAGTAATAAAAAATAGATCAAGTAATCAATATTATATTTATCCTATTGAAAAAACTGCATTAAATTTAATCTTAAATAAAAGTTTTTTGCTAAAAAAAATAAGAAAAAATAAAGAGAGTTTAATTGATGGAAAATATTATCTTTTTAAATTTTTAGAAAATAATACTCAAATAAATATTTTTTTTGATAGTCAAACACTGGATTTAACTGGATGGCAGAATGAAGATGTATACCAAAATCTAGTAATAACTTATATTTTTAATATTGAAAAAAATAAAGTGATAAAAAAAAATCAATTTAAGTTACCAAATCAAAACTAAACTATTTTTCTTTTTAAAACTTCTGTTTTAAAAATCTCCATACCTCTAGATTTATAATTTTCAATTGCATTTGGATGGTCTAACGAACAAGTATGAACCCATATTCTTTTAACATCGTGTTTAAAACCTATTTTAATTGCTTCGGTTAATAAATGTCCTCCTAATCCTTTTCCAAAATACTCCTCCAAAATGCCAAAATAAGCAATTTCACATTGTTCTTGATATAAAATTAATTCAAAATACCCAACTAAATCTTCATTTTTTTTTAAAACATATGTTTTGATTTTTTTATTTGATAAATATTTAATCCAATCTTTATCTTGCCATACGAGCCTATCTGTCCATTGGTATTTATTTCCAACTTGTTTATACAAAAATTTATTTAACTGAAAATCTATTGGATCTACAAGTTTTAATAAATATTTTTCTGATAAAATTTCTTTACATTTCAGATTTTTAAGAAATTTTATTTCTAAATAGTATCTTTCTATTTTTTCAATCACTCTACCATTTTCCCAACTTTTTCACCTCCAAATAGATGAAAATGTAAATGTGGAACCTCTTGTCCTCCGTCTGTACTTATGTTCGCTAAGGCTCTGTATCCTTTTCCAGTATCTACAGAAATTCCTAATTTTTTT
>MDTA01161557.1_pt1 | contig 10344 bp, 14 predicted proteins | sample 811151 | NCBI WGS metagenome assembly MDTA01 (sample SAMN05326648, study PRJNA326480) | marine metagenome | isolation source: seawater | place: Indian Ocean: South | collected 2010 | reverse complement strand
TTAGGTATTTTAAATAAAGATTCTTTCTGCATCATTTGAGGCAGCTCGTTTTCTATTTGTAGATACCAACCATCACCCTCTACAACAAAAACTTCTCTATCTTCTTCATCCATATGCCAATTTAGTTCTTCTTCAATTAAATTAGACATAAAACTTCGTTGGACTAAGACATAAGTTTCTGTTTCTTCTATTATTTTTTCTGTAAAGGGTAGCATGTTAAATCTTTTTATAATTTTTACGTGTAAATTACTAATAAATATTTATATTATTATATAAAATATTGTTAAAAAGGAAATATTATGAATAGATTTGGATATGCATGTATTAATATGGAGTTAAGAGAAAAAGGTATATTCAATTCTAGAACAATGCGTAAGGCTACGTTTAAGTCTAAAGGACTTTCTTATGCATCAAAATTAGTACTTCAAAATGTTAAAGATATGCTACCTATCTTTAACTGGAATTACAAGAATAATATTCAACTATTTAGAATATCTTCCGTAATTACTCCTTGGGCTAGTGAATACGAATTACATGATCTTCCAGACTATGAAGAAATTTGTCATTATCTTAAAATGGCAGGTGATTACACTAAAGTCATTGGTCAAAGAGTTTCATTTCATCCCGGTCAGTTTAATTGTCTAGCTTCTGAAAAAGATTATGTTGTAGAAAATTGTATTAAAGATCTAGAAATTCATGGAAAACTTTTTGACTTAATGGGTTTAGATCAAAATCACTGGTCGAAAATTAATATTCATTTAGGTTCAACATGTGGAGGCAATCTACAGCTTGCAGCAGATAATTTTAATAAAAACTTTCAAAGATTATCACCTTCAGTGCAATCAAGACTAACTGTAGAAAATGACGATAAAGCAGCAATGTTTAGTTCGAAGTTTCTTTATGAAAATATTTATAAGGTTTCTGGCGTCCCTATCGTTTTTGATTCTCATCACTTTACGTTAGGCCCACAAGATGCACCTTATGACGAGTCTTTTGACATGGCTTTTGACTCTTGGCCTTCAACAATTCGTCCAACATGTCATCACTCAAATGGTAAAAAAGAGTTTGAGGATCCTAATACAAGATCAGCAGCAGCACATTCAAATTACTATTATAAACCATTTGATAGCTGTGGAAAATCTGTTGATGTTATGTTAGAAGCTAAATGTAAAGAAAAGGCTTTAATGAAATATAGAAAAGACTTCTTATAAAATATTTAAATTTTTAGTGTAAAAATAAAAATTAGCTAATACACTAAAATATTATAAAGAGGATAAAATGAATAATAGACTAATTACTAAAGAAGTTCTAAGTTTTGATGATGTTATCTTAGTACCAGGATATTCAGAACTTAGAACTCGAAAAAATATAAATACTTCAGTTGAAGTAAATTATAATAATAAAAAATTAAAATTTAATATTCCTATAATTAGCTCTCCAATGTCCACAGTAACTGAAGCACATATGTCAAATGCTATGATTAGTCAAGGCGGTTTAGGAATAATTCACAGGTACAACACAATAGAATTTCAGACAAAACTTTTAGGTTACGTTAATCATAGAGACTATAGGGCAGCAGCTATTGGTGTAACTGGTGACTTCAAAGAAAGACTTTCTTCGTTGGTTGAAAATGATTTAAGTATTGTTTGCATTGATATTGCCCATGGCGATCATATTATGATGGAAGAAGCAATAGAATTTATTAGAAATGAGTATCCACACTTATTTATAATTGCTGGAAATATTGCAACTGGTGAAGCTTATAAAAGACTTACATTAGCAGGGGCACATGCTATAAGAACAAGTGTTGGAAGCGGTAGTATTTGCACAACTAGAATTCAAACAGGACATGGTATGCCTACATTTCAGGCTATTTTAGACTGTGAAGCTGCAAGATTAGATATGTTAACTGATGGTTTTGAAAATCCTGCGTATATCATTGCAGATGGTGGTATTAAAAATAGTGGTGATGCAGTTAAATCAATAGCAGCAGGTGCTGATTTTATCATGCTAGGCTCTATGCTAAGTGGTACTAGAGAAACTCCTGGCAAAGTAATTACAAATTCAGACGGTAAAAAAGTTAAAAGATATAATGGTATGGCTTCAAAGGCAGCACAAAAAAACTGGAAGGGAACATATAATTCCATTGAAGGTGTATCGTCTTATGTTCCTTATAAAGGTACAACATCAAAAGTCATTAATGAAATTATGTCAAATGTAAGAAGCGGAATATCTTACAGCGGTGCTAGTTCTTTACAAGAACTTAAAGAAATGTCTTGTTTTGTAAAACAAACTGCTAGTTCACATACTGAGGGTAATCCTCATATCTACAACAGGAAATAACAAATATGATGTATTTAAATTTGCCATATAAAAAAGTGTGGATTAAAGAATCTTTTTTAAAAGGCTCGAACAATTTTATTTTTGAAAAAGATTATAATATGATAGAAGCATATCTAATAGGAATTCGTCTTACTAGATATGAGCCACCTTTATTTGAAGTATATATGCCTGAGTATAATGCATGTTATGATAAAATACTACAGTGCGCAATATTTGACAAACCAGAAAGTCCTAATGAAAAAATAGATTTGACAGATGTTGCTTGGTGGGACTCTATCACTGATAGTGCCGTAATTTATCAAAAAGCATTTTTAAAAAATGTTGATGTTACAATGTTAAATAGAAATAAAAATTTATTACGTGGAAGTTATGTTTTCACAATTGATTTTAAACCTCCTGAAATTAATGAATCAATAGACTACACAGAATCAAAATTTTGGACTGAACATAAACAAAAAAACTTTTTCTTTGAAGATAATCTTGGAGTTCTTTGTTGTGGCCCAAATAATAAAATTTTATGGAATCATAGCTCGCTTGGATATCAAAATCCAAAAAAGCCTGACTTTAAAGTTTTTGATAAACCTAGAGAATTTACACATGAAACCTATGAATTATTAGGCGAAACAAATAATTTTGATTATTCTAAAGAGAAAGTAAAATAATGCCAGTTAAATTAGTATTAGGTCTCCAACATGGTGACGAAGGTAAAGGAAGAGTTGTAGATGATCTTGTCCAAAATTGGGCTGATGTTGTAGTTAGATTTCAGGGTGGTGGAAATGCAGGTCATACAGTTTATGATAAAAAAGGGAATAAATTTGTAACACACATACTGCCAGTTGGAGTACTCTCTAGAGAAATAATTAACATAGTTTCTAGAGGTTGTGTTGTTGATATTCAAGAGTTTTGCGAAGAAGTTACCGCGTTAAACGTAAAACCTGGGCAAAATCTTTCAGTTTCTGGATTTTGCCCAATAATAGAACCAACGCATAAAATAATTGATAGGCTTAAATATCAAAAAAAGTTAGGTACTACAGCAAAAGGAATAGGGCCGGCTTACTCAGATTTTTATGCTAGAGACTCTATTATGGTTAAAGATGTTGTTGATCGTCCTGAAGAATCTTTAATTCGTATTCAATCTAAGTTTTTTGATTTGCAAGAAAAAAGAGCCCAAGATGGTGAATCTTTAGAAGTTCTTAAGCCAGATTTCGATTTATTTAACGATTGGGTTTCTAACTATAAAGAAATGACTAACATATTAAGTCTTTATAAGTTGAACAATGAAAATGTTTTACAAGAATACTATAAAAAAGAGTATAATATTTTATTAGAAGGTGCGCAAGGCAGCGGTTTAAACATATTTTCAGACAATTATCCAGATGTAACATCTTCAGCACCCTCTGTTGGAGGAGCATTAAATTCGACTGGATTAAATCATAAGCAAATTGATGAAGTTATTGGGGTTATTAAGTCTTATAAAACAAAAGTAGGTACCGGTTCTTTTCCAAGTCTTATTAAAGATGGTCAAGAAAATATTCTATCAAAAATAGGTCAAGAATTTGGAGCAACAACAGGACGTCCAAGAAAGTGTGGATGGCTTGATTTAGATGAAATAAAGCTGGCAATAAAAGCAAATGGTGTTGATCATATTTGTGTCGTTAAGACAGATGTTTTATCACATGTTCCTGATCCTAAATACTATGTTCATGGCAGGACTTATTGTCTACATAGAATTAAAGAGGTTAAAACTTCTGACACTGGCTTTAGTGAATTATTAAGTGTGATAAAAAATCAAACTGGGGTTAAAAAAATGTCATATACAACTGGTCCTAAAAGAGGAGAAATTGTTTGGAACGTTTAGATAAAGGTGACCTTGTTTTAAATACTAATGAATATTCTAATGCTGTATCTTTTTGCGGAATATTTTTAGAATACGGAGTAAATCCTGCTAAGAAAAAAATATCTAAAATATTACTAGATGATAAAGTAGTGCAAATACCGACTGCATTTTTAACAAAAAATTTAAAGAGGAATAATGATACCACGTTATAAAGTCCAAGAAATACATGACATATGGAAAACTGATAATAAGCTTAATACATGGCTAAAAGTTGAATTAGCTCATTTAGGTGCGTTATTAGGTAACATAACAGAAAAAACAATAACAGAAGAAGAATATAATAATATTCTTGCAAACATATCAATAAATGTTGATCGTTGGAAAGAAATAGAAGAAGAAACTAGACATGATGTTCAAGCATTTGTTCAGATGTTAGAAGAAAGTATTCCTGACAATAGTGGCCGATGGATTCACTATGGCTTAACTTCTTCAGACATTTTAGATACATCTTTGGTTTTAATGTGTAAAGATTCATTGTCAGTTATAGAAAACTATTGTAGTACGCTTCTGTTTAATATGAATAAGCTACTTAAAAGTGAAGTTTCCAAAAATGAAATTTTATCTAGAACTCATGGTAAGGCTGCAGAAATTCAAACTTATAGAGAAGTTTTTATAAGATGGATATCGGGATTAAGAAGAGGTTACGATGCTTTAAGACTAGCAAAAACTCAATTAAAATACGGAAAACTATCAGGCCCTTCAGGTAATAATACAACTAATTCTTTAGTCAACGAAACAAATGCATTAAGATCTTTAGAGTTATATCCGACAACATGCTCTCAAATAATCCCAAGAGATATTTTTTTAGATTATTTTTATGCAATTCTTAAGATAGTTTTAGCTGTGGAAAAAATAGCATATGACATTAGAATTTATAGTATTGATGGCGTTAACGAAATGTCAGAACCTTTTAGGAAAGGTCAAAAAGGATCAAGTGCAATGCCACACAAAAAAAATCCTATCTTAACAGAAAATATTTGTGGTTTAGCAAGATTATATAAGTCATATATGCAAACTGCAATTGAAAACTGTTTGACTCTTTTAGAAAGAGATATATCACATTCTTCTTCTGAAAGAATTATATTTAAAGATGCCGCACATATTGCATGTTTTACGATGAAACGTTTAAATACAGTTATTAAAGATCTTAATGTTAATGGAGATATTGCATTAAAAAACATAAATAGTTTTAAAGAAATGATAAATAGTCAAGAAGAAATGAATAATCAAATAAAAAATGGTATTAGCAGAAAAAATAGTCATGATCTTTCACAGCAGATGACAGAAAAAGAAACACTTTTAGCTTCTTATTAATACTTATAAATAATAAACAAAGAGGTTATTTATGAACGAGAGAAAGTTAATTAGAGAGTTTTTGGACAAAGCATCGTCTGGGGTTTACTCTTGTCACGATCAAGATCATCATTCACATGGTCATTCACATCATGATATTGAGTTTTCGCAAGATGGATCCATTTCTGCAGAAGAATTGCATCAGCACTTTGATTTGGATAATGATGGTAGAGTTACTGCTCAAGAATATATTGATCATATTGAATATCATGCTGCCCATCCTGAGTCTTTGGACCATTACAGAAATTTAAGACACGATGCACATCAAACAGTTCCTTGTACTACTTCATATGACTCTTGTTCTAGTCATTTAATGTCTAAACCAGATGATATTGAAAAGTATCTTAAACCTTTAATGGACTGTACAGGATCTACATGTAAAACATCTTCAGCAAGAGCTTTATTGGATGTTCTTAAATCATTAACAGAATGTGGTGTAATGTAATTAATTTTATAAATTCGTGTAATTTTTAATAAAATAAATTTATTATTTACAAAATTAAAGGAATAAATTTATGATTAAAAAAGGCGATAAAGTTTATCACTGGCAAACAATCAATAAAATTGGAACAGTAATAGACATTATTACAGAAGCTAATACTCAAATGACAGTTGGCGGTACAACTGAAGCAAGAGTTTACTATGTAATTCAATACCCAAACCAGCAAGTTGTGAAATACAGATCAGGAGACATACAAAAACATTTTGATTAATATAATAACTACTTTATTATTAGCAGTTCAATATCAATTTTGTGAAGAAGTCTATACAACATTAACAGACAGAGAACCGTCAGAAGAAAACTTAGCTGTTTGTAGTTTGCTTATAGAAGAGTCAAATAGACTAGATTTAAAAATACCATTGGTTTTAGGTGTTACTTTTGAAGAGTCTAGAATGACTGAACAGAAAAAGCCGAATAGATATAAATGTGTCGGGCCATTACAAATAAAATACCAGTTTTGGTGTCCTAACAAGAAAGGAAATATTAATGCAATTAAAAGAGATGGACTCTTAAGCAATTGTGACTTATTTTATCATGGAATAAGAGCTTTAAACTATTACTTAAATAAGTTTAAACCTCAAAACAAAGCATTATGCTTTTATAACAATGCTACGAAATGTAATAGAAAAAACAACTATCAGTCACACTATGTTAAAAGAGTTAACAAATACACAAAAAAAATAAAAAAGATTTATAAGAAATACAATCTTTAGTAAAAATTCTTAAGTGTAATTGTGTTATAAAATTTTTTATAATAATAAAAAAGGACAAAAAAATGTTTCCACATATATACAAAAAACAATTTATCCAACTTAAAACATTTTTAGAAAAAGAACACAATGTAAAAATTGATGTAAGACCTTTTGTTGAAGATGCTTGGTATCCTAATTTAAATCTAATAAGAATAAATCAGAATTTAAAGTACAGAGAAAGACTTTTTACTTTATTGCATGAAGCAGGTCACATGATTATTGAAAATACTATAAGACCACAAGGTATTCTTTGTTTTAATAAAAATGTTCCTCATAACATAAGAAGTAAAAAGAGTTTCGTTCATGTTTTAAATGAAGAAATATTAGCATGGAATTATGGTAAAGACTTAATTAAAAGTATGAATTTCTATATTGAAGAAAACAAATTTGAAGAATATATGTCTGATTGTATCATGTCCTATGTAAGAAAAGGATTAAATTCTGTTTACGGTAAAGAAATAAATGCTAATGTTATATGGACTAAATACGTGTAAAATTTGTTACTTAATTATATAATATAACACAAAGGAGATAATTTCATGAGTCTTACCCGAAAGCAACTTAGAGAATTAAAGTCAGAAATGGCTAAAAAAAATCCTGATGGTTTGGCTGCTATTAAAAATGCTTCAAACAATTCAAAAACTATAATTAAAAAAATTAAAAAATCAAAAGACTTTACACGATCAAAATCAGTAGTTAGATGGAATTTTAAACCCAATCAGCTTGTTAAAGTAACTGGATATGATACACAAAAAATAGGGTTAATAGTTTCTGATTTTGAATATTTTTCTTCAAGAGTAGAAAAGAATTGTTTCTTTGTTTTTTTAGACTATAGTGTTAAACAAATAGACGGGAGATATTTACGCCAGTTATAACTCTTAAGTGTAAATAAGATAAATTCATATTTATAATATAAAGTAATTAAATTAAACATTTAACTTTCAAAAGGAAATTAAATAATGAAACTTAACGTAAAAAACGATGGTATCATTTTCGGAACTAACATCCTTGACATCAACATTCCAAATAAGCTAAGAGAAAGAAATCCTTGTGGCGTTGAGTATATTGATGCAGCTTTTGGCGGAGAAGGTTTTACTCCGTCGACTATTTCATTGTTTACTGGAGAACCTGGTGCTGGTAAAACTACATTAATGTTAACTTTAGCTAATGCTTTAACATCACAAGGATATATGTGTTTATTTAACACAGCTGAAGAAAGTTTATATCAAGTTAAATTAACCTGTGAAAGACTTGGACTAGAAAATGGCTTTATCGCAGGACAAGAATCTTACGTCCCAAGACTTTTAAAGCAGTGTGATCTTCTTCGTAAAAAAGGTGGTAACAAACCTTTCTTTTTAATTGTTGATTCTTTACAAACACTTAATGATGGTAAATATGGTGAAGAAAATACAAACAGTCAGTCTGCTGTTAGAGCATTACAAATGTTGACTGATTATGCTAAAGAGCATTATATTAATGTTATCTGCATTGGACAAGTTAATAAAAGTGGTAATATGGCAGGATCTCAAAAACTTAAACACATGGTAGATGCTATGCTCCATTTATCTATTGAAAGAAAAGATGAAGACTTTAAGGGCTTTAGAGTGCTAGAAACAATTAAAAATCGATTTGGTGGTGCAGGATGGACATTCTTCTTGGATCTTAAAAAAGAAGGTTTTACAGAAGTAGCAAGGGTAGGTACTAAATAAAAAATGATTTATGCTTTATTTGCGTATATATTTGCATCAACGCTAACTTTTTTACAACAAAATTTGCAATTTATAGATCCTTACTATCAGGATAAAAAGCATTATATTATAATTGCTTTTAGCTTGCCTATAGCTTATGCATATCTTTACGCGTGGACACATTTTGTAATATCTTCAGGAGGTTCAGTTTGGTCTGCTAGATTTATGTTTTTTGGGCTTTCTTATTTAGTTTATCCTGTTTTAACATATTTCTGTTTAGGAGAAACACCTTTTACTTTAAAGACAGCACTATGTACATTTCTCAGTATTTTGATATTAGTAATTCAATACAAATTATAACTCTTATGTGTAAATAAGATTCATTTCATATTATAATAAAATATAATCAATAACAATTAATTCACTTTTAAGGACACTAAATTGAATATTAAAAACTTCTTAAAAATTGCTCAAAATCTTCCACCACATATCGCAGTTCTTATGAGAGGTGCAACAGGTATTGGTAAATCTGCTATAACAAATCAAATTGCTAAAAATTTAGATTTACCTTTAATTGACGTTCGTGCTTCAATTATGTCTGAGGGTGATGTCCAAGGTTATCCTGATCTTGAAGGAATGAAAACAAAAGGTGTTATGACTTTTTGTATGCCTTCTTGGTTTATTAGAGCTTGTAATGAACCTGTTGTCTTATTCTTAGATGAACTAAATAGAGGTTTACCTGCTGTTCAACAATCGTTTTTTCAAATTGTACTTGATAGATGTCTTGGTAACGATGAAGAAGGTAATCCTTATAATATACATCCAGAAACAAGAATATTTGCTGCTGTTAATCATGGTAATGAATATGATGTTAATGAAATGGATCCAGCCTTGCTAAGGCGTTTTTGGACAATTGATTTAGAACCCTCAAAATCTGACTGGATTTCTTGGGCAAAGTCTAAAGATATTGATAACTTAATTATTGAATTCTTAAAAACAAGATCTTCACACTTGTTTGTTGACATGGATAAAATAAATCCCGGGCAGGTATTTCCCACACCTGCTTCTTGGGCTAGACTTGCTGAAACATTAGAATATCTTAAATTAAATCTAATTGATGATAGAGGATCTATAGACTTATACAATATGTCAATTGGTTTTATTGGTAATGAAGCTGCAATAGAATTTACTGATTTTGTAAACAAATATGAAATTATTGTAACACCTGAAGAACTGCTGAGTAGTTTTAACAAATGTAAAGATAAACTAAAAGCTATGTCTAACGATAGAATTAATTCATTAATTGAAAGACTAGGAGAGCACGCTGCTACTAATGATTGGACAGTAACACAAGCAAAGAATGCAACTAAACTTGGCAAGATGATTTCTGAAGAAATGATGATTCACTTTTGGTCTTGTGTAACAAAAGGCAAAAACATTAAGTCAATACAAAACTTTCATAAAGAAGTAGGTGAATATGTAGTTGAAATTGTTAATAGTAACAGAGACCTTTTAAATAAATAAGCGAGGTTATAATGACAAGCAAGAATTCTAGTAATAAAACTTTAAAGAAAAGAAAAGCTTCGAAAGAAGAAATAGATAATTTTGATCTAACAAAATACTTAGTAGACTTTTTATGGACTGAACCTTTTTATAGTAGAATTCTTAGGTCGCTTAACAAAATAGAGTCTACTACAATACCAACAGCAGGTGTTTCTGCAGCTGATGGTAATATTACTCTTTGGTGGAACAGAGAGTTTATGGCAGGCTTGCCTAAAAAACATATTATTGGTTTGTTAAAACATGAAT
>MDTA01122693.1_pt1 | contig 10345 bp, 11 predicted proteins | sample 811151 | NCBI WGS metagenome assembly MDTA01 (sample SAMN05326648, study PRJNA326480) | marine metagenome | isolation source: seawater | place: Indian Ocean: South | collected 2010 | reverse complement strand
CAGCTTAGATTAATAGTCTTAAATTAATATATCAATTATTTATTTAGGTCTTTGATATTAATAAATAAGGAATTAATTAAATCCCATGCATGAACATTGTATTTATCTATAAATTTCTCAAACGAAATAGCAGCAGAATCATCTGCATTATCAGAAATGACTCTAATTACTAATAAGGGGATTGATTCGAGAATTGATACTTGAGATACAGCGCCACCCTCCATTTCTACTGCTTTTAACTCTGGAAAAGTTTCAAGTATTTTGTTTATCTCTATTTCATTATCAATAAATTTATCTCCAGTTGCTATTAAGCCTGAATGAATTTCTCCGAAAGGATTAGAAGATTTATCTTTCATTTTTTTTAAGGAGTTTATTGCCCAATTATTTAATTTTGAGTCCATCTTTAATTCAGCTAAATTTAACCCAGGAATGACAAATTTTTCAAAGATAGGCCTGGCATCCATGTCGTGTTGAAATAAGGATCCTGCAATAACAATGTCCCATTGATTAAGTTTAGAGGAAGCTGCTCCCGCAACGCCTGTAAAAACTATGAAGTCTAATTCTAGATTTTGTTTTTCAGCCTCGCAAATTAACCTCGTTACTGCATAAGTCGAATTAACTTTCCCCCATCCACTCCATGCAGTAATTATTTTTACATTAATATTTTTAGATTTTGAAATAGGTAAATCACCTAAAAAGATTTCTAGATTCCCGTAAGATTTTTTTATTACATTTTTTAGTTTATCAATTGTGTGTCCTAATTCTTCTGGCATTGCTGAAAGCAATCCAATCGTATAATTTTTAGAAATCGGATTCATTGAAAAATTCTATAATTATTTTTGATGGTTCTTAAATAAGGATTTTATTATTAATAATCATAGTGATATTTAAGAAATTGATAGGATTTCGTATTTGGTATAATTTTAATCATGGATGAAGAAATATTAAATCAAGTTAGTAAATTAATTTTAAAAGCACTTTCATTTACTGACAAAAAGAATTGTTGGTTATCAATTGATATTTTGAATTTACTGACTTTATTTAATATAAGAAAAAGAAATCATATAGATATTACCCTAGAGAGGATTTTTATTGAATTAATAAATTATGGTGAAAATTTCGAGAATTTGCTCATCTCATCTTTTACAAATGACTTCATAACAAAAAGGTACTTTAATGTTTCTAGTTCAAAACCATATGTAAATTCATTTAGTAAATTTATATTTAATAAAAAATATTTAAACAGAACCCTTCATCCATTTTTTAGTTTTTATAATTTTGGATTCAAAAAGGATAATAAAGATTTAAATAAATACACAGATAGTTTTGGTAATAATTCAATATTTAATTTCATCATTGAAAATGATTTTGAGTTGATAACATTAGGCCATCACTATGTTCAATCATTCACAATTGTGCATCATTTAGAGCATATAATTGGTGTTCCCTACAGAGAAGAGTTATCATTCGAAGGGAAATTATCTAATGATACTTTTAACACAGAGGGTAGTTATAATTATTTTTTAAGAAAAAGTGATATTTGCGAAGGTTCTGGTCTTACTTTTAATGCTCTTAAAAAATTAGAAAACTTTAAAATAGTGAAATTAAATTGCTTAGAATTTTTCAAAAAAAATATATATTCTTATTGTGTAAATTTTAAAGATTCTGCAGATTTTATAATCAAAAATCATTCAAAAAATTGTATTTTGGTAGATTCTTACCATAGTAAGATTAATCCAAATAAAGAGTTTGTTTCAACATCAGATTCTATTTCACTATATGAAAAGCTTCTGAAAAATATCTAAAGTTTTTAAAAAATTTATAATTAAAGTTTCAAATTTTTAAATAAATTATTAAGTAATTTGAACTTAAAAATTATTAGATTTGTCTATGAGAAAAAAAGTTGATGATTTGATAATATTAAAAAAAAAGTAATCTCATTTTGTTTGAATTTAACTATAAGATCGACTATCCATCTTTAACTTATGATGAAATCAATTTTGATTTGGAAAATCATAAGCTTGAGGACGAAATTAACCTAAGAACTGATTTTATTAGCAAAGGGATATCAATATTACGTATTGATCATGATGAACCTGAAAAAATGTGCAACAAATTTAAAATTTTAGGTAATTTCTTTGGTAAGAATCTTATACGCGATGCGACTAGAAGATCTTCCGACAACAAATCAAATAAACAAGTTAGTATGAATACGGTTGACTCAGGGAAATTTGTTGGGCCCCACTCAGAAACTTCATTCAGCCCAGCGAGACCAAGTGTAATTGGTTTTGTCTGTCTAGACATAGATGATAGTCAAAAAAATAATGGATTAACAACATTAATTGACGGGGCAAGTTTATGGAAAGATTTAAGTATTCAGACTAAAAGTATATTACTTTCTAGTAATATCGATTACTCTTTATCAATAGATACTCCCACATTGAAAAAACTGCCAAAAGGAAAAAGGCAGTGGTATTTGGAATACAATGGGGTAAAAAATGTTGAATTGGATGGTGATAATAATAAGATAAATTTTGATTTTAATATTCCTTTCGTAACCGAGCATCCACTTGAGAGATTTTTAACTATTACAAATCATTCTTTTATTTTTCTAAGTACTGAGCCGCAAATACTAGAAAGACGAGTAAATTTATCAATATCAGAACCTAATAAAATTAATGAAATTAAGGAAGATATACACAATGCATTAAACAAAAATACTTTTACTTTTAAATGGGAAAAAGGTTTGGTTTTATATTTAGATAACTTTAGATTTATGCATGGTAGATTGCCTTATAATCTTAATCTTAAAAGGAAACTATATATTACTCAGTTAAGAAATTATGTTTAATGTTTTAAATGGAAGAGTAAATTTATCAATTTATGTACAACTTAAGTTTATTTCATCTATACTTAAAAATTAAATAATTGGTGACTTCAATGGATGAAAATTTATCTAAATACCAGGATGCTTTTATTGAAGCATTTGAACTTGAAGATAAAAATCTGTTAAGTGATTTGAAATACCAAAGTATTGATGAGTGGGACTCAATTGGTCATATGGCACTAATGGCAGAACTTGAGAGTGCCTTCGATATTACAATAAAAACAGAAGATCTTATAGTGTTTGAATCCTACAAGCAAGGAGTTGATATCTTGGCTAGGTATGATATAATCGTCAAAATCCCTGTCTAGATATAACTTTTATTATTAACTAATGTCATTATTAAGAAAACCAATTGTTGTTAATAAATTTAGGGAATTTCATGATTATGTAAAGTCAAACAATGGACAGATTGGCATAAAACAAAGAGGCCTTGATTTAAATTTAAATAATGCATGCAATTTGAAGTGTGAGCACTGTTTTACTCTTTCGCCGAAAATGTTAAGAATAAATGAAAGGATGAGCGTAGAAAAAATATCAGAAATAATGGATCAGGCCCATGATTTAGGTATATTTGAGATTGATTTACAAGGTGGTGAACTACTTTTAAATAAGGAATATTTATATAAAGTTCTTGAAGCGATGGGCACTGAAAGATTTTATGTATATGTCACAACAAATGGCTATTTTATGACGAAAGAAGTGGCTGAAAAATTATATTCTCTTGGAGTTGATAGATGCTCTGTAAGTATTGATAGTATGGATCCTGAAACACATGATACTTTTAGAGGAAGAAAAGGGACTTGGGAAAGAGCAATAAATGCTTTGAAATTCGTGCAAGATGCTGGGATTACTCCATATTTAAATATTACTGTAGGAAGATATAATGCTGATTCTGAAGATCTTAAGTTACTTCTCGATTACTCAAAAGATAATAAATACACAACTTTGCTTAATGTTGCTACTCCTGGAGGAATGTGGGCTAGTGTTAAAGATATTTGTATTAATGATGAGGACAGAGAGCATCTTATAAAACTTCGTAAAGAATACAAAAATATCTTGAGAAATTTATGGGATCCCTTCGATAGGAATAGAGAGGGTGTAATAGGATGTAATACAATTAATAGACTATACATTACACCAATTGGCGATGTACTCCCTTGTCCCTATGTTCATATAAAAGTTGGCAACGTCTTTGAATCTTCATTAAAAGAAATTTCTGAAAAAGGATTCAAAGTTAGATACTTTAGAGAATACAGTGAGAAATGTCTTGCAGGAGAGGATTTAGAATTTATTGAAAATTATATGGCTAAGGGAGATACCACTATTTTTAACCCTGCTCCTCTTGAAGATTTATTTAAAGGAAAAGAGCTTTTAGAAGATACCGTATCACTTCCTGCAGGCCGAAAAGCGAGTTAAATATGAAATACATGCTCATTACTGGAGCAAGTTCTGGCATTGGATTTCAAACATTTTTCAAATGTTTTAAAAAAAATATCTACCCTATCGCAATAATTAGAAATAAAAAATCTTTCAACGATAATATTATTAATCAAAATCTTGAAAATAAAGAATTTTCAGTTATTTATTGTGATTTAGAGGATATAAATTCTGTTGGTAATATTGTTAAAGAGGTAAAAAAAATCACAAAAAAGCTTGATCATCTTGTACTTAATGCAGGATTTATTGAGACATCTGCTGCATTAATGACAACTAAATCAAATATTGAAAAACATCTAAATATTAACTTTATCAGTCAAGTTCTAATAGCCCAATCAATCTCAAAAAGTTTCTTTATTAAACAAAAAAAAGGGACTATAGTTGCAGTTAGTAGCTCAGCTGCGATTGATGCAAATGAAGCAAGAATGGCTTATGCATCATCTAAATCTGCATTAAGCACTGCAATAAGAGTACTTTCAAAAGAGTTGGGAAAGATAAATATTAGGGCAAATACTGTTGCTCCAGGACTTACAGATACTAAGTTGATGCAGAACTCTACACAACCTGACCAAATAAATAAATTTATAAATGAATTATCCATTAAAAGATTGGGAAGAGCTGAAGAAATTGCTAGCTTGATTCACTTTTTATCATCAGATGATTCTTCATTTATTACAGGTCAAGTCATTTCAATTGATGGAGGAATTAGATGAAAAATAATTCAAAAATTAGTTTACTGGAAGCACGTTCATTAAAATTGCGAGATATTTGTTTACAAATCGGTAAAGAGGGTGGTGAGAATGCAGCACATATTGGAGGTGCTTTATCTTGTATTGATTTTATTGTCGGTGTCGATGATTTTTTTAACTACTCTTCTTCTCCAGAAAGACTGAGATCTTTAGTATTATCGAAGGGACACGCTTGTCTATCTTTATACTCTCTTATGATTGAGGCGGGAATTGTTAATAAAGATCAATTAAAAAGCACATTTGAGAAAAATAATTCCAAATTCTTAGGACATCCATGCAGAAACCTAGACCTAGGGATAAGTTTTTCGACTGGAAGTCTTGGGAATGGCTTAGCGCACTCTGCGGGTAAAGCTCTTAAAAGAATGCAAACAAAAGAAACCAATAGTTTGCCCATTGCTTGTATCGTTGGAGATGGGGAATGTAACGAAGGAATTATTTGGGAAACCTTTGAATTTATAAATCAAAAAAAAATTTCTAATCTTATTATTTTTATAGATTGCAATAAATGGCAGCAAACACAAGAATCTATTTATTCATTTGATGACTATGCTTCTTTAACAAAAAGATTATCCTCATTTGACAATATTGATTTATCCCAAATAGATGGTAATAATCATTTAGAAATCAAAAAATCATTAGAGAAAAAAAGTGATTTCACAAAATTAATAGTTGGCAAAACTATTAAAGGAAAAGGATTTGATATCTTTGAAGATAATAATAACTGGCATCATGGAGTAGTTACTCAAGCCATATACGATCAAATATCTTAACTATGAAAAGTATTTCTATATCTTTCTCTCAGAAAGATTCTAAAAAATTAAATATTCTCGGACTCAGAGCTACATATGGGTTAACTCTTTATAAGTTAAAGAAAAGTAATGATCTAATATCTGTTTTTACAGCAGATACATCTACTTCAGCGGGATTAGATAGATTTAGGAATGCATACCCAGATTCTTTTTTTGATTGTGGGATAGCAGAACAATGTATGATTTCGACAGCTGCAGGTTATGTTGAAGAAGGTGGTACTGCTTTGGCTTCAACTTTTGCTCCGTTTCTAGTCTTAAGATCTGCTGAACAATTAAGATTAACTCTTGGTTATATGAAATTGCCCTTAATTGTTACTGGATTGGCTAGTGGTATATCCTTAGGTTTCTTAGGATACACTCATTGTTGTATAGAAGATTTAGCTTTAATTTTCAATATCCCTAATATATTTACTTATATTCCTTCTGATTGTTTTGAACTAAATAAAGTTCTACCTTACTTAATAAACCTTAAGAAACCAACTTATATTAGACTTACAGGGCTTGCTAAGAATAAACCTGTTCATGATAAAGACTTTGAGATAGACTTTTATAGTCCTTTAGAAATATTTTCTGGAGGTAATGATCTATTAGTTATTTCCTCTGGGGCGATTTCCTCTAATGCAAAGTTTGTAATTGAAAACTTAAGCGAAGAATATAAAAGAAAGTTGAGTTTTATAGTTTTACCTTTTATTGACAAAGTTAAAACAAAAGAGATTCTCTCTAAAATAATTTCTAATTATCGTAATATTTTAGTTTTAGATGAGGGTACATATGGCGGAGTAACATCTTTTCTATCAAATATAATTTTGGAAAAAAATATTTCAATAAAATTTCACTATAAGGTTCATCCAGATTATTTTCTTAAATGTGGAGATTATCAATATATGCTCAGCCAATGTGGCCTAGACTGTAAGAATATAGAATCAACTATAAAAAATATATTAAATTAATTATTCGTCTGGCCACATTAAATCCAAATATGATTTCGAAATTAAACTTCTTTTGTAAAAATCTCTAATTAAACATTTATAACCATAAACATTTTTAAACTTTTTTACTTGAACCGCAGTTATTTCTATGGTCATTTCAGGAACAATTTTTTTTCTAAAACTTGCCGATTCAATTCTTGTTAAATAGAGTTTTTTGGGTGGCCTTAATTTAGAAAAAAGACATAAAGAGGCAGTCTGACTCATTGTTTCTAATTGAAGCATTGCAGGCATGTTGGGGTCATTCTCCCAATGACACTTAAAAAACCATTCATCTTTATTAAGATGCATTATGGTTTTTGAATTTTTCTCTTCATTACATTCAACTACTTTATTTATGAATAAAAAAGGATCTCTGTTAGGTTGAATTTCAATTAAATAATCATACATCTGAAATATTTTGCTTTGTTAATACTTCAAAAAAATTAATACCATCCCATACTACATCAAATTTCAGAGCATTCCCTATTGGTACTATCCTATCTGGAGTTTCGAAAGCTAATTCATTTTTAAGTTTTTTAAGAAATTCCATATTATCAGTTGGTAAATATGTAAGTGTTTGAATATCTTTTTGCCAGGAATTTACGAAATCTTTTATTGATTCAAATCTAATTATACAATTGGTATGATCTAAATCTTTTAAATGCATTCGCGAAAATTCATCTAAACTCTTTTCAATAAATAATCTTCCAAAAATTAATTCATCTACAAAGTTTTGTTTTTTATCAATAATAGATTTTTGAGTCTTAAGAAGATTTTCAGTAGAAATAATTCCTGATTCAAAATTATCCTTTATTTTATTTGATGATAATAATTTGAAAAAATCTTTTTTTGTTGTAGCAAATTCTTCTTTATTACCCCTAAAAAATATTATGTGAGGAGATGAGCACGCTTTAAAAGAAAGATTTAGTGAATCATTTAAAAATAATTTGGTAAATCTCTCTTTATCTTGGAGAGATTTCCTCAGATAATAATTACAATCAATTAATGCAGCAGAAAATCTTGTTCTAAATGCAATATCTAAAGAGGCATTGGTTTGTTGATTTTTTTTAATCTCGTTAATTGTATTATTATTACCCCATATAATTCTCACGTTACATTGCATACTTACAATCGAAGAATGTAAATTTTCTGAATTGTCCTCAAAAAAAATCTGGCTATATTGATAGTCTGGTCCAAGCACTTCATCTAATATTCTAACTAAATTTTCAATTTCCTTTTTTTGTATAGAATTACTTAATCTTACTAAGTTAATATTTCCAGATAAAAATGATGGTATCCATGTGTAAAAAGGCATTAAAAGAATATTTGAAGATGGAATATGATAAACAATTCCTTTAGGGATTCTGGCTGTTTTTTGACTTGAGACCCAAAGGTTATATCTTTCAATTGAATATTTCATAAATTCACATAAATCTATGATTTCAGGATTTTTAGTTTTTAAAGCATATTTCTTAAAAAGTTCTATTAATTCCTTAAGTTTATTAATTCTTTTGACTTGATTAATATAAGTTTTAGCTTTATTAGCTAGAGAAAATTTCAAGGCAAAATCTAACTTCTCTTTGTCTTTAATAAACATCGCTACAACCTCTTAATTCGCTTTTCCTTAATCTACCTAGAACCTTAAAATACCTCCCTTTTTTTCCACATAAACAATTATCTTTCCCGTAGCAAATACCAATATCTTCTGTAACTATGGAATGTCCAGGATAACTTTTAGGAAGAACTGAGATACTTTGAATAAATCCAGGTTTAGCTAATTCTTGTATTTCTAAATTATTATTTCTTACACAAATATCTCCATAATCATTACTATGAAAAAATCCTTTGGAACATTCCATAAATATAGAACCAGTTTGCTCAATCATTCCATAATAGTTTTTACAATTTATTCCAGGTAAATAGTCTTCAACCTCCCTTTTAAAAACCTCATTATTTACTTTATATTTTTCCATTTTTTTCCACCCACCTCCGTGTAGAAGAAAACTATTTGCTGAATTAATCCTAACTCTATTTTCTTTTAAATATTTAAGAAGGATTAAATATATATTGCTTGTAAATCCAAATATTAAAAATTTATTTTTTTCATTGCTTAGTTTTTCTAACAATTCAGGAATAATATTATTATCTTTATCAAGTAAAAAATATGATTCTTTAGCGAAAAGAGAAAATCCCTTAATAGCTGCTTTTTGAGCATCAAAGTTGAGTTTATTCGATTGATCTTTGTTAGCAATAACATAATAATTCAATCTATCTTTTATAGATATTTCAAATGCATCGCTAAAGATTTTTATAAGTGCTCTTTGCTGATTTACTCTTGTTAATCTATCTGTGTATATATTACTTTTCACACCACTTGTGCCAGAAGATGTCATTTTCAAAATTTGATCATTTTTTAAATTTACAGAAACTAATTGACTACCCTTGAATAAATTCGCATGAACAAAAATTTCCTCTGGCTTATCATTAAGATATTTTTGCCAATTTAGTTTATCTACCAATAATTTAAATTCGGGACAATTATCATAATGAAATTTGTGCAGTTCACATAGATTTTGGTTTAAATTTGAATAACTCATTTTATATTTTTTTTTCCATAATCTTTAGTAATTCCGAATAAGAAATTTTACCATTACTTGTTAGAGGAATTTGTACATCCAAGACTTTAATCCTTGATTTGTGCATAGTTGAATCTTGTGCAATTATATCAATTAATTTTTTCTGGGATAAAGAATTTGAGTTTGGTAGTGCAATAAATAAAAATTCATCATTAGATACTATTGCAAAATTTTCTGATTCTTCTGAAATTTTCATCTCTAACTCATCTAAGGCTATTCTATGGCCATCAATTTTTGCAAATCTTGATTCTCTTCCAGTAATAGTTATGCAATTATCTTCATCAAGAAATCCTATATCTCCCGTATTAAGAACACCTTTAAATTTATCAACAGAATTTATGATATCCTCATAATTTGTGAAATATCCTAATGAGATATTTTTACCTGAAAAAATAAGATTTCTATTATCTTTGTTATTGTACTCATCTTTACTTTTTAGCTTTACACCTTTTATAACTCTCCCAACAGTGCCAATTTTATTGGGCTCTTTAGTTAAATTTAAAAAAGTCAATCTCGCAGTGGCCTCTGTCTGACCATACATTATAAAAAGATCAAAATTCATTTTTCTTGAAAGTTCCAGTAATTTTAGCTGGATTTTTTTATCTAATTTGCCTTCGGCTTGTGTAACTCTTTTCAAGCTGTTTGGAAAGAGCTTAATAAAATCTAACTTTAATAATGATTTATAAGTTGTTGGTACACCAGAAAAATCAGTAATCTTGTATTTATTAACATCATCCCAAAATTCTTTTCTTAAGAATGAATTATTCTTTGAGATAATATATTTTCCTCCCTTGAATAGAGTTGTATTAAGAATAGATAAACCATATGAATAGCTACAAGGTAAATTATTTATAGCAAT
>MDTA01220100.1_pt1 | contig 10346 bp, 8 predicted proteins | sample 811151 | NCBI WGS metagenome assembly MDTA01 (sample SAMN05326648, study PRJNA326480) | marine metagenome | isolation source: seawater | place: Indian Ocean: South | collected 2010 | reverse complement strand
ATTCACACCGAGCTTTGGTCCAACACCTCAGTTCGACACTGGGGATTACGCCCGCACGGGCGCACCGTGCCGTAGAGGAGATGCTCGCATATTTCGACGAAACCCCTGAGCGGTTTGTCATTCGCAGGCACCGGGAACTGCAGGAAGACGGTGTCAAGAACACACAGGCTTTTGCGCAGATTAGAGCGGAGCTCGATAACACGCGCTTTGTGGCACCACCACTCAGCGAACGGCAGGTGCGCCGCCTCATCTACGGCTAAGCCAGGCCAACGGTGACGTTGGCAACCTTGAGAACATTCACAGGAGCATTCCAGCATGTGCGGAATCATCGGATACGTGGGCGCCAAACGCGCGGCCCCGTTGTTGCTATCAGGTCTGAGACGACTGGAATATCGCGGTTACGATTCGACTGGCATCGCGTTAGCCGCGGCTGGTCGGCTTAGCGTGCACAAAGCGGCCGGCAAGCTCAGCCGACTGGAACAGGTGCTTCCCAAAAGACTCGCTGGCAAAACCGGTATTGGGCACACGCGGTGGGCAACTCACGGCGCGCCATCAGACGTAAACGCGCACCCTCACCTGAGCGCAGATGGCACCATCGCTGTGGTGCACAACGGCATTATCGAGAACGGCGCCGCCATTCGCGCGCGGCTGCAGAGCGAGGGTATCGAGTTTGCTTCCGACACAGATACCGAAGCCCTGGCGCACCTGATCGCCAATATGCCTGGACAATCGCTAGGGGAACGCGTGCGTGCAGCGTTAGCGCAAACGCACGGTACCTACGGACTGCTAGTCAGCAGTAGCGACGCGCCTGACGAACTGGTCGCGGCGCGCAATGGTTCACCAGTCATCATGGGAGTGGGTGACCGGGAGATGTTTGTGGCCTCGGACCTGGGCGCGCTGGTCCAGCACGTCACTCAGGTGGTACACCTGGATGACGGTGAAGTTGCGACCATCGACGCGCGCGGCTTCGAAACCACGACACTCGATAATCAACCAACGGCAAAACAGCCGGCAGCATTACAGACCACTTACAGCGACTATGATCGCGGCGATCACGCCCACTACATGCGCAAGGAAATCCTGGATCAGCCGGAGGCTGTTGCGCGCGCGCTGAGTGGACGTCTGGATCACCGTTTCAACACGGCGCACCTGGGTGGCCTCAACCTCGACGCGCGCGAGTTGTTGTCCATTCGCCGGATCAAATTGCTGGGCTGCGGATCGGCCTACTACGCCGGCCAGGTTGGAGCCCATCTGATCGAGTCTTTTGCCCGCATTCCGGCAGACGCTGAACCGGCGGCCGAGTTTCGATATCGCAATCCCGTGATTGAACAGGACACCTTGTACGTCGCTATCAGTCAGTCCGGGGAGACGTTGGATACATTGATGGCGGTGCAGGAAGTCCGCCGGCGAGGCGGCCGGGTACTGGGCATCGTCAATGTCGTCGGCAGCAGCATTGCGCGCGAAGTGGATGGCGGCGTCTACATTCACGCTGGCCCGGAAGTTTCCGTGGCGTCAACAAAAGCCTATACGAGCACAGTCGTCGCACTGACCCTGCTGGCTCTGCATGTGGGCCGCATACGCGACCTGTCACCCGAGCGTGCGCGGACAATTATCCGGACGCTGGAAACGCTGCCGGAGAGCTTGAGTGACGTGCTGCACAACGAAGACTACATCCGGGATTTAGCCGTGCGTTACGCCCATTCAAGCAACGCTTTTTTTATCGGTCGTGCGCTCGGATATCCGATCGCGCTGGAGGGTGCACAGAAGCTGAAAGAGATTTCCTACATCCATGCAGAAGCCTATCCGGCATCCGAGTTGAAGCACGGCCCGTTGGCGTTGGTTACGGAGGAGACTCCGACTGTTGTCGTACTGCCGGCCGACGGATTGTTGGACAAAGCCGTCGGCTCCATCGAAGAAATTCGCGCGCGTGGTGGACCTGTTATCGCGGTGGGCAGCCATGACGCACGCATCGAGGCATTGGCAAGCGCGTATATTCGTACGCCTGAAGTCATGGCGGAACTAAGTCCCGCAGTCATTGGCGTTGTTTTGCAGCTACTAGCCTACCATGCGGCCGTGCACCTAGAGCGCGACATCGATCAGCCGCGCAACCTCGCCAAGAGCGTCACAGTCGAGTGACGTCAGCGGCCGCCTCACGTGGTTCGTACAACACCGCGACCCCAGAGGCGATAATCAGGGCCGTACCCAACCAAACCATGGAGGTTGGCGTTTCGTTCCACAAGACGTAGCCCAGTATCAGAGCCCAGATGATCGCACTGTACTTGTATGGTGCCAGCAGACTCGCTGGCGCAAACCGCAGAGATTCGGTAACACAGTAGATACCGATGCCAAATCCGCATGCCGCGGTTGCCAACAGACTATACTCACGCCACTCCATCACAACCCAGCCGAAAGGATAGGTGCACGCGGCGATCAGAGTCACCACAACGCTCGAATAGAAAAGAGTTGAGACGGCCGTCTCACGCGCCATCGCGTGACGCAGAATCAATTCACGGAACGCGGATAACAGAGCGACCACCAAAGGCCCCAGCAGAATCCATTCGAACGCGCTGGAAGAAGGTGCGAGCACCAACGCCGCACCGACAAACCCGACGGTCACCGCGGTGCCCAATACCCACGTGACACGTTCACCTAACCATATGGGCGCAAGCAGGCAAACGAACAGTGGATTCGTGAAATAGATGATCGTCGCAATTGAAAGCGGTAGCTGACTGAGGGAGTAGATAAACAAGAAGAGCGGCAACACCAACAGCAATGCGCACCAGAATTGCAGCGACACACTGTGGACCTTCAGGGAGCGCACACCACCTTGCTTGTACACCAGCAACGAGACCAGCAGGATCGCGAACACGCCGCGGACAAAAATGGCTTGCCCGACCGGATGGTCGTCGACCACCAGCTTCATCATTGCGTCGTTAAACGTAATGCAGCCGATGCCAAATACGCTGAGTATGATGCCTCTGACAGGACGGTGTTCGCGACTGTCTAAAGTCATATCACCAACCTAGGCGTCCGCCACGAAGCGGACCACGCTGTCTTCCCACCTGATTGCCAGCACGTCCACAACGGCACTGACAGTCAGGCGCGCATACAGGTGCGGAAATATTTCTGCGCCACCCCGCAGGTTTTCCCACTTGAGGTGCGCTTCCAGCGCCGGTCGCGCGAGAACCAGCAGGCAAATGTCGGTACGTCCCTGGTAATAGCGCGCGGCGGTCGCACGCACTTGTTCGCCGGTGGACAAATGAATGAATCCCTCGCGTTCAAATTCGGCTGGCACGTAGTGGGTAAGCTCGCGCTGCTCGAGCCATGAGGACCGCTCGGCGATATGAAACAAGCACTCCGCTGCGGCGACATTCAGCTCACCACTTGATGATGCGTAGGGTGTGGGCGAGTGTGTCATGATCCTGGTTCTTTCGATGGTGAATGCCTGACGACTGCCCATGACGCGTAACTTTGGTCTTGGCCTATTCTGGTCAGTTGTCGCCGGCCTGCTGTTTGTGGGCGTTACCGCTACGGTGCGCGCATTGGGTAGCGACATGAATGCAGTGCAGTCGTCGTTCATACGCTACGTGATGGGGACAGCTCTATTCTTGCCGATGTATTGGCGACTGATAAGAGCGCGTCAGTATCCCGCGCGCATCGGCTCTCACGTGCTGCGCGGGGTTGTGCACGGGATCGGGGTCATGTTGTGGTTCTACGCAATGGCCCGTATCCCGATTGCGGAAGTCACTGCCATAGGCTTCACGTCGCCCATTTTTGTGACGGTTGGCGCCGCGATTTTTCTTGGCGAGCGTCTACAACGCAGACGTATTACCGCCGTAGCGCTGGGTTTTCTTGGGGCCATCATCATACTGCGCCCAGGCGTCGAAGCCATCCAGCTCGGCGCGCTCGCGATGCTGACGGCGGCGCCATTGTTCGCCTGCTCCATCATCGTGGCCAAACAACTGTCTTACACCGAGTCCACCGCTTCGATCGTCGCATACCTGTCGCTGTTCGTTTCCCTGGTACTGCTCGGACCGGCGATTGCGGTGTGGCGAACGCCCACACTGGAAGAGCTTTCGTGGTTGCTTGCTACAGCCGTTCTCGCGACCGCAGGCCACTACGCATTACAGAAGTCTTTTGTCTACGTCGAGCTGACAGTGCTACAGCCGTTCACATTCCTGCAGCTCGTCTGGGCCACCCTGGTCGGCTATTACTTCTTCAGTGAGGTACCGGACGCATGGACGCTGGCAGGCGGCACGGTCATTGTTGCCAGTGCGACGTATATCGCACATCGCGAAGCGCAACTGCGACGACAAGGGCAAACAGACACTTAGCCGGCAGCTTTTCTACGTAGCTTGAGAGTGCAGATAATCGCCGCTATCGACGTCACCAACGCGACCCAATAGGCCATGTCGTAGTTGCCAAACCGGTCGAACACCGCTCCACCAAGCAACGCACCCATCCCGCCACACGCGTGATGTACAAGGGTGACGGTGCCAGCCAATACGCCCAAGCTCGCCGTGCCAAACTGACGAGTTACAAAAACAACGGTAAGCGGCGCGGTGATCCAGAACGTTGCCCCAAACAACAACGCCAGCGTAACGATTGTGGCGTGGCTTTCGCTGACCAACAGACCGCCAAAGATCACTATCCGCAGCACAAAACAAAATATGGTAGGCAGTTCCGGTCCCCATCGGTCACTGAACACGCCGGTCAGCAGTACACCCGCCAAACCGGCGGCGCCCATCAGCGCATACATGTTGCCCGCAATGAACGGTGATACGCCTTCATCTACAAGTGCGGCCACTACATGAGTTGCCATGAGGAAATCATGGAAGCCGCACAAAGCGTACAGCAGCAGCAACCATAGAAAATAAGGCGTTCGTAGTGCCGCCCCCGGCTCTAGCGAGTCAGTTCGAGCGGATGCTGGTTCCGCAGGTGGCGCCACGCCCTGCGTCAAGCGGTCGCTGATGAGAATGAACGGCAATACGCAAACGATGTTTGCGACGCCCAGCGTGATAAATGCGCCACGCCAACTAAGCGCATCCAGGTAATAGGAGAGCAGCATGATGATTAGCAGCTGTCCCACGCCCATCCCGGATATGGCAATACTGTTAGCAAGCCCTACGCGCTCTGGATACCAGCGACTTATCAAAACCCCAATCGGAGTGATGGAAGTCCCCGCGTTACCCAACGCGGTAATGATGCCGTAGTAAAAGAGTGCTTCAACAGGCGTGTCGACCCAACTCATCAGGGCCGTACCCACACCCATCAGCAGGACCGAGGTCGACAGCACGAGGTTGGGTCCAAAACGGTCGACCAACTTACCAACAAACGGTAATGCCAGCGCTGACAACACCATAAACAGTGTCACAGAGGCGGAAACCGCCGAGCGCGTCCAACTGAGGTCGTCAGCCATTGGCTTCAATACCAGGCCAACTGAAAACCGCACGCCGCTGTTGAACATCAACACGACGAAGCCTGTCAGCAGTATTGCGCGTGCACCCAACATGGCGTTCCTTGACCTTGAACTGTGTCTGGTGGTCGCCCACCAACACAGTTGACAGTGTATGCTCGCATGATTTGAGAGATGGGACTTTACACTCATGTTACCGCTGGCCGCCTATGCCGACCGTTTATCGGTACGCCCCGGAGAGACCATTCGCTTCCATGCGCACAACGCCACAGATGCTCCAGTGGAGGGGCGCCTGGTGCGCGTGCTGTGCGCGGACGCAAACCCCGCGGGACCCGGCCTACAACTGGAAGACATCGAGTTCAAACCCGCAAAGCAGAGTGAACCAGGCCCGCAGCAGGTTCCCCACGGTTCTTATGGCGTGGTTAGCGGCGCGGGCGCCTTGTTTGCCAATTCATTTACGGTTACCTGCCGAGTATGGCCAACACATGCCAACCAACAGATTCAGTCATTGATCTCAATGGTTGGCCAAGCCGGCTTTGCGTTGAGTATCGATCCGGAGTTGCGACTCAGCCTCAAGATTGCTGAACAAGCACAGGCGGCTGTCATGACGCCGTTGTCGTTACGTCGCTGGTACATGGTGTTCTTTCGTTTCGACGCTTCGGACGCAGTTGCTGAAATTGGCTACGTCCCGTTAAACAATTCGCCGGACGCACTGCATGGTCATGGCACTCAAATTGACGCGGCGATGAACATTGAGGCGGACGACACCCTCATCTTCGCCGCCACCCAGAGTGCGGGCACAGTCACGCAACACTTCACTGGCAAGCTCGAACGCCCGACGGTCTTTGGCCGTTGTTTGTCAGATGCCGAGTTGACGAGCCTGGCACAACCAGAAGCCGTCACTGAGGTGCGTGGCGCAGGGGCGTGTTGGGATTTTGCCGAAGCGCCTCAGTCGTCAGTTATTCATGATATCGGTCCAGACGCACTGGATGGTCTGCTAGTGAATGCGCCAACACGGGCAGTGACAAGCTCGACCTGGCGCGGCCAGGCCATGCACTTCGTGCAGGCACCTGCACACTTTGGCGCAATCCATTTTCATGCGGATGACATCGACGATTGCCAATGGCCAGTCGCGTTCGAATGGACAGTGCCTGAAGGTACAAAATCGGATGTATACGCGTTGATGCTGCGCGCGGGCGACAGCGAGGAGAATGTTCCGTTTCATGTTGTGCCACCGCGAGGTACACAGTCGGCGCGTATCGCGGTGCTCGCCTCCACGTACACCTATACGATTTACGGTAACCACGCCCGCTTGGAGTACCAAGTAGACAAGGAGTGGCGCAAGCGCTGGCACACGCAGGTTGAGCAGTGGGGTTGTTATCCCCATAACCCGGGCGACCACGTCGAGTATGGTCTCTCGACCTACAACACACATGTGGATGGCAGTGGCATCTCGATCGCTTCCTGGCACCGGCCAATGTTGAACGTGCGCATCGGCTACCTGACCTACTGTGACGAGGCCATTCGCGGTTCGGGGTTGCGTCACTTTCCGGCGGACTCCCATCTAACCTACTGGCTGCAACAACAGGGTCTTGAATACGACATCGTCACGGATGTCGAGCTGGATGCGGAAGGTTACGAGCTGCTCGAGAACTATCGCGTGGTACTGACCGGCTCGCACCCCGAATACCACACCTCTTCGATGATGGATGCGCTGGAACAGTATCGGGATCAGGGCGGCCGTTTCTGTTACCTCGGTGGCAACGGCTTCTATTGGAAGATCGCAAAATCGCCCGAACGCGATGGCGTCATAGAGATCCGCAGAGGTGAGGGTGGCATTCGCGCGTGGGCAGCCGAACCCGGCGAGTACTACAACCAGTTCGACGGCGAGTACGGCGGGCTGTGGCGGCGAAACGGTCGACCGCCACAGAACCTGACCGGCGTTGGTTTTACCGCCCAGGGTAACTTCCACGGATCGTATTACCGACGGACGGCCGCCAGCGAAGACGCCCGGGTGGCGTGGATGTTCAAGAATATTGATAGCGATGTGCTTGGCAATCACGGGTTATCCGCCCACGGCGCCGCAGGATTTGAACTGGACCGTACCGACAAGCGCCTGGGCACACCGGATCACGCTATTGTTGTCGCCGCCTCCGAAGATCACCCCGCTGATGCGCCCTGGGTCTTGGTACCGGAAGAACTGTTGACGCATATCTCCACCTGGCCAGGTGAAGATATCGAGTCGCTGATCCGCGCCGACATGACCTTCTTCGAGACCGATAATGGCGGCGCCGTCTTTTCCGTAGGCTCCATCACCTTCTGTGGCAGCTTACTGACCAACAGCTGTGACAACGAAATCTCAACGCTGGTCAGAAACGTCGTCGATCGCTTCCTGGACGAAGCGGGGTTCGTGATACCCACGCCCGCCGCAGATGCCGAGGACAGCCTGGTTGGACATTGAACTGTCAACGGCAGAGGTCAGAGTGCTGGGGGCACTGGTCGAAAAGGACCTGACCACGCCAGACCAGTACCCGCTGTCTCTAAACGCACTCACCAGCGCCTGTAATCAGAAATCGAATCGCGAGCCGGTCATGTCGATGTCGGAAACAGACGTCATGGAAGCACTCGACGGCCTGGTCGCGCACGCCCTGGCCGGAGAGCGCAGACAATCTGGCTCGCGCGTTCCACGCTACGCGCACCGGTTGTCCGGGGGCGTGGGGCTGCGTTTCGACTTCTCTCGTGAGGCGCTCGGCACTTTGGCTATCCTGATGTTGCGCGGTCCACAAACACCCGGCGAGATCCGCGCGCGTTGCGGGCGGATGTGCGAGTTCGGCAGCCTGGAGCGTGTGCAGACAGCGCTCGATGAACTGATAAGCGCAGAGCGCGGGCCCTACGTCATGAAGCTGGAGCGCCAACCCGGCACCAAAGAGTCCAGGTTTGTGCAATTGTGGTCCGGCGAGCCAGACGCAGCCGCGCTGGCAGCGGCAATGCCCGTATCAACGCTACAGGCGGCACCAGGCGGTACTGACCACGAAACGCGTATCAGCCAACTGGAAGACGAGCTACAGACACTACGTGCGGAGCTGGAATCGCTAAAGAACGCATTAGGCGAGTGAGTTGCCCTGAAACGGGCGCACGATGCGCCAAGCACTAGTCGCCAAACAGCTTCTTCAATCGCCCGAATAACTCCGACGGACTGTCGTAGTCCTGGGTATTGGACGCAGGGACTGGCCCCGCTGGGGCAGTTTCTCCGCGGCCAGCCTGACCCTGCTGCGCTTCAGCAACAACCGGCGCTGCAGGTTTGGTTACCTTTGGAATCTGCGCGGCCGCAGCTTTCAGCTCTGCGTTGTTTGGGTCGATCGACAGCCCGCGCCGCACGTAACGCTTAACGTTTTCCCAGTCTGCTTTGCGCATAGCCGACTGCGCCAGTTGCGTGTACCTGACGGCAATTCGCTGAAACGTCTCGCGCGCTTCAGCATTGCTGGTGTCAAGCTCAAGAATTCGTTCCAGGTAATGGGCCGCATTCCGTTCCACCGGTGTAGTCAGGCGATACTCCTCGATGGCGAGGTTCGCATCATCCAGCAACTGACGCACTCTGCCGCCTTGTTGGGAACGGGTGCGGCCGCTGGGGTGGCAACTGGAGCGGCAGACTCCGCCGGGAGCTGCGCTGATTGCTCGGCAGCCGCCACCGTGGAAGCGGCACTTTCGCGTGCCTGCGCCGTCGCGTCTGCCTCACCCGATGAGTTGGTGTTCTGATCGGTAGCGGCTTTCACGGACTACCGTGGCAACTCCGCCGGCGCGGGGTCCGCCACTGGCCCTGCCTCGTCGCCCGTCAGCCACCAACCAAGCGCGCCGACTATCACCACCGCCGCCGCAATGCCAGCGGCCCCTGGCGTCTTGGAACGGGTCTCATGCGCGACGCTGGCTGGTGCAGACACAACGTTAGCATTAGCGCGTCGTGTTAACGCTTCGTCGCCAAAATTTGCCTGCCAGTCAACAAATACGGCATCTAACGCGGAGATCGCCACGCCCACATCTTCGTATCGCGCGTCTGCCTCCTTAGCACTCATCTTTTCGATGACCGCTTGAAACGGCGACAGCGCATCCGGTAACGCAGGCACATCCGCACTGACATGCAGCATCATCGTGTCGAAGTCGGAATCGCCAACAAATGGCTTGGAACCTGTAAGCATTTCGTAGAACAGAATACCCAGGCTGTAAATGTCCGCCCGCGCATCAACATCCATGCCGCGCGCCTGTTCGGGGCTCAGGTAGTGTGGGCTCCCGATCGCCGAGCCCGTCACCGTCAGGTCAGACTCGCGGTTCAGTTCTTTTGCAATGCCAAAGTCGGACAACAATAGAGTCCCGTCCGAGCGGAACAGGACATTCGACGGTTTCAGATCACGGTGGACAATCTCCTTGCGATGCGCGACCTCCAGCGCGCTTGCAAGCGTGCGCAGGTAGTCAACCGCCATGCCCACTTCCAGCCCATGGCGCATGCGCCCACGCAGGCCTCCGCCATCCACAAACTCCATCGCGATGTAGTGGACCGTGCCGGCTACGCGGATGTCGTGAATCGTGATGACATTACTGTGTGCCACCGAAGCCAGCATCCGGCCTTCGTTCAGGAATCGCTGGGTGAATTCCGGAGCATCGGCAAAAACCGGACTCAGGACCTTTATCGCAACCGTTCGCTCAAGCGACTCCTGCACGGCACGGTATAACTGTGCCATGCCGCCTGACCGATTTTTTCCTAGATTTGATAGCCTGGGATTTCCATCGCTATGCGGTGTTTCTGTTCGCGCAGACGCGCCTGGCAAAGATTACATGCAGTGGCACGATGACCATAGACCGGGCAACGGTCAATAGACTCGTGATCCCATTCCACGTGAATTCAAGAGTTCCTCCATATTTTAGTCGCTGCAAACGT
>MDTA01076849.1_pt1 | contig 10346 bp, 9 predicted proteins | sample 811151 | NCBI WGS metagenome assembly MDTA01 (sample SAMN05326648, study PRJNA326480) | marine metagenome | isolation source: seawater | place: Indian Ocean: South | collected 2010 | reverse complement strand
TGGTTGGTTGGATAGCTTTGCTTACCAAATTGATCCGGAGGAAGGTGCACAATGGAGCCGTTTTCTCAATGAGGGGATGGTGCTTGAGTGCAAGAATATAGACGGTATCACGCCTTTAGCGACCGTCCCACTCCAATCTGGCAAACATGCCGCCGTTGTGTTGAAAGAGGCGGTTAAAATGGGGATGCCTGGTGCTATGATTGGCACTCAACCGAAGGGGGATACAGGCAATTTAGACGACCCGGATCTAGATCCCTTTTGGGAGACGGCCGCGGAGTTACGTGTCCCGATTGTAATACATCCGATGTTTGGCTCAAATGATAACCGGCTACATGATATGCAGATGATGAATGCAGTTGGCCGCGTTTCAGATGTATCGATCGCCATAAGCCGATTGCTTTTTAAGGGGCATCTGACGCGTTTTAAGAATCTCACCATTGTTGCGTCAACTGGGGGTGGTGCACTTCCATATATGCTCGGTCGGTTAGAGAGAAATTATAAAGCATTTCCTGATTTAGTGGTCGATCCTGTCGAACAATTTCATGAGCTTTATTTTGACAGCATTGTTTTTCAGCCGGATATTTTGCAATTTTTAATACAGAAAGTTGGTGCAGAACGGATAATGCTTGGGTCAGATTACCCTTTTCCGATAGGTGATCAAAACCCGCGGGAAGTAATAGAAAAGGCAAATTGTTCGGAGGAAGAAGCGACTTTGATGCTTACGGAAAACGCTAGAAAACTCTTTAGAATCTAAGCTGTTATGCCTCCATCAACAGGCATGGCGATACCATTCACAAACGATGCTTCATCAGAGAGCAGAAAAAGGGCAGCGTTTGCAACTTCGTCAGGCCGCCCTGGCCGTCCCATTGGACCAACCCCGCCCCGTTTTTTTACCAAATCTTCTTTGTCCATCCCTACCGTTGATTGTTGATCTGGTCTAGCAACGAATACCCGAAGCATGGGGGTATCAATAGGACCAGGACAAACCGCATTGGCGCGAATGTTATCTTTCGCCACCCGTTTTGCTAGTGCTCTAACAAACCCAACAACACCAAACTTCGCCATCGAATAAACAGGACTGAAGCTGGAACCACTTAGACCTGACGTGGAAGCGGTGAACAATAGGCTCCCGCCCCCTCGAGCACGAAGTTCGGTCAACGCTGCATCCGTCGTTATTAAAATTGTTCTTAAGTTTAAATCCAGCGTTAGACCAAAATCATCCAGTTCAACGCCTTCAACAGATGCTGGCCCTGGATATCCGACATGGTTCCAGACAAAGTCAAGCCCATTGAAATATTTTGCCGTCTCTGTGACAATTCTTTTAGAATCCTCGTCTTTGGTCAAATCTGCAACGATGCCCTTTGCTTTTCCACCGTTTTTTTCAATTTCACCAACAACCGAAGCTACAGCGTCTTCATCTACGTCTACAATGCCGACCAATGCACCCTCTTTTGCAAACCTTATTGCACCGGCTCGCCCCATTCCAGACCCAGCTGCAGTCACTAAACCTATCTTCCCCGCCATACGCATCTTATTCTCTCCTTTATTCGAAAACACCGTTGTGAAGGTACCGTAAACTTAAAGAAGAAAATTCAAAGGTAAAAGCAATAGAACAGAAAAATATTTTAAATAAAATAGTCTTAATGGAGTTTGGATGGTGATCGTAAGGTTTTTTCTGTTACATTGAGAGTTTTGTTTACCATTAAGGGAGAAGCAGAGTGCAAATTGAAAATTTAGGAGTAATTGGTGCAGGTATGATGGGTGCAGAAATAGCTCTTATATTTGCCATGGCTGGGAAATCTGTCCTGTTGAATGATACAGCCCAAGAGCGATTAGACGAGGCGCTAAACAAATTATCAACAACATTGGACGCTGGTATTTCAAGAAATTTTTGGACGGAAGAAGACAAAGTAGTAGCTCTTTCAAACATCGCTCTGACGACGAATTTGGAGGACTTTTCAGAATGTCACATGGTCATTGAGGCTGTGTTTGAGGACGCAGAGGTGAAGGGCGAAGTATTTAAACGGCTCGATAGTATTTTAAAACCCAATTGCATCATTGCTTCAAATACCTCGAGCATTTCTATCACTGTTCTTTCCGCAAATGTATCTGAGGCTAGGCAAAAGAATTTTATAGGGCTCCACTTCTTTTCCCCTGTTCATAGAATGAAACTAGTAGAAGTCATAAATGGTATGGATTCAAGTTCCGCGGCACTTGAAGTAGCAACACAGGCATGTAAGGACGCAGGTAAAGTTCCTATTCAAGTTAAGGATGTTGTCGGCTTTGCTGTGAATAGAATGCTGTTTGCACTTTGGAACGAAGCTCTACGATTAGTGGAAGAGGGGGCCTGTACCCCTGAAGACATTGATGTAGGCTGTAAGCTTGGTTTAGGGCACCCCGTGGGTCCATTTGAACTGATGGACTTAACAAGTAACACATTAAATCTCCAAGTTGGAAAAATATTAGAGGATGCTTATGGAGATAGATTTCATCCTCGACCAATATTAAAGCAAGTCGTGGCAGCTGGAAGGGCTGGTCGAAAAGTTGGACGAGGATGGTATAAATACGATAAATAAAAGTATTTGAATTAAAAGTAAATTTAGTGGTTGGTAAAGTTAAACTCTCTCAATGTTTCTGGCTAATTTGCTCGCGCTTTTTGGATTCTGTTGTCAATCGATGTTAATTGGTTCAAAAAAGTCTTGAGTTCATTATCCTTAAGTGCATCACCAGCGGGTAACCTGACACTGAGTGGATTCGTCTTCTTCCCATTCTTTATTACTTCGTAATGCAAGTGAGGACCAGTAGACCGGCCGGTTGATCCGACATAACCTATTATATTTCCCTGTTTTACTCTTTTCCCTTTTTTCAACCCCCTTTTATATCTGGAGAGGTGTCCGTATGCGGTTTTATAGGTAGAGTTATGTCGAATACGGATGTACTTGCCATAATTACCTTTTCGTCCTAATGCCTCAATAACTCCGTCGCCTGCCGCCATTATGGGTGTTCCTTTTGGCGCAGCAAAGTCAACACCACGGTGTATTTTCGTAAAACCTAGAATAGGGTGCTTGCGTTTTCCATAACGAGAACTTAGCCGAGCCCCATCGACTGGTGTCCGCATAAGCGTCTTTTTTACGCTTTTCCCCTCTCTGTTATAATAGTCGGTATAGTTATTTTTTGGGGACGTGTATTTTGCATATTCTACAGGTTTTCCACTAAGTATAAGTTCGGCCCATTCGATGGTGTCGTTATGAACGATTTCACCGTCGGCATTTGAGTGCTGCTTGAAAAGTATAGAAAAAGAGTCTCCTCTTTGAATTTCTCTCTGAAAGTCAACATCAAAGCTATAGATCCTGATAAGCTCCATTAGTAATTTTAATGGTATTTGCTGACTTACCGCGGCTTCATATAAGCTTGAAGAAATTTGCCCTTCGATGTAAACATCTTTGGTTTTTATTAACCGATTTTTTATTTCTGATTTGAAGTTGCCGGCAGCATCCCGAGAAGCAAAAATTTGCTCCTTAAAGTTTTTTAGAAATGAGAATCTTTTAACTTTGTTATATTTATTAATTGGATTGTAGGAATCAGTGGAAAAATAAATGTTTAGCTGATGGCCGATTGGTAAAGACCGGAGATCATAAATTGGTTTGAGCGCTGCTATTAAGTTTGCAGCCTGTTTCTTATCTACACCATTGGAGGTCAGGACCTTCATTAGTGTATCGCCTTTTTTTACAAGAACATGCTTTATTATATTTTTGGGCTTCTCGATAACCTTAGGGGTAAGTGGAACAGATTCTAGCCTCTCACGTTGCTTGCCCTGATTTTTTTTCTCAGTAAGGTCATTGGGGTAGCTGTCTAAAGAACTTTTTTGTGATCTGTAAAAAATGCTGTCAGAAAAGAATGTAACTCCAAAAAGAACTGTAAGCCAAAGTGCGAAAACACCAATTGGAGGGATTTTTCTAAGCATCCTTTGTCATCGCGTTGCCCTATTGTCTTGTAAAAACTCAATGGAACTTCACCTGAACTTTGCACCAGCTGTTTGTTTAGCCGAGACTTTATAATCTGTATTACGGCGAGTATGCGAATTTAGTTACTTTAGCAGAGTGTTTACATATCAAAACAGCAACTATATCGCGCAGTGATCTAGGATAGAGGCCAGGCGTTGTCATGAGCCGAAGTTTACCAGAAATTATTTGCTCATAGGTCCTCCATTTTTTTCCCAGTCACCAATTGCTCCCACATTCGATACATTAGTGTAACCCATATCTATAAGTGTTTTGCCAGTTAAAGCGGCTTGGCCACCGGCGCCACAGACCAAAATGATTTCTGAGTCCTTTTTTAAGGCGTCATTATAAAGTTTTGTTGCGTCATCAGCAACAAATTCGATAAGACCACGTTGTATCTTTAAGGCATCGGTTATCGTGCCTGTCTTTGCAATATCACCGCTATCTCTGACATCGATAAATACAGCTGATTTTGAGTTGTGCTTTTCAAGTGCGGAATCAAAATCGATTTTTTTGACAACCTCATTCGCTTCTTCAAGATAATCCTTGGCGGTTTTCATCTGTTACTCCACTTCATAAAGAAAATCCGTCCGAAATTTTCATTTCGAAATGCTAGTATTTTTTTAACCCACTTATATCTTTTTGCCTAGGATGGTTATAATTTTATTCATCTTGCGCTTCATCTGGCGGAGCTAAGAGCTAAAGAAATAAAGCTATGACGTTAATTTGACTTTATTTGTCAAAATTTTATAACCAATCTTCCTCGTGTTCCTCCAGCTTCAAGACGCTTATGAGCGGCTGGCGCATCTTCTGGACTGAAGACGTCGCCAACCCGCAGTGTTAACTTGTTTTCCTCAACAAGCTTTACTAAGGAAGAGAGCTTTTCAAACTGTGCGTCATAACTTCTGACCCATGTCTGACTGAAGTTGATATTTCGTTGTGACGTCCCCTCGTAACCACGAACTGCGGTAAAGGCACCGCCGTCTTTCACTGCATCCACAACGAGCTCGTTTTGAACTGCACCGTCGGCTAATCCATCGACCCCGCTTGGAAAACGTTCGCGGATACTTCGAGCTATGTGGTTCCCTCGCGGCAGAACTATGTCTGCTCCAAGTGATAAAACTAGCTCCCGGTCTTTATCTGAGGCGTCAGCTATCACTTGTAGGCCCTCGGCTTTGGCTAATTGAACAATATATCCACCATAGGCACCAGCTGCGCCGGTTACTGCAAGTGTTTGCCCAGCCTTTAAATTTAACAAATCGAGTGATAAACGGGCGGTTAGTGCGTTCATAGGCAACGTACAGGCTTCTACATGGTTCGAGAATGATGGCGCTGGTACCACAGCGTTAGCCTTTAGAACAATTTGCTCTCTATATCCACCATGCGACCCTATTGGTACTACCATGGCGACTACAGAGTCGCCAATGTTGACGCCCGTATCTACATTGTCACCGACCTGGTCAACAACACCAGCGATATCCATGCCAGGAACATATGGCGGGCTATCAACGGGTTGCTTATTGGCATATGTATCCGTTTTCCCCATTGGCCTTTTTCTTGCTCCGGATCTAGAGAGAATATCCGTGGGGTTTATGGCAGCAGCGTGAACTCTAACCCTCACCTCACCTTCTCCAGCGTTTATAGCTGGTAAATCTAAAACTTGAAGTACATCAGCGTTACCGTATTCGTAGAAGCCGACTGCGCGCATTTCTCTAACCTCCTAGGAGTTTAATACTGTACAGCGATTATTTACCGTGTAATAGGGATGGGATTAACTTTTTCCACGGTTGTCAAGAATAGGTAGGACAATATCACGTCTTTTTAAAGGTAAGCCAAAGACTCAACTAGCCTTGTTCTTTTTTTACAGGCGGGAAGAAGGTATTAATTAACGTGTCATTTATTAAAAATTTGGTATTACACAAGTCTATAGCAGAAAGAGGCCTTAATTTTGGATCCAAGGAATCCTCTATTCGTCTCATTAGCGAAGCGTTTCTTTTCTAAAAATATCAAACTCGCTTGGAGGTAACTTGTGATTAGTTATCAGTTTAAATAAACTTGTATTTTACCGAAGTCACAAATTTATAGAGTAAACTAGTGATGGTGTATCCCTACTTTTGTGAATTAAAACACGAGGAATTGTGTATATGAATAATTTCCGATGGGTGCTAAAGCTGGCTGCGATTATCATTGGGATGGCCATCATCTACTTGGTAGGTATCAGAGTAGTCGCCCTTTTTGGCTTCGTCTAACATATCACAGCTAACAAGAAAGTCCGCCGTTGTTCAAGCATCTTAGTAAAATAAAGACATTATTCTAAGCTGCTCTGCCGCTTGCCTCTATCTCGTATTTGCTTTTTGAATAAGCTGTTTGAGCTCTTGGATTTCTGTTTTCAATGCTTGGATTTCCTCTAATGCATTATCTTCTTGGGTCTTAGGACTCTTCGAGTGGGCCTTTCCATTCGTGTCATCATCAAAGCGTTGCATGGCGTCTACTATAATTCCAATGAAGAGGTTGAGCACGGCAAAAGATGTTATAAGAATGAATGGAATAAAAAACACCCAAGCCAAAGGAAATTGCGTCATTACTGGCCGCACAATTCCCATCGACCAACTCTCGAGCGTCATTATTTGAAACAATGTATATGCTGACTTACCAATATCTCCAAACCAATCGGCAAACTCAGAGCCAAAAAACTTCGTAGCTATAACGGAGAAGATAAAATAAATGACGCCTAGCAAAAGAACAACAGAACCCATGCCAGGTACAGCTTTTAAAAGGGCATTAACGACTCGTTTTAAAGATGGAACAGCAGATATAAGTCTTAGGATGCGAAGGATTCTTAATGACCGCAGTATTGATAATGAACCTGTCGTCGGCAGGAGGGCTATTCCAATAACAATCGCATCAAAAATATTCCAGGGGTCTTTATAAAATTGTCGTCCTTGAGTGAAAAGTTTGAGAACAAGTTCTACCACAAAAATACTAAGTAATATCTGGTCAGTTAACTTAAGAATTGTCCCATATTGCAGTACAATGGTGGCGCTAGTTTCCAAGGCTAAAACTATAGCGTTTAGAACAATCAAAGAGATAATGATCAGTTGCGAGGTCCGTGCTTCAATTATCCGACTTAATCGAAGTCGTATGTTCATTGCAATTTATCCTGTCTAAAATCCTGATATAACTCTAGCAAAAGTGTATGAGTCTCTATTTTTAAAATTGGAGACGAATTTAAATTGTTCACAATCTACAGCATGGCGAACAACTTTTTTAAGGAAAATCACTAGCTACAAATTCCTCGTAGTTCTTAGGCCATGGCGGAGGGAGCGTCCCCCCTATCATGTAGCTAACATATTGTTTATAAACAAGAAAGGGGATAATGAAAAAAATAAATATACCATCCTGTATACCATTTGATATCAAACAATTTATTCTACATTTTGTTAGTGTCTTATGACTTGTCTTGCCCAGTTTTATTACTTGATGCTGCTTTTTTTGATGAACCCGTATCCCTTTTCCAGAGAAGGAAATCCCTTTAGCGGTACAATTGCGGTTTCTCCTGCTCCTGCAAGCTCAAAGATTCCGTAGATCATAATTCTTTGGATATAGCCTTTGCTTCCTCCACTGTATGTTGACGTTTTTACTAAATTTGAGCTAAGGCACTTCCCGTTAATGTTAGGTGCTAGTGAGTCGCATACCTCCGTGGGGACTTTTTTCTTTACTTCATAGGAACAGTCCAAAAAGTCATAAACCAGGCACTGAGTTTTGTCTGGCGTAGTTTCTGACAAAACTTTTCCATAACTTATCAGACCGTCAAGGCAGTCCTTTAGGAACGGGGCCAGAATAATTTTTTCACCCCAACCAGGGTCTAAAGTGCTGCCTACTTGAATTTTACTTCCAAGATAAAGGCCGGGATTATTTCGGAAATGATAGTAGGGTTTAGTATAGTCAGCCTTTATGTCGATACTTTCGGCAAATTCTTCAAAATTGTCGCCGGAATGCCAGTCGCTGACCAAACACGGGGCTGGAATCTTAATATTATTGAAAACCCAATGACTATTTTTATTTGAGCTAGCTGAGGCGCTTGTCGTCATCGAGGAAATGAGAATAAACAGCAAACAATAAACCAATAAATAGATTGCCGGGACAGAGCATTTCCCCTGGTCATGCAGAAAAGTGCTGAAAAGAGGTAGAGTTTGATGTTTCGTTCTGACCTTCCAAATACACAAATCTTATTGCAGCCTCTCGACTTAACAGATCCTACGATAGTCAAGTATTTTCAAAAAGAAAGCGTTTCAATTTTATCTGAAAGCCACATGGAAGCTCCGTGATATTTTTTGAGTCCCCCGTTACTTTAGGTCCCGTATCATTGTTAATTTCGAGCGCCAGATGCAGCGCGCTTTCATAATATAAGTTGTAGTCATTAGCTCTCGGAACTTTTTGCCATGGCCACATCAGACTATAGAGCAGCTGTATCCCGTGCTCCTGAAGGCCCCTAGCAGCTCTTATTCCGCTTAAATGTTCTTCGCATCTCTCTTCTGCAGATTTTGAGGTTTGGCCCACATATATTCCGTAGCGCCCATTCTTCTCGGAGTAACCGTCTCGTAGAATTACGTAGAGAGTAGTCTGGTAACTATTTTTAGGAGTTTGAGGTTTTTTCAGGTGTTTAAGATTTTGCCTAGCGCGGACCAGCCAGGGGATTGTTTCGTGTCCAATTCTATCCAAAGCCCTTTGTATTGTATCAACACCATTGCTAGCAGCTAATCTACTTCTCTGGCTAAGTTCATCAACAGCAAGCGTTGCGGCTTCCAGATCCGGATTTTCCTTTTGCAAACCCTCCAAGGCACCATCGATTATGGGCTTAGTACTTAGTTTTGAAAAAGGCCTTGAATGGCTTAAACTTGCCCAAACCAAGATTTCCTGATGGAGATCGTCCCAACTCATTCCTGGCCACTCAGTTGAGGACTTAATTCTGCGTCAATGAATAGGAGATCTTCTTCCCATTTTTTTATGGCTTGTTCTGAAGGGTTGCTTCGAGCCTTCTGCGTCCCGAGTGCTACATTGATCGTATTGCGGATTTTTCGGAGACGATCAGTCGTGTTTGGTTCGCCCCACTGTTCTGCAATAGATTCTTGTATGCTTGCGGGCATGGAAAGCTTGCCATGAAATACCTCACTTAATATCTCATGCCGTGTCGATGCATCTGGGCCATTGCGTTTGGCTGTGTAACCAACCTCTGACAAGAAACCTTTGCCAGTGTCGTTGATTTGCCACCCCGGCCCTTCACCCAATCCGTCTGCTATCGCGGTACTAATTGAACTTGGGTTGTCTCTTTTGAATTGATCAATTTCTTCTCCATAACGTCTCATCTTCTTTAGAAGCTCTGAAAATTCACTATCGGAGATTCTTCCCGAATTAATTTCAGCGCTAGTTTGCATCTCAGATATATATGGAGATGGATATCTTGGCGCAGAGTCACGTTCGGTTAAGTAACTTAAGTAAAGTGACGTCTTCGCTCTTGTTATTGCAACATAGAAGAGGCGTCGTTCTTCTTCGATCTGAGAAAACCCCTCCGCTAGTGAATGTGGTAGAAGACCCTCTTCGCAACCAATCAAAAAAACCGTCGCCCACTCAAGGCCCTTTGATCCGTGAATAGTGCCAATATGTACAGCATCATCTTGCTGCGTTGTACTGGCCTCAAGATGTCTAAAGGCGGCAGCGGGTTCATCAAAACTGCAGAGAAAGTCACGGCAGTTTTCGAGTTTTTCAGTGATGGTCGCTTTTTCCTCTTCGTCTACGGAAGCCGGCAATCCACGTATTATGCTTGTCGTCAAAGCCTTCACTTTCCGTTCCCAGACATCTTCAGCTTCGAGTTTTTTTGCAAATCCAAAAAGTTTCGAATTGATTTTTCGGTTCCAGGCTCTGTTAATTTTCTCTGAGGAGGCTATTGCCGAAGCCGCAATAAGTTCTCGGGTTTGATCAGATTGAAAAGCAGCAACGCCATTCTTCAAGGAGACAGGTATCCCATTCGCTATCAACCTATCAACTAAGAAGGAAGGCAGTGCGTTGGTTCGAGCAAGTATCGCTATTTCGCGATATGCCACACCATTTTCTTTAAAGGACTTTATAGATTTTGCGAGTTGCTCTGCTTCATTAGCTTCGCCGGCAAACTTTCTGATATTAATACGACCGGAAGTGCCTATGGTTGAAACAAGTTGCTTGTCTCGGCGTCGAACAAAATGTTGTGCTAGTGAGTTGGATGCAGCGACCAGTTCAGGTGCGGCTCTATAGTTCTTTTTCAGATTCACGAATCCAGGGGCTTGATAATATTTATCAAAGTTAAGAATG
>MDTA01061691.1_pt1 | contig 10347 bp, 10 predicted proteins | sample 811151 | NCBI WGS metagenome assembly MDTA01 (sample SAMN05326648, study PRJNA326480) | marine metagenome | isolation source: seawater | place: Indian Ocean: South | collected 2010 | reverse complement strand
CCAAGAGCATACCGCAGTAGGTGCTTGATGAATCGCCACATCGGTATAGTAGATGAGAAAGGCAGTCTGCCAGTACCTAGGCGAGTCTGGTGGGTACGCCAACGTATGATTGACGTAGTCCAGGTGGATGTGCTGCTCAACATCACCGTAGTGACCTGAGCATTTGTACGTCAGGTCTGACTGTTCACAAAATAGCGGCTCGCCGTCACACATCAGCGAGGCAAAGCGCCTAAGTTCTGGATGCAATGTGTTGGCGTTTAGCTGTTCGCCGCGGAATGGAAACCGCACACCTCGACGCGATCGTTGTGGCTCATCCCAACCTACGGGTCGGCACCCCGTCGGGTTCGCTGCGTAATCTAACCAACCTGGAATAAAAGCTTCTATTTCGTCGCGACTGCGGCTGAGCTCTTCAGAGGTGAGAAAATTTTCGACCACCGCATACCCATGCTCGCGGTAATGTTGAATATGGCTCTCGTTAAAACCCATGACCCTCCCGATCTTACGCCGCACATGATTACGGCGCGCTATTCGTGCGTTCGATCATAGCAACAGTTTTTAGCAATTGAGAGTCGCAGTTGCTTATTGATCCAAGTCGCGACTGCTGGGTAATCTTGCACCAACACTTGGGGAGGACATCAGCATGAACTACGAAGAATTCCAACAGATCGAGTTTAAGGTGCAAGATCGAGTTGCCCTGGTCACACTGAATCGGCCAGAGCAAATGAATACCTGGACACCGATCATGAGCCGCGAACTCAGCGACGCCATGTACGAGTGCGACGAGAATGATGACATACGCGCGGTGGTGGTCACCGGTGCTGGGCGAGCATTTTGCGCCGGTGCCGATCTGTCTGGCGGGGAGGAAGGCTTTACCAGCAAAACCACCATCACAAGGCCACAACTGTGGCCCTACCAAGTACGCAAACCCGTGATTGCGGCGATAAACGGTGCTGCGGTGGGTGTCGGCATCACCTATGCAATGCTTGCTGATATGCGCCTTGCAACAACAACTGCAAAAATCGGCTTTGCCATGGTGCGACGCGGCATCCTGCCAGAACTGGCTTCTCACGTTACCGTCAGTCAAGTAGCTGGATTCTCTCGCGCAGCAGACTTGCTAATGACCGGGCGACTCATCTCTGGGCAGGAAGCAGCTACCATGGGCCTGATAGGCGATGCTGTAGAACAAGAAAGCTTATTAGCGCGAGCGTTGGACATTGCCCAGGACATCGCCACCAATACAGCGCCGGTTTCAGTAGCTCTAACCAAGGCGCTGATGTGGCAAAACTTAAGCGCGAATATCCCGCAACTGATGGAAACAGAGGGCAGACTGATCAACTGGTTGGGAGATACCCCTGACGTTAAAGAAGGCGTATCGGCGTTTATGCAAAAACGCGATCCAAAGTGGCAAATGAGTCCGACTAATGACATCCCCGAGGAATTAGCGGAGCTGACAAGACGCTCTAAAGGATAAAGACGCCGCACTGCCGGGCACGACCAGACGTTAACGGATATTCAGAAGGGCAAGTGGCCTACATCATTCTCATGCCCTAAAGCTTAGATTGGCGAACAACGCGCGCGAGATAATACTTGGCAGCGTACAACAATCTGTTCATGCTAAGGGAGTTCACGTGAGCGATGCAGCTATGCCTCTGAGCGATCAAGACCTTGAACAAATTAAGCATCATCTAACCGACTGGATGGACAGCAAACTGCTGCAAAGCCAATGGGTCCCAGGACCTGAACTGTTGGAGCGCTCTGTTCGGGTCGAGGAAGAACTTAAGCATCAGCGATTGCTTATGCGGGAAAGCTTCGAGCAGTTTGAGAAGCGCTTTGAGCTGATAGAGAAACGTTTCGAGCAGGTCGACAAACGCTTTGAACAAGTCGATAACCGTCTGGAATTACAGCAACAAGAAATCCGCCTCATCGCCCGCAAACAAGACCACATTCTGTGGAGCATCGTAGCGGGCATGGCTGGATTGTTTACCAGCCAGTTTGTGCTCTTTGCCTAACTAGCGCCCTGGCCCTAATGGCCATATTGGTCAGAGTTACGCAACATGTAGGCCGGTCCATGCGGGCCATTAATTGCTGCGTTTTCGCCATACAGGGTCTCTTTTTGGCCACCATAGTTTTCTCGGTTCGCCCCTAAGGGCGCAAGTTCCTGTGCTTTTGCTTGAGCTGCTGCCAATAAGTCCTCGATGTCGGCAACCTGCTGCACAATACCTGCCTCCAGGGCAGCCGGCGCAGCCCAGCGTTTCGCCAACTGCACCGTTTCGAAAAATGCACTGCGGGACATCTTATGTCGGAACAGAGCCAGCTCTGGCTGGGGAATTCGCATACCTAACTGCATCTCGTTAGCGCACAGAAAGCCTCGATCTGCACGCATGATACGTACGTCGTGGCAGAGTGCTGACATGAATCCAGCTCCAAAGGCATGTCCATTCACAGCGCAAATGGTAGGCACCGGGAATGTGATGATACGACCCATCAGCGCCATGAATTCGCCGCCGAAGGCATTGCGGTCTCCAGCCTCGGGATGAGCCTCGGGCTCTTGCACCCAAGCCAGATCCAGGCCGTTAGAATAGAATTTTTCGCTAGCCGAAGCCGTGACCAATGCCACCGGGCCCTCCGAGGCCTCTACCTCGTTGAGCGCTTCAGCATAAGCGCGCACAAACGTTGTATTCCAGCGATTCTCCCCAGCGTTCATAGTCAGGGTAAACACATCCCCTTGGCGTTCTAGCTTGATTATTTCGCCACTCATAGCTCACTTCCTTTTTCTTAGTAAATCAACGGACAGCCCTATCTGTCCACCACTCTATAAAAGGGTTGACGTCGTTTGACAGTCTCCAATAAATCCCATTCTCCGGCAGGCACATCATGCCCTTTGGGAAACGGCGCTCGCGCTTCAAGACCCAATGCACCAAGTACCCGATCGTCACGAAAGTAACACTGCACCACCAAACTGACAAAACCGCGCACCTCTGGAGCATTGGAACCTGCCAGGTTGTTCGCCAACTCATTTTTCTGATCGAAATTCGCCTGGGCGAAATCACAGCCCAAGACGTTATGCGCCAGTCTATTAACGTAAGCACAAATGGCGGCTAATTCGGCAGCCACCGCCGTTTGTAATATGTCGCGCAATATGTGCGGGTGGTCAGCGGCTGGCATGTTACGGGACGCATCTGCCGGGATCATCGCAGCAGCAACAAAGGCCACCAACTCTTTTTGCGCGGCATCAAAAGGGGCATCACTGGCGATGTTATTCGTCATAAATTAATCACACTCAATCAAATAGGTTAGCTAGACGTTTCTTCATACAGTCGGTTATGTAAAGAGCCAATGCCTGAATGGTACGCGTTGGATTTACGCCCGCGGACGTGACAAAAATACTGCCATCGATAACAAAAAGATTCTTAACGTCGTGAGCGCGTCCCCATTCGTTGACCACTGATTTAGCTGGATCAACCCCCATTCGCGCAGTCCCCATGAGGTGCCAGCCACCTACCCCTAGAGGTGCCTCAGACATGATGTCAGTGGCTCCACCGGCGCGCAGCGCCTCAGCAGCACGCGCCACTGCATAGTCCAGCATTTTGCGACTATTGTCGGACAGGGTGTAGCTAATTTTTGGCGCTGGAATACCATGACTGTCCACTAGGGTATCGTCTAACGTTACCGTGTTGTGGAGTTCTGGAAGATCCTCGCAAATTGCAACCATACCCGTGACGCGTTCATGCAACCGGGCATACATTCGGTGGAAGTCCTCACCCCAGGGAATACGCCCATGTCCCAGTCCCAGCATCGCCGTCGCCGCAGGCCCCATGCCGCGATTCATTTCAAAGGTGAAGCCTCGAACGAAGCCGCGACTTAGATCCGTCTCGTAGAATTCCTGACTCCAGATACAGGCTCCAGGCCCGCGATGTCCGTCCAGCGCTTCTGGAAACACGCCACGGATCATGGCGTAAGGATGGAACATTAAGTTCTTACCCACCAGGCCGCTAGAGTTAGCCAAGCCGTCAGGGAAGCGCTCGGACTTTGAATTAAGCATCAAGCGCGGCGTACCCACGCCGTTAGTAGCAAGAATAACAACAGCAGCCTGCTGAAATTGTTCTGCGCCATCTTGATCGTAGTACCACACACCATTCGCCATGCCCGCATCATCCAATGTGATCTCGCGCACACGACACCGAGTCCGTAACTCAACGCCCTGGCGCATTGCGTGGGGCCAATAAGTAATGTCAGTACTCGCCTTGGCACCTTGAGCACAGCCCGAGAGACACGCCCCCAAATTGATGCAAGGCGCACGCCCGTCATGTTCCTGAGTAGCGATGGCTGCATCAGACGGCCACCAGTGCCAACCCTGGGCGTTGAAACCACGTGCCATTGCACTCGCCGACTTACCTAACGGTAACGGCGGCATCAGCACATCGTTATCAAAATGCGGTGGATTCGCAGGGTCTCCAGCCAATCCAGCAATGCCCATCATCTGATCATTTTGTGCGTAAAACGGCGCAAGAGTCGCGTAGTCAATAGGCCAGTCATCCGCGACCCCATCTAACGTTTTGACCCTAAAATCAGAGGGGTGGAAGCGCGGAAAATGGCCGTTGTAAAGAATAGTGCCACCGCCTACACCGTTAAAATTAGAAACAGCAATTGGCGAATCGGTATCATTTACCGGGTAGTCCGTTGCGCGACCCCGCCGATTCGGTGAAACGCTGTATTCGCCCCAACTGCGCGCCTCCCAATCTTGCCCAGTGCTAGGGTAGTCCGATGGATTCACCCAATCGCCTTGTTCCAGACACACTATTCGCATACGCGTCTCAACAAGATTCCAGGCCGCCGCAGCACCAGATGCGCCCGCACCGATGATCAATACATCCACAGGTTGTTGCGACACGCCTCCTCCCGTTATGTCTTGGACAAAACTAGTGTCCGCTCCGCCAGAGCGCTAAATTATGCCCCTTGGATCAACAACCCACCACTGATGGAGCCAACTATGATCGAGATCTACCACGTACCCGGTACCCGAGGAGTGAGAGCGATTTGGTTATGCGCGGAGTTGAAGATCCCATATACCGTGATTGATGTAGATTTCAGCGCCAGCTACCGCAGCAGTCCAGAGTGGCGGCGCATGAACCCGGTAGGCAAGGTCCCTGTTTTAGTCGACACCGACGCAGACAATCTACGACTTTTTGAATCAGGGGCTATGGTCCAGTACCTGCTAGATCGTTACGGCCAAGGCTTGCTGCAACCCGACCCCGGCACCCCGGAACATGCGCTGTATCTGCAGTGGAGTTGGTTTGCTGAGGCCACCTTTGCCCGACCCTTGGGCGAAATCGTGAATCACCTACGCGAGTTTCCTGGCGAGCTTGCAAACGAAGCTGCCCTGGAGGAAATGCGTAATCGTGGCCGCCTGTGTTTAACAGCGCTAGAGCCCGAGCTTACCCAACGTGACTATATCGTTGGCCATCGTTTCAGCGCCGCTGACATCATGCTCGGCTACACCATCATGTTGGCAACGAAATACCTACCAGAGCCGTTGCCTCCTGCGGTGAATGAATATTGGCTACGGTTGACCACGCGCGCAGCCTACGTTGAAGCGGTAGGCGCGACTACCTAAACGACGGCAACAGGTCTAAGATCCAAGACGCTATTGAGGACTCAGTAATGTCAGGCGAAAACCTTTATTCAAGCAAAGCCCACTGGCTGCCCTTTACCGCGAACCGCCAGTTCCACACCGACCCTCGAGTCATCGTTGGCGCGCGGGATTGCCACTACATTAGCCACGACAACCGCGAAGTGTTCGACTCATTGTCAGGACTGTGGTGTTGCGGCTATGGCCATAATCGCCAGGAGATTACCGATGCAGTGAGTCAACAACTGGCAACCCTCGACTATGCTCCCGCTTTTCAGTACACCCATCCTAGCGCTACAACTTTAGCCGAACGGCTGCGCGAGCTGGCGCCAGGGGACTTAAATCATGTGCTCTTTACCAACTCTGGGTCCGAGTGTGCCGACACTGCATTGAAGCTGGCTCGCGCGTATTGGCGTATTCAAGGCCAGCCTAGCAAGACCCGTTTTATCGGTCGCATAAAGGGTTACCACGGCGTGAACTTCGCAGGAACAAGTCTGGGTGGTATCGGTGCCAATAGAAAACTGTTCGGACAACTTGGTGATGCCGATCATCTACCCCACACCTTGCAACCTGAATTCGCCTTTACCCGAGGGCAACCCGAACACGGCGAGGAATTGGCTGATCATCTTGAGCAACTGATTTTGTTACACGATGCCTCAAACATTGCAGCGGTCATCATTGAACCAGTATCCGGTTCAGCCGGTGTGATCGTGCCACCTAAGAACTATTTACAACGCTTGCGCAAGATCTGCGATCAACACAACATACTGCTGATCTTTGATGAAGTGATCACTGGCTTTGCGCGTATGGGCGATACTTTTGCTGCCCAAACCTTTGGTGTTACACCCGATCTTATGAACATCGCCAAAGGCCTCACCAATGGTGCCATACCGATGGGTGCGGTCATCAGTTCAAGCAAGCTATACGACGCTTTCATGGAAGTAGAACAAGCCGAACACATGATCGAACTGCCCCATGGCTACACCTACTCCGCACATCCTGTCGCCTGTGCCGCAGCTCTTGCGGCATTAGATATCTTGCAAGACGACGGCATGGTTGCAAAATCTCGGGCTTTAGCACCGGTTTTAGAGGATTCGTTGCACAATTTGCAGGGCACTAAACACATTACCGATATCCGTAACTTCGGTCTCGCCGGCGCCCTACAGTTGGCCCCCCGCGACGGCGACCCAGTGGTTCGTCCCTTTGAAGTAGGCATTCGCTGCTGGGAGCAAGGCGTATACGTTCGTTGGGGAGGCGACACACTGCAATTTGCACCGCCCTTTATTGCCCAACCGGAGCAAATCCACGTCATGGCCGACACCGTGGCTGAGGCCATCGCACAAACTCCTTAATGCGACCCGGCGACAACACGTGTAGATTCCTCAACAAGCGAAACCCTATTTTTCAACCAGAACGCGTTAACAAACACCAAACCCAAACTTAGAGGTGATCTTATGAATAAGTCCGTAACCTTCCTGCTGACCAGCCTCCTGATGGTGCTGGGCTTGTCCGCTTGTGACAGCAGCACCCAAACAAGCAGCGTCGAATCGAGTACGGGTGCGCCTGAGCAGTCGATGACTGATCAGGCAGAAACAGCAAGCACCGAGGCCGCCATGCCAGCTACATTGGCTGACATTCTTGCGGCCCAGCCCGATGACGTTGTTGCGCGATATGCCTACCGCAACCCAGAGCAAACACTAAACTTTTTTGGCATCGAACCTGGCATGACCGTCGTTGAAGCCTTACCAGGTGGCGGATGGTACAGCAAACTTTTGCTCCCATACCTCGGTAGCGACGGTGAACTCATTGGCGCGAACTATCCCGTGAGCATGTACGAACTGTTTGGTTGGAGTGAGGAGCGATTGGCTAAGGCCGCCTCTTGGACAACCGATTGGCCCATCACCGCTAAAGGCTGGGTCGAAGGCGACACAGCAAACGTTTCTGCCTTTGTGCTGGGCGACCTGGCCGAGGAGCAAAAAGGCACGGCAGATGCGGTCCTACTGATTCGCGCACTGCACAACCTGGCACGATTTGAGGCAGACCACGGTCATTTAAGCGCAGCCCTAGGTAACGTTTTTGACGTCCTCAAACCAGGCGGCATTGTGGGTGTCGTTCAGCACGCCGCACCAGACAGTGCCGACGATGCTTGGGCGAATGGCTCCAGAGGTTACCTGAAGCAAGCCTTTGTCATAGAGCAAATGCAAGCGGCAGGTTTTGAATACGTAAGTGCTAGCGACATTAACGCCAACCCGCAAGATTTACCTGGCGCCGAAGACTCAGTCTGGCGACTACCTCCCACTTTGGCAGGCAGTAAGGACGATGCCGAGCGAGCTGCTGCCATGCAAGCAATTGGCGAGTCCAATCGAATGACCCTTAAGTTCATGAAACCAACCGCCTAACTTTGACGGTGCAACAGGAGCAGTACGTCTGCTCCTGTTCGCTGTTGATTTTATTCAAGCAACCTTCTCACTTTCGCTACCGTGATTGCGACGTACCAAATTGACTGAGATCAATGCCGTCTGGCTCACCCTGCAATTGGCAGGCACAACAACTGCGCTGCTGCTTTTAGTCGGTACCCCACTGGCCTGGTGGTTAGCCCACAGCAAAAGCCGGTTACGGCCATTAATCGAGGCCATCACCGCCATGCCGCTGGTAATGCCACCCACCGTGATTGGTTTTTATTTGTTGTTATTGTTCAGCCCGGACAGCGTCTTGGGTGAATTCTGGTTCACTTTGAGCGGTTCAACGCTGGCTTTTTCGTTCTCAGGCTTAGTCATAGCCTCGATGCTCTATTCGTTGCCATTCATGGTTCAGCCTCTGGTTAACGCCTTTGCCAGCATTGATATTCGCTTACGCGAGGCCGCGGCCAGCTTGGGCGCTAAACCCGCCGACATATTCCGCAACCTGGTGCTACCTCTGAGCAAGCGTGGGTTTATTAGCGCGTGTGTACTGACCTTTGCCCATACCATCGGAGAATTCGGCATTGTATTGATGGTCGGTGGCAATATCCCAGGTGAGACCCGGGTCATATCCATCGCCATTTACGAACAAGTAGAGACTCTGAACTACGCCGAAGCCCATATTTTGTCTGGTGGTTTGATCGCACTGTCATTCATCGCGTTGTCCACGGTCTACTTAAGCAACGGCCGATCTGTACTGCGACTGAACTGATGCTGGAAGCGACTCTAAACCACCGCATTGGCGACTTTACCTTAGCGGTAGATCTGCGATTGCAGAGCTCAGGGGTTTGCGCGATCTTCGGCCCGAGTGGTTGCGGAAAGACCACGCTGCTAAAAGCCCTTGCAGGCCTGCTGCGAACTCAAGGACACGTTAAGTTCAACGGTCAATGTTGGCAGGATCCAAATACCCACGTGCCGGCATACGAACGCGCGGCAGGATTTGTATTCCAAGACAATCGACTGTTTCCCCATTTGGATGTTGCCGGCAACCTAGACTTTGCTCGCCAAAGAGCAGCAAAGGGCCGCATTGAATACCAAGAGGTAATCGATACCTTGGGGGTCCAATCGCTGCTATCCCGAGGGATCACCGGCCTGTCGGGCGGCGAGGCTAAGCGCGTGGCTATTGCCCGCGCACTAGTGAGTCAGCCAAAGATCTTACTTATGGACGAACCGTTGAGTGGTTTGGACCACGCCAGCAAACACGACATTCTTGGCTATCTGCGCCGCTTAAACCAACACTTTGCCCTGCCGACACTGTACGTCAGTCACGATATTGAAGAGGTCGCGCGACTGTGCGATCACATGGTTATGATGCGCAGTGGTCAGGTGGTCGACATGGGCCCCACGGCTGAGATCATTCAAAAGCTAAATCAAACTTCGGACCAGACCGCGCATCCTGGGGGGGCCGTAATTCACGCCAAAGTGAGCGCCCATCGCGCCGATTTTTCGCTGACCGAACTCGATCTAGCCGGCCATAAGCTGTTCGCACCAATAAGGAGCGATCTATCGATCGGTGAGACCATGCAGTTGTTCTTACCCGCGCGGGACGTTGCGTTAGCCACGCAAAAACCTGAAGGCTTGAGCATACGCAATACTGTTCCTGGCATCGTAGATACACTGCATGCAGATGCAAATGACCGTATTAGAGTGGCGATCAAGGTGGCCGACCAGATGTTGTTTGCGCAAATCACGCGACAGGCCAGCGAGGCGCTGGCACTAAAACCTGGCCTACCGGTGTTTGCGCTGGTTAAGAGTGTGGCGTTAGATTGACGAACTCGGTTAATACGCGTTACGCCAGTTGCCGTGAAAGCCAAAGGGAATCCTATGGTCCAGGTAAGCGGTAGCGAGAGGACCCGAGCTAACATTTTGAGCGTCTAGGACAATAAGGTGACTGGCCTGCCGATTCGCATCATAAACATAAGCTAGAACATAGCCCTCGCCTTCAGCGGCGGCTTCAGATTTTGGTACGAAAATCGGTTCACTCACCGCGCAACCAGGGCCAACGTCGAATACTTCGATTTCACCCGATTGATGATCTATCCGGGCCACCTGGTTGAAACCACCGACTTTGGCGTCAGGTTTGGAATCCGCCGCGAAATAACCATACCGATAACTCAACCCCGTTCGACGCTCATCCAATCTCGGGAACTCGCAGACTACGTCATGGAGTCGCTCGCGACGGTAATCGTCGGTTGCGCCGCTCAAATCGAACGTCCAACGAACCAGCCTGGCCAGCGCTTGTTTCGGATCACCGGGGCT